>Ga0163152_10001142_pt1 | contig 42959 bp, 38 predicted proteins | sample OliLakLV19MP8IB2_FD_148635 | JGI IMG/M metagenome (GOLD analysis project Ga0163152, IMG submission 148635) | Freshwater microbial mat bacterial communities from Lake Vanda, McMurdo Dry Valleys, Antarctica - Oligotrophic Lake LV.19.MP8.IB-2 | ecosystem: Environmental > Aquatic > Freshwater >...
GGACTGCTGTCGAGGCTGTATCTAGGCACGCCGGCCAATGGCTTCATCGAAGCCGCCAGTGGGCTTCAGGGTGTGTACGAGAGCGCCGCGGATCTCGGGGACTACGACGGCGACAGCGATCTCGACGTCGTGCTCGTCGGCAGGACAACCGTGAATGTGGCGAGGATCTATCGGAGCTGCGGCGCACCGCCGAACGCCGCACCGGGCGTCGCGTCCGGTCTCACGGCCGTCCGCAACGGGGATCGCGTGACGTTCTCGTGGACGGCCGCGGCCGATGACCACAGCGCGACGGGAGCGGGGCTCAGTTACAACCTCCGCGTCGGCACGACGCCCGGCGGCAGCGATGTCCTGGCGCCGATGTCGGGCAATGGATCGGGATTCCGCAGGGTCCCTCGCCCAGGCAACGCGCAGCACCGGCTGTCGTGGACACTCGCCTTACCCGAGCGGCGTTATTTCTGGAGCGTCCAGGCCGTCGATGTCGCGTACCGGGGCGGGGCCTTCGCGCCTGAGCAGTCCATTGGAGTCGCACTGACCCAGTCCTCGACCCTCTCCGGTCTGTATCGCGGCGCCGTCGCGTGGGGTGACTACAACAACGACGGCAACCTCGACCTGCTGATGGCCGGGTCGGACGGGGCGGGACCCCAAACCTATTTGTATAAGAACAGCGGCGGGGACTTCGAGGATATCGGCGCGGGGCTTCCCGGGGTCGAATGGTGTTCCCTCGATTGGGGCGACTTCGATCGCGATGGAGATCTCGACATCGCGCTGTGCGGCTGGAACGGCGGGCCGTTGATCACGCGGATCTATCGCAACGACGCCGGCGTGTTCAACGACATCGGCGCCGTCCTGCCGGGCGTCATTGCGGGCACGGTGGCGTGGGGCGATTACGACCGCGACGGCGACCTGGACCTCCTGGTTGCGGGCGACGACGGAACCAACCACCTCACGCAGGTTTACCGGAACGATGCGGGCTACTTCACGCGCCGAGCCAACCTGATCGGTGTCGCGTACAGCTCCGCGGAGTGGGGCGACTACGACGCTGATGGCGACCTGGATCTGGTCGTCTGTGGCCATGATGGCGCCACCGGAGTCACGCGCCTCTACCGAAACGACGGGGCCAGTTTCGTCGATTCGGGCGTCTCGCTGCCCGGGATCTGGGAAGGTTCGGTGTCATGGGGAGACTACGACCACGACGGTGATCTGGACCTGCTGGTCGCCGGCTGGACGGGGACAATCCGGCTCTGTTCGGTCTATGGGAACACGGGTGGCACCTTCACGGACATCGGCGTCGGCCTGCTCGGAATCAGTTCCGGGCGTGCGGCGTGGGGCGACTACGACAACGACGGCGATCTCGACATCGCCGCGACCGGCTACTTCGGCTCCGGGGGGAGCACGCACGTCTACCGCAACGATCCGGGCGGCTTCGTGGATAGCGGCTTCAACCTACCCGCTCTCTATTACAGCGCCGTCGGCTGGGGCGACTACGACAACGACGGTGACCTCGACCTCGCACTCACGGGCTTCGGCGGTTCCGCCGAGATCTACCGGAACGACGGGGCGCCGGCAAATCTGGCTCCGAACCTCCCGGGGAATCTGACCAGCATCGAAACGCCAACGCAGCTCACCCTGTCCTGGACTTCGGCGACCGACGATCACACGTCCCCTTCGGCCCTTACCTACAACGTTCGCGTAGGAACGACGCGCGGCGGCGACGAGATACTTACCGCCATGTCCCGCGCGAGCGACGGACGGCGCCGCGTGGCGCGGATGGGAAACGCTCAGCAGCGGCTGTCACTGACCCTGACAACGCCCATTCCCTCGACATTTTGGTGGTCCGTTCAGGCGATCGATGGTGCATTCATCGGATCGGAATTTGCCGCCGAAATGCCATCGGTTTCGGGCGTCGAGACCGCAAGCGTGCCGCGTGTCGACGTGCTCGGGCCGGCCATGCCGAACCCCGTCAGCAGCACCTCGCGAATCTCGCTCGCACTGTCGAGATCGGGCCCGGTGGAGCTGGACGTCTTCGATGTCGCCGGTCATCACGTGGCGAGGCTGTTCCACGGGAATATGGATGCCGGATTCACATCGATACGCTGGGAGCCGCACGGAGACACCGGCGCACCCATCCCCGCCGGCATATACTTTGTGCGAATGAAGACACAGGAATCGATTCGGACTCTGAAACTGGTCGTCATGAGGTAGCGGCCCAATATTTTGACCTCACGGGCCATCATGGACACGCCAGCGCGGGCGAGGAGCGCAGGTACGGCATCTGCGCTGAGGCTGCCCAGGTAGGTGCTGTCGTATTCCGCACCGGCCGCGGCGCGGCCGATGTTGACCCGTGCAATGAGAGCGTGCGGATTCAGCACGTTTAGCGCGGCGATGCAGGCGAGACCGGCAATGATGCCGCCAAGCGCGAAGCGGTCGCGCCGGCCGCGCAGCACCGTGAGCACCAGCCAGCCAAGCACGGCCGTAAGCCAGACGATGACAGCGCTGCCGTAGAGACGCAGCTCCGTCAGCCCGTATGCGTCCTGGTACAGCCGCATGCGGTACGCGGCGGATGCGATCACGCCGACCAGCAGCACGACGAGCACGAGCGCCGTCGCTCGCAGCATGAAGCGCGAACGCGACGTGTCCGGCGCGGCGGCCCAGTCGGCGAGCAGCAGGATCGGCACGACGAGCGCGGTGGTCGCGATGAGCTCGAAGAAGCCGCGTCGCGCGTATTCCGCATAGCTGAGGCCGGCCGTCACCTCCACGAGATCCGCGCCGCCGAACAGGTAGCGCAGCTGCACGGCCATGAAGCCGACGAACATTAGATTCAGGATCCACAGCGCGACGGAGACTTCGGCCGCAGCCAACTCCGGCTGCGGCACGCGCAGCCGGTCAATCACGACGTCGTCACGCACGAGGAACGCGCGCAGGTAGCCGGCCGTCAGCCACGCGATCACCGCGGCAAACAAGAGGTGCTCGACCAGCGGCTCGATGTCGATCAGGAACGTGTCGTGGATCATCCTCGCGAACACCGGGTCGGCCGACATCAACAGCGCCGTCAGCGCCAGCAGCGCGGGCAGTGCCATGAGCGTGCCGCGCGCGAGGGTCCGTGCGTGCCGCACCCAGGCCGTAACGCGGCCGGCAGGATCGGGGGCGCCGCGCCCCCAGCCGAGCGGACCGGCAGCGCACAGCGCGGCCACGCGCAGAACCGCGAACGCAACGTCGCTCACTTGCGCACCCGACGTCCACGCGGCCGCCGCACGACCGGCGGCCATCATCAGCAGCGCTACGGCGGCGATCAGGCTGGACACGGCCAGTCCATCGGCATCGCGCAACGCGAGCGTAGTGGCGAAGCCGAGTGCGCCACCGACCAGCCACTTCGTTTCCCGCGCTGCGGGATCGGACCGGCGCCCGAGCAGCACGATGAGCACGGCCACGCCCGCGAGCGCCCACAACCCGACGTTCAGCCCCGGACGGCCGGACACCCGGATGAGCGCGTCGGCGAGCCCACCCAGCGCCACCGCCCACAGCAGCGCCGGGCTCCGCAGCTCCGTACGCGCGCTCATGACGCCACCGCCACGGTGCGTGTAACACTCTCCAGGCCGCCGAAGCGGCGCTGGCGCCGGCCGAACTCAGCGACCGCCTCGGCCAGCGCGCCGGCATCGAAGTCCGGCCACGCCACCGCTGTGAAGTACAGCTCCGCGTACGCGCTCTCCCACAGCAGAAAATCGCTCAGCCGCTGCTCGCCGCCCGTGCGGATCAGCAGGTCCACGTCCGGCACTGGCCGGTCCGAGGCTGGCTCCAGGTGCCGCGCGAGCTCCGCATGGCTGCGCGGACCGTGCGCCGCCGCCCGCACGATCGTGTCCCGCGACGAGTAGTCGATCGCCAGCCGCAGGCGCAGCACGGTGCCCTCCGCTGTCGTGCGCTCGGCCGCCACGATCGCATCCCGCACGCGCGCCGGCAGACGGTCACGCCGCCCCAGCACCTCGACCCGCACGCCCTGCTTGACACACGACGCCGGCTCCGTCCGCAGGTAGTTCTCCAGCAGTCGCAGCAGCGTTCGCACTTCCGGGCCCGGCCGCTTCCAGTTTTCCGATGAAAACGCGTACAGCGTCAGCACGCCGATCCCCTGTGACGGCGCCGCCTTGACCACGCACCGGACCGACGTGGCGCCCGCGCGGTGGCCGGAACTGCGCGGCAACCCGCGCGCCTGTGCCCAATGTCCGTTGCCGTCCATGATGATTGCGACGTGCATTTCGCCGCTCCTGATCAAAGAACTTTGTGACATAAAGTAAACCTCCGCATTCATCCCTACAGGGGCGCCGCGTGCAGCCTCAGCCCTCGCGCACCCGCCGGATCAGTGATTCCATATGGTTGAGATATTCGTCGAGCGCTCTGCGCCCGACCTCTGTGAGCCGATACTCCGTGTGCGGCACGCGGTCGACGAACGACTTCTCGCATGCGACGAAGCCGGCCTCCTCGAGACGTCGGGCGTGCACGCTCAGGTTGCCATCGGTAATTTCGAGCAGGTGCTTGAGCTCGTTGAAGCTCAACGACTGTGCGCCGGCCAGCGCACTCACGATGGCGAGTCGAACCCGCTCGTGGATGACCCGGTCCAGCTCGGCGGGCTTTTTCCTGCTCGCGCGCTTCCGGCCCTGTAGTTGCGTCACGGGTGCACCGCTCTCTCCTTCGTGTTCCGCCTCGCGCAGCGCTGCCCCGCCTCTAGCCACCGTACCGCCTTGCAATCAGGAACCCGAACCCGATGTGCAGACCACCGAAGCCGGCGGCCATCCAGACATCGGCCCACGCGGCCGGTGTTATCAGCGCGAGCCCGCCCAGCACCATGAACCCGATCCCCATGAGCGGCACCACCCGGACCGAGAATGTGCCCGCTGTAACCACCGCGGCGCCGTACGACAGCAACCACAGACCCGGCAGCAGTGCAACCGCACCGTGCGGGTACAGCGCCGCCGTCAGCCCCACGGCCGCACCGACGGGCGGCATGAAGCTCAGCAGGAACTTGCGCCCAGGGCCCGTGCTCAGCGGCACGCGTACGCGCCGTGCCTTCAGCGCCATCGTGCCCCCGGCGATCAGGGTGGCGAGCGCCGCCGTCGCCAGCCACATGGCCAGCCAGCGGCCGGGCGTCGGCTGCCGCGAAGCCAGCAGTGCCGCGGCCAGCGCCGTCAGGCCGATGGCGACGCCGCCCCAGCCCGGAACCGCCGTGAACGAGCCCGCTCGCTCCATCGTCTGACGGATGAAGCGCAGGTCACCCAAGGCGCGCTCGTGCAATGCGATCGGCGGCTCCGTTCGATCCTGGCGCAGTGGCATCTTCATGACGTATGTATAGCCGAGGCAGTCACGTCTGTCAAGTACTTTGCACTGCAAAGTCAAATCTTCGGCATCTGCGGAATCGGCGGCGCTCCGGATTCAGCGGTTCCCGGGAAACGGGCTCCGAAGTGAGAGACCCCACTTCTGAACGCGGTCGAGCTCCTCGAACTGGGGAATGCTGGCCATGTCGAGATGCACGTATTCGGTCAGCCGGACGCCGACGCCCCAATTGGCGAAGACGTCATCGGCGAGGTCCGGCACCAGGTGCGCCCGCGATCCGCCGATCTCGGTTCCCCGGCCCCAGGCCACGCCGGCCACGTTCCCCCACAGGCCCAGGACTTCGTCATCAACGACCAGCGAGCCACGTCCCATCCCCTCGGAACGGACATCCGAGGGGATCTGCAGGACGTAGGGGGCTTGAGAGGAAACGGCGGACGCACCTCCGAGGAGGGCCATGACAGACAGGGTCAGAACCCCGCGACGCACCACGAGCGGGAACTGTGTCATCAACGCATCCTCCGGTGGGTCCCTCGCTGCGAATGATTCGGTGTCATGATCGCCGCTGAAGTCGCGTCCGGAGGTCCTCATTGACCTGGCCCGATCGAGACACTTCGATGTCAGTGATCACTTGGATGACCCTTTTGCTCCGCCAGCTGAACAAGGATGCTCTCGATGTGACGGGCGACTCGATCGGGCTCGAGCAAGGCGATGTGGTGCACGGGTTCGATCACGTACGAGCTCTCGGTGAAGGCGTCACCCAGCACGTTCCGCTCGAGGTGGCGCGCGAGCAGCGCCTCGGCCGGGCCGGCCTCCTCGTTTGAGAAGACAAAGCGGAGGGCCGGAACCTTTTCCTTCGCGGCACGATACAAGCTGGCCAGCGGATCCCCGGGGCTCTCGAAGGGCGCCACGATATCGGCGGCAAAGCGCTGGAGGGGCTCGAGGTTCGAGCCGAACTTCATGAAGGTGTTGGAAATGTAGGCCTGGACCGCCAGCCACACCGACAGGGGGCGGGTGGACTGTCCGAGAGACTTCAGGACGTCGAGTATCGCCTCGGGATCTCCGGCATTGAGGTCGGCACACAGCTTCGAGAAGAAGCAGGTCTCGATGCTGACGTTGGGCCCCAGCGCGAGCATGCCCGCAATATCGACGCCTGCCCCCTCGTCCGTGGTGATCATGCGCAGAAACTGATCGGCGCCCGCGGAATGACCGACGAGGATCGTCGTTCCCGGACGGCACTCACGCACCAGCTCACGGAGCAGGATTCGGAGCAGCTGGGAGTGGTCGTCGATGCTGATCACCGGTCGATAGGTATCGCCCGGTGCGAATCCGAGCAATGAAGCAGACACGGCCCGACACCGGAGTGACCTGAGGGCGGATTCAAATCTCCGGTAGTCGGCGCCGAGCCCGTGGAGGAACACCACGAGCGTGTCCGACTCGACCCGATTGTCGAGGTAGAAGAGGGGATGTTTGACCAAGCGCGGGTTTCGCGTCTGGAGTTGGCGCACGTGTGCGGCCGTCAACACCAGCCGCCGCTCCACCGGCTGCACCTGTTTCCTTTCCGCGGGGGATTCCGGGGAGGCTTCAAGCTCCAACTCGCGCAGCAGATCCTCCAGCAGGTTGCGTACGTCCTTGCTCGTCTGAATGCGCCGTTCCGGGTCCTTGGCGAAACAGTACCGGAGTATCCGGGCCAGCTGGGGTGGCGCCTCGGGGCGCACCGCCGCCAGCGGCGCCGGTTCCTCATTCACGATCGCATGCAGCGTCTCGATCTGGTTCGTCCCACGGAAGGCCCGCTGGCCTGTCAGCAGTTCGTAGAGGATCGTCCCCAGCGCGAACAGGTCCGAGCGATGGTCTGCCGGCTCGCCCTTCACCTGTTCCGGCGCGAGGTAACCGATAGTGCCTACGATCGTGCCGGTCTCGGTGGCTGCGATCGACACCGTATTCTCGTCCGCGGATCCCGACATCTCGGGGCGCGTCAACTTGGCGAGACCGAAGTCCAACACCTTCACACCACCGTCCTTCGTCAGGAACAGGTTCTCGGGTTTCAGATCGCGGTGAGTGATGCCCTTCTCGTGCGCAGCCACCAGCCCGCGCGCAACCAGGGCGACGTATTCGATAGCCTTGCGTACCGGCAAGGGGCCTGACCGGAGGCACTCCCGAAGGGTCTGCCCCTCGAGCAACTCCATCACCACGAAAGGGGAGCCATCGTGGGTGCCGATATCGTAGATGGTGCAGATATTAGGGTGGCTCAGCGCCCCGGCTGCCCGAGCTTCCTGTTCGAAGCGCCGGATCCGTTCCGGGTCGCGGGCCAGTTCGGCAAGGATTACCTTGACGGCGACGTCCCGGCCCAGGCGGGTGTCGTGCGCGCGATACACCTCGCCCATCCCCCCGACGCCGAGGAGTGAAACGATTTCGTGTGGGCCGAGCCGGGTGCCGGGAGTCAGTCGCATCACGGGAATCTACCTCAAGCCCTCGGTTCTTGCCGATTGTCTCTCCTGAAAGAGCGACTGCGCTTCTGGCCGATGAGCGTCGACAGACCGAAAGCCCAGTTCGAACAGATGCCATTCATCGGGAAACGATTTCTCAAGGGGGATTTCGTGCCTGAGGCAGCGGGAATTACCGGGGCCCAACCGCCGCCTTCACCGCCCCCCAGGTCACCGGAATCACCGGAACATCCGGCGCAGTGTAGTGAACGATGAGCACCGGCCGGTTCGCTGCAATGGCATTCTCCCGCGAGTCGAACCGACGGGCTGTCGAGACGACGGACTCATCCCCCAGGAGAATCCACCCCAGTTGGAGCTGGCGTCATCGAGCCACATCTGGACATCGGCCGCCAGCGCGGCGCCGCGCCAGGAATAGACACCCGTCCCGGTGACCTCGATCGACGCCGAGGCGTACACTCTGTCCCTGGAGGGTTCATGGCCAACCATTCTCATCCCGTCGTTCTGGGAGAGGCCGACCGTGCCGAACTCGAACGCCTTCATCGATCCTCGACAGTCGCCGCTGATCAGCCGACGCGCCCGCGTCCCGCTTTGGACGACTCAGTCCACTGCGGGTGTCAATTGAGAAAGGCCCCAATGCCGCCACCGCACGGGTTCCGGCCAGGCAGGCCTGCTGACGCATGCTGAGCGGCGTCGTCGTGATCGGGTGCCACGTGAACGGGCTGGGAATCATCCGCTCCCTGGCCCGGCAGGGGATTCCGGTCATTGCGCTCTACTATGACGAACGGGCCGACTTTGCGCATGTGTCCAGGCACGTTCAGGAGAGGGTGAGGGTTCCGCATCCCCGCTTCGAGGAATCCGCCTTTATCGGCGTCCTGAGGGCCAACGCCCCCCGCTGGCGAGGTGCCCTCATCCTCGAAACGAATGATGACGCCTTAATCGCCATTGCCCGACACCGTGACGAGTTGATCCGCAGCTACCTGGTTCCCACTCCGGGGTGGGAGGTTGTGAGGCAACTGATCGAGAAGCCCGCAACGTACCGGCTGGCGGCGGCGTGCGACGTCCCATGTCCCCGGAGCTGGTCCACGGAAACACTTGGACTTCCGGAGCGGGCGTCGGAGGTAACTTTTCCCTGCCTGGTCAAGCCCGTTGTCAGCCACCTCTTTGTTGCCGAGTTCGGCGTGAAGAACATTCGGGCCGGCGATGCCTCATCGTTGTGCGCGACACTGGCGCGCTGCGCGGCCTCGAGCCAGGACGTGATCATCCAGGAGGTCATTCCGGGCCCCGACGCCAATATTTTTCAATGTGTCATGTACATCGATGCCCGCGCGGAGTCACGAACCACATTTGTCCTTCGCAAACTCAGGCAGAATCCGCCCGGATTCGGCGTGGCGCGGGTTGCCGTCAGCCACGCAGTCATCCCGGAAATAGAGACATGGACCTGGAACATGCTTCGCCGGATCGGATACACCGGAATCGTTCACTCGGAATTCAAACTGGACGACCGGGACGGCTCGTTCAAGTTGATGGAAATCAATGCCCGGCTGCCGCGAGCCAATCTGCTTGCCGCCCGGTGCGGGATGAATTTCCCACTGATCGCGGGAATGAACCTGGCATCGGGTGATCGTCCATCCCTGGTCCGTTACGACGAGAGTGTCTACTGGATCGAACTGGCCATCGACCTGCCCGTGTCGATGCTGAACATTCGATCGGAACGGCTGTCATTCGACGACTACGCTCGCCCGTATCGGGCGTCCCGCAAGGTATTTGCGGACTTCTCGCGCGACGATCTTCGGCCATTCGGTATGCGGATGTGGAACATTCTGGCGCCCAGGGGGGGCGGATGACCCTCGCCATGATCTACTGACATCGCCGCCCGGGTGTCGTGGAGGCTTTATGGCGCAGGTTGGAACGGAATTTGCATCTCATGGGCGGGATGAGACGAAATGCGATATTTTTACTCGGCCTGGTCGTCATCGGGGCCGTCGGATGCGCCCGGCGGGATACCCACTCGGATGCGGCATCGAATCGGGCGCCGGTCCCCGGCGACACGTTCGCGCTTGATGCTTCCGCGCCGGTGTTCGATGTCGATGCGGCCGATGCGGCGGCCATCGAGGCGGCGCGCGGGGATACGTCGTGGCGGTCGGCGGCACGGTACGAAATGATGCAGCGGGGTCCGGGACGTCCCCGGGCGCTGCCGGTGGATACGTCCCAGGTAATGGGACGGACCGGAGCGCCGTCTGACAGTCTGCCGGCGTTGACGCTTCAGGTATGGCTGGATCGGCTTCATTTCTCGCCGGGGGCCATCGATGGCCGGGCGGGGAAGAACACGGCCAAGGCGCTGTACTGGTTCCAGGATGCGTACGGCGTGACGCCGACGGGTGAACTCGATCTGGAGACGCGCCGGCTTCTCGAACGGTTGGCAGGTCAATGGGAGCCGGTCGTCCCCTACCGGGTAACGGCCGCCGACGCCGGCCAGAAATTTGTGCCGCTCGGAAAGGACATGTACGACAAGGCCAAGCAGTCCTGCCTGTGTTACGAGTCGCTGCTCGAGGCGATGGGCGAAAAGTTCCACACGACGCCGGAGTTCCTGACCACACTCAATTCCGGCTTGCGTGCCGAGAGCTTGAAGGCGGGGGAGGAGCTGCTCGTCCCCAACGTCGATTCGGGTTGGATGGCGAAGGGAGGCGTCGACTCGACGCGCGTCATCGACCGTGTCGTCGTGTCGCGCCGGGGCTTCTACGCCCACGCAATCGATGCCGATGGAAACATCCTCTTCCACTTCCCGTCAACGCTGGGGTCCAAGTACGACCCGTCACCCGAGGGTAACCTCCGGATTACCGGGATCGCGCAGAATCCCACGTTCCACTACCAGCCAAAACTGTTCGCCGACGTGCCGGACGACAAGCCGGAAGCCAACCTGCCGGCCGGCCCCAATTCGCCGGTCGGCGTGGTCTGGATGCAGCTCTCGAAGGAGAATTACGGGATCCACGGCACGGCCACCCCGGAGACGATCGGTTACGCGGCTTCCCACGGCTGCATCCGCCTGACGAACTGGGACGCCGCCACACTGGCCCGTTATGCCAAGCGCGGGGTGCGGGTGGAGTTCACCAACCAGGCCACGGCAGCCGTGTCAGGCTGACTGTCACTAGACACTTTGGCGCAAGCCTGGACACCCGATTGAGGCCGAGGTTCGTTTTGTGAGAGTCTTTTGAGCTAATGGATGCACGTGCCCCTGAAAATCATCGAACGACCACCGAAATTCCCGCAAAGTCGGAACTCGCCGGCGTGGTCCAGGAAAATATCCGTACTCTGATCGAAACTCGAGAACAGATGAGGCGGGTGGGCTCCTTCGAAGACAAATTGGCCGGCCTGATCACTCGTCTCGCCGGCAGCGTGAAGTTTGTCTATGTGCATGCCGTTCTTATCTTCGGCTGGATTCTGTTCAACAGCGGGACCCTGGGCTTCACCCCCTTCGACCCCTTCCCATTCGCGATTCTGTCCATGATTGCATCGGTGGAGGCTATTTTTGTTTCGACGTTTGTTTTGATTTCTCAGAATCGAATGGCCAGGATTGCCGAGCGCCATGCCGACCTCGATCTGCAGATCAATCTTCTGGCCGAGCATGAAATCACCCGGCTCATTCAAATGACTGACGCGATTGCCAAACATCTGCAGGTGGCGATTCCCTCCGATTCAAACTACGAGGATCTCAAGACCCAAGTCAAGCCGGACCATGTGTTGGGGGAGATCGCAAAGGCGGAACATGAAACGAAAGTGAAGCAGTCGGAATAGACGCCTGCTGTTCCAGACGGGCAAGCCTGGACCTATTCTATCGTGCTTCCAAAATGTCACCGGTATCAACTCGCCCCATTGTGACATCAATTGTCCTGGTGCCGAGGACGCGGCGAAAGTTTCCGAAGTATGATGGAAGTCCCTCGGCCTTTGTGTCGACACCTGTTCGCAATTCATAGTGTAGATGCGGAAAATTTGCGCTTCCGGAAGCCCCAATCTGGCCGATGACCTGTCCTTGTGTGACGGCCTCACCCACCTTCACCGTTCCGCTGCCCTGCTTGATGTGACCGTACAGGCTGTATTCGCCGTTAAGGTGGTCAATGACCACATAGTTTCCAAATAACACCATGGGTCTGGTCGCGAGCTCCGCCTGATCGAAGGATCTGTTATCCGGCTTGTCGTCCACGATGGCCGAAATCCTGCCGCTCCCTGAAGCCAGCAGTGGGTCGCCAAAGCCAAAATAATTCTGATTGTCTTCTTCCTTGCCTTGATACATCTCACCCTGCGGGTTGATCGGAACAAAGTCGTAACTGTAGCGCATGAAATTTGAGTTGAATCCCAGTTGCTGCAAACCCGGAATCGTATAGTCAAAGCGTCGGTGATGCGCATAAAAATCGTGCCCGTCATAGACAATTATTCGTCCATTGACGGGCAGTTTCAAGTTCGTTCTGGTTTCGTAGGCGACCGGGGCAACGAGGACGTCCCGTTTATATTCCTTCTCCTGTGCCGGAGCGAGAAAGGAAAACTCGAATCGCAGTTTTGCAAGTTCGGTCTGAGGATCGAAAGCATGGAAGGGGTTGAAAATCAGAATGGTTTCCTTGCTGTCAACCTTCCGATTGGCGAGTGTCTCGACACTCGGCCTCGTTCCATTGCCGTCAATGAACTTCCGCAGCACCAATGCGCCATTGCGATCGAATACGGACACTTCGATTCCGGTAATGAGCAATGTCTCACTGGTCAGATTCTCGACGATGAAATCGAAATTGAGATACTGAGCCGATGTCCCCTGTTCGATGAAAATTGGCTGGGGCCTGGGGGTTATGTTAACGACGGCCTCATCGGCATTCGCGAAAGACATCAAAGCGACGAGAATCATCAAGAAAAAGGACAACCGCGCCTCCAATCCTGCCGATGGTGGAAAGCAGCACTGCGGAACGAAGCAGTGGATATCAGTACGAGGCTCGAACCGGAGCCATTCATGCAGGCCAGCCGAGGGCAACCTTTGAATCGTACGCCAATCTGAGGGGCCGCCGCTACGCGCTCACGCTCATGCCAGGTGCCGCCGACTGTCACCGTCCGCCGGAAGCTGCCCTGCTTCGCCGTGTTAAACTCAATTGGCTCATTTCGTTCGCCCCGGGGCCCATTCGGCGGAGGTCTGCTGTGTTTGACGTCCATGCTCTGCAGCGCATTCGTTCTGTTGTCGTCGCCGCGTTCCTGCTCACCGCCGTCCCACTCACGGCCGGCGCGCAGCCTTTCGCCTGGTCGGTGCCCACCGGGACCGAGACGTGGAGTACCGGTCATGTGCACACCGTGTTGTGGAGCGGCGGTCCGGCCACCCTGGTCAACGTCTACCTGATCCATATCCCCGCCAACGTGGTCGCGCAGATCGTGGTCCTGAGCGCGAGCAATGACGGCGAAACCGTGTTCAGGCTCAGCAACGCACTCGCAGCCGGAACCTATCAGATGTACATCGAGGACACGGCGCAAACGACCTGGACGTATGGGCCGCAGTTCCAGGTCAGGAATTCGGAGCCCTGCGTTTCGACCTGCACGCAGGGGGCGACCGGGTCTCCGGCGCTCGTCTGCGGGCAGACCCAGGCACAGGCCGAGTCGCTCGCCATCGCGCTGGTGCAGTCGCAGATTAACTGCGGCATGGCGGGAAACCTTGACCCGAACTCGATCGCGATCGAAACAACGCTGCTCGCAGTCGGCGCATACCCGTGTCCCCCCGGCTACACCGGCGCCTACGCCGTGGAAGCCTCGGCCATCTGGTGCTGCTGCCAGCAACCCGTGGTCACGACACCCATGCCGTGGTCCCGCGTGAAGTTGCTGCCATATCAGGACCTCGGCGACTGACGCACGATGACGAAGCCGGCTCGTGCCCGCGGTGACGGGCCGGCCCCCCCTGCGGATCAACCCCGGAACCCACTACACGGGATCACGCTCGAGCGCCAGCTGACCGAGCTGGTCGCTCGGCTGGGGTGGGAGGAACTGGGGCGGCGCATCCGGATCCGCTGTTTCACGAGCGATCCGAGCGTGGCCTCCAGCCTGGGCTTCCTGCGCAAGACACCCTGGGCGCGCGAAAAAGTGGGGACGCTCTACCTACGCCTGCTCCGGAAGCGGGAGCGGTTGAGCCGCGACCCGCCCTCCGGCCTCCCCGGGTGACCAGAAGTCCTGAATCGGATGGCTCCATCGTTCATCCAATTCGCCATGCCGGAGTCGAGATGAACATCGCCATTGTCGGAACCGGCATTTCCGGACTTTCAGCGGCCTGGCTGCTCAGCCGCCGGCACGACGTAGACGTATTCGAGAAGAACGACTATCCCGGCGGTCACAGCCATACCGTGTCGATCTCCTCCCAAAGTGGCTCGACTGCGGGGGTGATTCCAATCGATACGGGTTTCATCGTTTACAACGAACGCACCTATCCGCTCCTGACCCGGCTCTTTCGCGAATTGGACGTGGTCACGCAGGAAAGCGACATGTCCTTCAGCGTGTCCTGCGATCGGTGCGGCATCGATTACGCCTCCAGCGCCCGTGGACTCTTCGCCGCCCCGGGCAACTGGGTACGACCTGATCACTGGCGGATGATGGTCGACATGTTCCGATTCTTCCGTGACGCCAGGGGTGTGCTGGACGATCCCGTCGCGGCCGGGCAGACCCTGGGGGAGTGGTTGGCCGGTCGCAACTATGGTGCCCCGTTCCGGCGTCACTTCCTGTTGCCGCTCGGAGGTGCGGTCTGGTCCACCTCCCTGGCGGGGATGACCGACTTTCCAGTGACAAGTTTTGTCCGGTTCTTTGAGAACCATGGTTTTCTCGGCGTGAACACCAGCCCGCCTTGGAGAACCGTAACCGGCGGCAGCCGGGAATATGTCAGACGGCTCATTGCTCCGTTCGCCGGGCGAATCCGGCTGGGGACGCCGGTGCGATCCGTTTCCCGTCGTCCCGACGCCGTCACCGTCGTCACGGCTACCGGCAAGTCCCGTGACTACGACCAGGTGATTCTCGCCGCTCATGCCGACCAGTCGCTGGCGCTGCTGGCGGATCCTTCCCCGGAGGAAACGCGCGTGCTGTCCGGAATTCCCTATACGGCGAACGAGGCGGTGCTGCACACCGATGCGTCGTTACTTCCGCGCCACCGCGGGGCCCGGGCCTCATGGAATATCCATCTTGACGACTGCGCCGAACGGACACCCGGCATCACGATGACCTATGACATGAGTCGACTGCAGTCGATTCCCGGTCCGCCCTTCTGCGTGACGCTGAATGATTCGCAACGCATCGACCAAAGCAGTGTGATCCGGCGGATTTCCTACGAACACCCCTTCTTCAGCGTGCCCGGGCTTGCCGCCCGTGAGGGATTGGGGACGCTGAACGGTCAACGGCGTACCTGGTATTGCGGGGCATGGACCCGCTTTGGCTTTCACGAGGACGGGCTGATGAGCGGCATCCAGGTGGCCGGGCGGTTGGGAGTGGCGTTCTGATGGACCGCCCGGTCGCGACCCCGCTCAACTCCAGGTTGTACGTGGGTCGCCTCGTGCACCGCCGTTACCGCCCGCGGCCGCATCGATTTTCCTTCCCCATCTACATGCACCTGATTGATCTCGGGGAGCTTCCGGAAATGGAGCGGCGGCTGAAGCTGTTTTCGGTCAATCGTTTCAACGTCGTCTCGCTTCATGACGGTGATCATCTCGGCAGCTCCGGCCGTGGTCTCAAGGCCGCCGTGCTGGAGTTTCTGTCCCGTCATGGCGTGGATCTCACCGGGGGGCGTATCGAGCTGCTCACTCACCTGCGAATCCTCGGCTACGCATTCAATCCGGTCAGTTTCTTTTATTGCCATGATGCCGAAGGCGTGCTCCGCTGCGTGGTCGCGGAGGTCAGAAACACGTTCGGTGAGCGGCACGCGTACCTGCTCGATGAACGCTGCGCCACGGGCGTGCTTACCTTCGAGACCCCGAAGGAGATATTCGTGTCGCCTTTTGCCCGGCTGGATGGGCGGTGGAGCTTCCGCTTCAACCGGCCGGCGCGAGGGCTCTCGGTTCACATGAAGGACTTCGACGGGCAGGGGCGGTTTCTCGACGCCACGCTGTCCGGAGCCTCGCGCCCGCTCACGAACCGCACGCTGCTGGTCCTGCTCCTCTTGTATCCCTTCATGACGCTCCAGGTGATTGCACGCATTCACTGGGAGGCGCTTCGGCTCTGGTTGAAACGCGTCCCACACTTCAAGCATGTTGCCCGGCGGACCGAGGAATATCCATGAACGAATCCCAATCCGATCAGCTGACTGCCGCCGGACGACTTCCCTTCTCCGCATCACGAAGCGGCATCATCAATCGCCTGTCACGTTCCGCGGTCCTGAATCGGTTCACGGAGTGGCGGGAGGGGAGGCTCGAGGTACGATTGCCGGAGGGGGAGCGCCTGATGTTCGGACAGATGGATGCCGATCCCGTCATCCGGACACATGTCGTCCGGGACGATGCCTTCCGGCGACTTCTCTTTGCCGGAGAGATCGGCATCGGTGAGTCCTACATGGCCGGTGACTGGTGGGCGGACGATCTGCCTCGCTGTCTTCGCATGTTTCTCCGCAACCAGCCGCCGGCCCGCTTGAATGCGGGGATGGCCGGCCTCGCCGGCTTGTGGAACGCCTTTCTCCATCAACTGCGGGCCAACACGCGCGCGGGAAGCCGACTGAACATCCGGGCCCACTACGATGTCGGCAACGATTTCTATCGCCTCTTCCTGGACGACTCGATGACCTACTCGTCAGGCGTCTTTCCATCTGGAAGGGAGAGTCTCGAGGAAGCTCAACGCATCAAGTCCGGTCGAATCGTGGCGGCGCTCGGACTTAGCCCCGGGCACCATCTACTGGATATCGGCTGCGGGTGGGGAAGTCTTGCCATCACGGCCTCGCTTCAAACCGGCTGTCGCGTGACGGGCATCACGTTATCCCGGGAACAGCTTGAGCTGGCGCGCGCACGCGTGGCGGAAGCCGGGTTGACGGGGCGTGTCGAGATCCGGCTCATGGACTATCGCGACGTGCGGGAATCGTTCGATCGGGTGGTTTCGATCGAGATGTTCGAGGCCGTCGGCTACGAGAACTACGATGGCTATTTCGCCGCCATCGACAGGGCGTTGAAGCCGGGCGGGCGGGCCTTCCTGCAGACCATCACGGTGCCCGACGAGGGGTTTCACACCTACCGGTTCCGGAGCGACTTCATTCGGCGTCACGTGTTCCCCGGGAGCCTGCTGGCCTCGGTGGCCGAGATTGGAAAGAGCCTGCGGCGAGCCTCACGGCTGGACGTGATCGGCCGGGAGGAAATCGGTTTGCACTATGTGCCGACTCTCCAGGCCTGGCGACGCCGCTTCCTGGACCGGCTGGCGACGGTGCGTGCGCTGGGCCATGACGAGAGATTCATCCGGATGTGGGATTACTACCTGGCCTCATGTGAAGCCGCGTTTCACGAGAAGGTCATCGGCAATGTCCAGCTGCTGCTGGCCCGACCGGGGGAGGATGGGAGGAGTGACGGCCTGCCGGTGCGGCGGACGGGGGGCTCCCAGGATTCATGAGCCCGTTCATCGTCCTGCCGCTGGCCGGATGGGCGGCGCTCATCCTGCTCTTTGCGGCTCTCTGGATTTGGCAGCAGAAGCACCGTGATGCCGGCATCGTTGATGTGGGATGGGCCGCCGGCCTGGCGATCCTGGCCATCTTCTACGGCATGTTCGGCCTCGGCCATCCGATCCGACGAATCCTGGTGGCTCTCCTGGGTGGTGCCTGGGGCTTCCGGCTGGCGACTTACCTGCTCTTCGATCGCGTCATCGGCAAACCCGAGGATGGGCGTTACCAGACGCTCCGGAGAGCCTGGGGGCACCGCGCCTCTCCCGCGTTTTTTGTTTTTTTTCAGGCGCAGGGATTACTCGATGTTGTCCTCTCGCTGCCGTTCCTCCTGGCGGCAATGGATCCTGCCCCCGCACCACGCGCCACCGACCTGGCAGCGGCGATCCTCTGGTCGATCGCCCTGACCGGGGAAGCCGTTGCCGACCGTCAACTCGCAAAATGGCGCGGCCATCCGTATAACCGTGGGCGCACTTGTCGGGCCGGGCTATGGCGCCTGTCACGTCACCCGAACTACTTCTTCGAGTGGTTGATCTGGTGCGCCTTCGCGATCTTGGCGTTCCCGGCTCACTGGGGATGGACGGCCATCGGTGCACCGGTGCTGATGTTGTTCTTCATCTTCCGGCTGACGGGAATTCCGGCCACCGAGGCGCAGGCCATAGCCAGCCGGGGCGACGATTACCGCTCCTACCAGGCCGAGACCAGCGTGTTCATCCCATGGTTCCCACGAAAGCGGCCAGCATGAGCTGGACGATTCGGTGGATGGAGAAGGGGTGGTGGCCCGACTTTGTCATTCGACTCGTAATTCGCCACAACCTGCGACGAAAGCTGGTCTTCGAGCGGCGGGACGGCGTGGAGGCGCAACAGGATGCCATCCGGGAGTTCATCGCCGAGATCCGCCAAAGCCCCATCGCGATCGAGACGGCCGAGGCGAATACCCAGCACTACGAAGTCCCGACGTCTTTTTTCCAACTTTGCCTCGGACCCCGACTCAAGTATTCCGGCGCTTACTGGCCCTCCGGGGTGACCACCCTGGCGGAGGCCGAGGAGGCGATGCTCCAATTGTCCTGCGAGCGCGCCGGGATAGAAGACGGCCAGGAAATCCTGGAGTTGGGTTGCGGCTGGGGCTCCCTGACGTTGTGGATGGCCGAGCGCTACCCGAACAGCAACATCGTTGCCGTCTCGAATTCGTCCTCGCAACGGAAGCACCTGGTGGCCGAGGCCGCCCGGCGTGGACTGACCCGGGTCCAGGTGCTTACGGCCGACATGACCGATTTCGAAACGTCCCATCAATTCGATCGTGTCGTCTCCGTGGAGATGCTGGAGCACATGCGGAACTACCCCCGCCTCCTGAAACGACTGGCCGGTTGGTTGAAGCCGGGGGGCCAGCTGTTCATCCACATCTTCACCCATCTGCGCCATGCCTACCCGTACCTGATCGAGAGCGACGACGACTGGCTCACCCGGAATTTCTTTACCGGCGGCACCATGCCGTCCGACCACCTGTTGCTCTACTTCCAGGACGACTTGCGGTTGCTCGATCATTGGCGGATTGACGGCCGCCACTATGGTCGAACCGCCAGGGCGTGGCTCGAAAACCTGGACCAGAATCGCGCCGCGGCCCTGCCGATTCTTTCCGCCATCCATGGGGAAGATCAGGCGGCTGGCCGATTGAACTGCTGGCGGGTTTTCTTCATGGCCTGTGAGGAACTCTGGAAGTACCGGCATGGTCAGGAGTGGATCGTGTCGCACTACAAGTTTGTGAAGCCGGGGCCGTCCGGATCATGGGATGTCCCTCCGGACGAGATGCGGTAAGTGCTTGGCGCGGTAGAAATTACATCATGCCACCACGATCTGAGGGCCGATCTGTCCAATCGATCGCGCCTGTTCAGTCCAGGTTTGCGTAACATGGTTCCCTCCGGCGGCCGGGCCAGCTCAACGGAAAAATCTCAACAGCGGGATTTCTACGATGACAAGACCTTCCATTCACCTCGCGACTCCCAACGACTTCCGGGCCATTGCCCGGTTCATTGAAGAGCACAATCAAATTCCTGCGGCTCAGTGTATTCAAATCAACATTGGCGAAAGTGAGGAAAGCCTGCTTGTTGAGTTGGAGAAATTGCACGAGGCGGGGGAGATCACTTTCATGCTCTCTCTGGAAAAGGAGCGAGTCACCGGCGTAATGGGATGCAACTTTGTGGAAAGTGAGGGTCGGGGGTGGTTACGCGGGCCGCTCATCACCACACCCGCGCGTACCGACTCCTCCTCCGACGATAATTTCACTACTTCGCTTTCAATCTGGCCGAGCCTGGCCGGGGAGTTGTATAACACCCTGATGCCGGCAATCCCGGCGACCATCCGCGTTGTTGACGCGTTCTTGAACGTGGAAAACACGCGTGGCCAGGCATTCTATGAGGCACAGGGATTTTGGGTTCGCGGGCAGCACCATGTCTATGTGGCAAAACGCCCCGATCCGGCGAGGACGCCACCTATCGTCTGCCCCCCCATGCAATCAGACCAGGGTGAGGCCGTTGCAGCATTGCACAATACCGTTTTCCCAAACACGCGCACGGGGCACGGTCTGTTGAGTGAACTGGACGATGACCACCGCGTGTGGGTGCATGCGCTCGACGGGGAGGTGCAAGGGTACGTCTTCGCCGGCATCGAACCATGGACGGATTGTGGGTACGTGGAATTCCTGGGCGTGCGGGAGGACGCGCGGGGGCGCCGGGTTGGAGGCGCATTGCTTGCAACAGCATTGGAGTGGTGTTTCACGGAACGCGGGATGCCCGAAATGGGGCTGACGGTGGAAGACGGGAATGTGAACGCGCGGGGCCTCTATGAACAGTCGGGTTTCCAACTGAAGTACTCGGGCGTGAATCAACGCTGGGAAAGAAAGTGAAGGAGCCACAAGGCTATGCGATGGATGTCGGCGCTCATCCAGCCTAAGATGAGCCTCAGTCAACGGCCCGGGCAGTCGGCAGGATGCTGGGCGTCAGACCCGAGACGGATGTCAAAGGAGGTGCGATTTGATCGTTCTGCGTGACAAGGAGACCGGTGCGACCCTGGGTAGCATTTCCGATCAGCAGCTTCAATTTCTGACCGACCAGCTGGTAGAGGAGACTGCCGACGATACCGACTATTACATCGACCAGGCCACCCTGGCGATGTTTGCGGACAAGGGCGTCGACCCGGAGTTGTTGACCCTGCTTCAACAGGCGCTTGCCGATCGTGAGGGGATGGAGATCGAGTGGTCGAGCTCCTGACCCTGCTTGGGCCTTGAGGCACTATGATCCACTGGTTGGCGGTTCAAATCAATCCACTTTCCTGGGAGGTCCCCCGTGAAACTCTTGCGAACATGCCCCATCTTGCTGACGCTGTTGCTCTTCGCGGCTCCGGTGTTGGCCGGCGGCAGGCCAAACCACTTTCCGCCCGGCTTGACACCGGCAGGTGGTCCGTTGATTCCCGTGACATTCCAGGGAATCTGGAACTACACGGAGGTCGTCAAGGATTGCACGACGATGCAAGTCCTCGGGACGTTTACCGGAACAGACACGGTCTGCGCCGACGATGATCTGGCGCCTTCCGATACTGTCGGACTGGCCGGTTTCAGCTGCGATGGAACAACCTCCGATACCCAGTACAACGTCACGTGCAGTGGAGGCCAGGAAGTCACGCCGGGCTGCACGCAGAGCTTTAACTTCACGATCGTTTCCACACTCAACGGAAACACCGTGACCTCCGTCACCACGATCACCGTTTCCTACACGGGCTGTGGGCCTATCCCCTCGTCGTGCGTGCGTTACGAGTACACGGGAACCCGTGTCGGGCCGGCGACGGCGCAATGTGCCACACCGGTTCAGGCAACGACCTGGAGCGGGATCAAGGCTCAATATCGGTAGCACCTGCTGTTTTCGGTTTTCTTCAAGGCCGAGGGGGCTCGACACTCGTCGAGCCCCCTCGGCTATCTATCTCTTACCCGGATCAGTGCTGTTTAGAACCGGGCTTTCACGCCGCTCCAGGTGCTCGGCGCGACCGGAACCGGGCAGTCGATCATCATGGTGATGGTGCGCACCTCGCCCCAGGTACCGAACTGCTGGTTGGCAGGGGCGGGACCGCAGGTGGCATCCTGAAACGTCGGATAGTCCGCCGGCTTGGTGATAAGGGGATTCAGGCTCGTGGTCTCGCCGATGCCGTTGCCGTTGGCGATGGCGAAGGTCAGGGCGCAGCCACCTTCAAAGGTGCCGGAGGTATTTCCATTGACCACCGACGCGACCGGGATGTTGTTGACGAACTGAACCGTGGAGATGAGGATGGTGGTGCCGAGCGTGCCGACGCCGTCACCCCAGGGCCAGGCACCCGGGTAGAGCGTGAAGGTCCCGCCCTGGAACGTCGAGGTGTAGACAACCGTTCCCGTGCCACTGATCCGGTTGTCCTGGATGCCGAACTGGGTGGTCTCGAGGGCGCAGCTGACATCCCACTGGGTGCCGAGGGCGCCGTTCCAGGACTGGCCATGCAGGACATGCGGGAGTCCGGAATTGATCCCGGGACGCCAGGTTGAAGCCCGTCCGGTCAGGAGCTGACCCCCAAGGTCGGTGGAGTTGTAGATTCCGTTGATCGGGGCGGCAACGGCGGGGCTGGCCAGAGCCAATCCGGCCACCGCGGTCAGCAGAAAACCAAGCCGATTGTAGTTACGTTTCATGAAAGCTCCCTTGTGCGTGGTATGGATATGGCGAGGCGCAGCCGGGCCTTTCCCGGCGGCACAGGACAGGCGGAGAGGGGGATCCGCATGATACAAGAGTTGCGTACTTTCGCAAGGGATTCCATGACAAATGGCAACTTCCATGGACATTTCTGAACTGTCACGGGAGACCGACAGCCAAACATGAGCCGGAAAGGGACCCCCCTGGAAACGATTCGTGCCCGAGCGAAAGACGCCGGCCTCTCCGCGCGCAAGCAGGTGGCATTTCGCCTGCTTGCCCTGCTCCTTCCTGTCGCTGTTTTCTGGCTCGCGGAGCTGGCGTGCCGCCTCGGTGGATATGGCAACTATCCGCCTGTGATTCAACGAGTTGCCGGTGACGGTGATCATGCCTGGTACGGCACGAATCGAGCCGGAACGAACACGTTCTTCAGGGCTCGAAAGGTGCAGGGCGGCGGCATGCGCGAGCTGCAATTCAGGACGCCGAAACCTCCCGGTACCATGCGCATCCTGTTCCTGGGCGAATCGGCGATACAGGGCTTCCCCCAGCCGTTGCCGCTGACCAACGGTTCCTTCCTCGAAGCAATGCTTCACGATGCATGGGGAGGTGCCCGTCGGGCGGAAGTATTGAATCTGGGCGCGACGGCCGTGGCCAGCTACCCGGTCACCCGCATCCTGAGCGAGGCGCTCGAACACGAGCCGGACCTCGTGGTCCTGATGGTTGGGAACAACGAATTTTACGGCGCCTACGGAGTGGCATCGCTCCCCGTCCTCGGGCAATCGTCATTTGGAATGCGGGCTTTTCGATTATTTCGCAGCCTGGGGCTTTCACAATGGCTGGAAGCCCGCCTGACGCCCGATCGGGCGGTCAGCGGTGCGCTGATGGAACGCCTGGCCGGGGATCGGCCGATTCAGAGCGACAGTCCGCTTCGTGCCGCCGCCGAAAGAAATCTGCGGTCCGAACTGGTTGCCATGATCCAAAGCTGTACCTCTCGCAACGTGCCGGTCATTGTGTGCACTTCGCCAACCAACGAACGCGATCTGTATCCCATCGGGCTGGACATCGAGCCACGGCTGCCGGCGGACGCGCGCAAACTATTCGATGACAAGCTGGCGCTGGCCGAGACGCTACTTTCGTCCGATCCCTCGAAGGCCGCAAACCTTGCGCGCGAGTCGTTGGAGCTCTGGAGCGAACATGCGAGGGCCCATTACATCCTCGGCCGGGCGCTCACGACGATTGGGGAGGAGAAGGAGGCGCTGGAGGCGTACGTCCGCGCCCGGGATCTCGACACGATGCCATGGCGCGCCACCAGCCCGGCCCAGGGCGCCGTCCGGGCAGCCGCGCGGACCGGCGCGGTTTTCTGCGACATGGAAGCCGCGTTCCGTGCCGAAAGCCCCGGCGGGGCGATCGGGTGGGAGCTTCTCGACGATCACGTTCACATGTCACTGCGTGGCCAGGCCCTGTTCGCCAGGACGCTCGCGGGTGCCATGGCCTCGCTGCCGGAACCGCTGCACGTTGATCGGGCGGAACTCGACCGCCTTCCGGCGTGGGAGGGCTACGCTCTTGGCCTCGGCCACAGCGTGTACAGCGACTATCTGGCGGCGACACATCTGAAGACCTTGTTCAACATTCCATTCATGAAACGCTCCAACGAGATGGCGGCCCGCCATTACCGTGACCGGTGCCAGGACCTGCTCGCGGGCATGGATCCCGTCGATAGCCTGGCCATCGAACGGTGGCACGATCCCAGGCTTCATGGTGCCACGGAGCGTCCGGTGGAATTCGTGGTCGGTCTCTACCGGATGGCGGAAGGGGACTATGCCACGGCGGCCGGGCTTTTCCGTGTCGCTCGCGCATCGGTTTCCCTGATATCCCTCTGGCGCCTTGAACTGTCCTGGCGGCTGCTCACCTGCAATCGCCATCTCCGGGACGAACCGACTCCAGAGGACGAACGCCTGGGACGCGAAGTGATCCGAATCGGCGAACTGCTGAATCAGAACGCCGGGACGGAGAATCCACAGGTGCTCCGGTATCTGGGCCTGGGATACAACCTGGCCGGCGATCACACGGCGGCCGTCGAGTGCCTGGAGAAAGTTGCGGTCGACGAACGGGGTCGGGACGGCTGGGAGGTGGTCGCGGCGCTTGTCGATTCGTATCAGCAGCTGGGGCGGGCCGATTCGGCTCTCGCACTGTTGAACCGGGCCACTTTGGATTCCGGCATGGCCCCGTCTGCCCGGCGGATGCTGAAGCAACTCACGGCGACGGCAAAATGAAACGACAGGGACGATGAGACGTCCCGGTCGTCAGGGCTAGAGCCACCGGAGGAAATTTAGGGGTTAGCGACCCCGTCCCGGGGGCGGGCCAGCTTCGGGGGTGGTGTCCCCGGCAAGGACGGAACCCTTGACTCGCTCCAGGCCGGCTCGAAGAGTGGCATAGGCCTCGGCCACGGCCGCTTTCTGCAACTCATCAAGCCCAAGTACTTGTGCCAGGCGACCGTCAGCAGGGCCAGGAACCCCCCGATCATGGCGGGGGAATGGATCGTCTTCATGAGAGTTCTCGATGAATTTTCATCTCTTCCCTGGGCTAGTATCACGGCTGACGGCATGATCAACGCCGCGTAAGGGAGCGGCCCGGCATTCCGAGCCGTAACCATGTGAGGAACCTTGACGTGACCCTGGAATCGGCATCGACAGAAGGAACGCGGCGGTTGGCACAACGTGCCATCGACGGGGGGAACCGGGCCAGCGCCTACCGGACGCTGGGACGCACGGGTCTTGTCACGTCAGCGCTTGGTTTCGGCACCTATCGCATCGACGACCGGACTCCTGGGCACACAGCGGCCCTCGAAGAGGCGCTCTGTGGCGGGATCAATCTTGTTGATACATCCACCAACTATACCGACGGCTCGAGCGAAACCTGCATTGGTCGCGTGCTTCGCGGCCAATCTCGCGAAGAGATCGTCGTCGTCTCAAAGGTTGGCTACGTACAGGGTCAGGCACTCTCGATGGTCCGGGCACGTGAGCGGCGCGGAGCCGCTTTTCCCGAGATGGTGAAGTACGCCGACGGATGCTGGCACTGCATTCACCCGGAGTTTATCGCCGACCAACTGGACCGATCGCTCGAGCGACTCGGTGTCGGGACGGTGGATGTCTATCTCCTCCACAATCCCGAGTACTTTTTTGCCGATGCCAGGCATCGCAACCGTGGATCACTCGAGGCCTTGCGCGAGGAGTTCTACGACCGGATCCGGCGGGCCTTTACCCATCTGGAGGCTGAAGTTCAAAGGGGCCGGATCGCCTTCTACGGCGTTTCCTCCAATTCGTTCGGCGCCCCGGCCGGCGAGGCCGAAGCCACGTCCCTCGAGCGCATGTGGACCATTGCCGGCGAGGTGGCGGGCGGGCATCACTTTGCCGTGTCACAGATGCCGGCCAACCTCTTCGAGGGCGGCGCGATGCTCACCCGAAACTCCGTGGGAGGCCGTCGAACGGCCTTGCAGTTCGCGCAGGGACAAAATCTGGCTGTCCTGGCGAACCGGCCGCTCAACGCCTTCCACGAAAATCATCTTATCCGGCTTGCGGACACGCCGGTCCGCAAATCAGAACTTCATGCACTTGTCGATCCGTTCCTTCCGCCCGAATGCCGGAAGGAGTCGCTCTCGCGCAAGGCTCTCGCCATTCTCATGAACACAACCGGCGTTACCTGCGTGTTGAACGGCATGCGGCAACTTGACTATGTGGACGATTCGCTGGGCGTGCTCCGCACCCCGCCATTCGATCTTGACCTTCGGCTATACGAGGCTTTCGGCCGGACGTAGGGTGCCGATGACGCCGACGTCAAGGCTACTTCTTCTTGTTGTTGGCCGAGCGCGAGGCGCCGGTGCTGGACGATGAGGTGCTGACGGTCCGGCCACTGCCGACCGCTTCGACCTCATCCTCGGAATCCGGATCTTCCGAGTCGGCTCCGGCGTTAACGCCGCGCTCCGCGATGGCGGAAAGGGTTTCGTCCGCCTCTTCTTCCTCCGTCAGGGACTGTAGAAGCAGGTCGGCCGCCTCATCCATTCCAAGCTCGATGGCATGGGCCCTGGCGGTAGCGTAGGCCGCGATTTCGTAGTGCTCGACCCGCTTGGCGGCACCGATCAGGCCGGCGTCGATGACTGCGGGTTCGCCTTTCATCTTGAGCATTTCATCGCCTTCCTTGAGCAGACCTTCCATCCCTCCGCACTTCTTGCCTGCCGGGCTGGCATCCAGCTCGGACATGATTTTCTCGATGCGCTTGGGGTGCTCACGGGTGATTTCCAGATGATTCTCGAAGGCGGCGCGAAGTTCGTCGGACTCAGCCCCCGCGATCATTTTTGGCAGCGCCTTGAGCATCTGCGTCTCGGCGCTGTAGATGTCCTTGAGCTCTTCCTTGAACAGGTCCTCGAGCGTCTCCAGCCTGGTTTCCTGGATTGTCTTCATACTGGTCATGACTCTTCTCCTTCATGGCATGGGCCCGGTTGGCCAAACTTGCGAGTTCACCTGATGTGAACGTCGGAAGGGTGGAGAAGCAAGACATGAGCCAGACTCATGGCATGCGCGTCGGGCAAGCCCATGCGATGTCGTGTCGGAGTCGCCCTGTTGTTACCGGATGCCCAGCCCCAAATGTTCCGACCCGAAAATGTCTCCCGATTCACGATATTTTTTCAGGCTGGACAAGCCGATCATGTTCCCGAATGCAGGTGACAACTCGACAATTCCTGTGGTACCACATGGCAGCGCATGCTTGGTCCCCCCCCCACCGAGGCCGCGCCCTGCCGGCCCATGCATGCCATGCCCTGAAGTGCCGTACTTGGTACCCGTTCAGAAGCATGGAGGAATGATGCGTTCATCCAGGTTGCACCCCGTCCGTCTGGCACTCTCCCTCGGTCTCCTTGCCGGCTGGTGCAGCCAGGCGGGGGCGCGGGAATTCGTGCCGACCCAGTTCGGCTTCCAGGCAAGCGGGAAGGAGACACCGGCCTTTGCGGCCGACCGGGTGCTGGTCAAATTCCGGGCAGAGTCGATGGCTGCCTCACGCATTCCGGCGGCGATGGCCCACCGACAGTCCGTGCCGGACGCCGTGACCGGGATGGCCGGGGTCGATGACGTGATCCGAGGCGCCGGGGCGCGCACCCTGCAGCGCGCTTTTATCGAGCCAGCCAATGCAGCGATGGCCCAAAGTCTCGGCGTCGGGCGCTGGTTCCTCCTGGAAACCGACGGCAAGGTTCCGGTCGACGTGATCACGGACCGCCTGGCACAACTGGCCGATGTGGAGGCCGTCACGCTCGACTGGGTGGCTTTCCCGGCGGTCGTGCCTGCCGATCCGCTCCATGCCTCGCACTGGGGTCACAACAACACGGCCCAGCTTCTGAGCTACAACTGGACCAATCAGAATCACGAGACCGGTTCGCCGGTGGGCACGATCAGCTTCGATTGCAACACGCACGCCGCCTGGGACGGCGCTCAGGGATACGGTTCGAGCTCGATTGTCATCGCCATCATCGACAGCGGCGTCGAGGTCGGGCACCCGGACCTGACCCAGGTGGCCGGATACGACTACGGCGACAACGACACCAATCCGGACGACAATTCATCGTCGGCCGGGCACGGCACGGCCTGTGCGGGAGTGGCCGCGGCCCGGGCCAACAGCCTCGGCTCCGCGGGCGCCGCGCCGAACTGCAGCATCATGCCGCTCAAGGTGGCCAATAGCGCCGGCAGCATGTTCTTTTCGGCCATTCAGAACGCCCTGTACTTCGCGGCCGATAACGGGGCCGATGTCATCTCGTTGAGTCTCGGCGCGGCCATCAGCAGCGATCCGGCCACCGACACGGCCATCAACTACGCCTGGAACGCCGGATGCGTCATCCTCGCCGCGACAGGCAATGAGAACGCCAGCACGATCAGTTATCCCGCCGTGCACGCCAATGTCATCGGCGTCGGCGCGGCATCACCCTGCGGGGATCGGAAGCGCTCGAGCAGCTCGAGCGGCGAAGTCAACCCCGGCGTCAGCACCGATCCCAACGGCTACACGTGTGATGGTGAGCGCTGGTGGGGCTCGAACTATGGTGTCACCACCCAGAACGGCGCCGGCGCCGTCGACGTCATCGCGCCGACCATCCTGCCGACGACCGACATCCTCGGCTCGGCCGGTTACGATGCCAGTGACTACTCGAAGTGGTTCAACGGCACGTCCTGCGCCACGCCGTACGCCGCGGGTGTGTGCGCCCTGATCCGCTCGGCCAATCCGACCTGGACCGCAACGCAGGTGCGTGATCAGCTCAAGAACACGGCCCAGGACGTGACCAGCATGGAATCCGCCGCTGGCTGGGATCGCTACAGCGGTTTCGGCATGGTAAACGCCCAGGCGGCGGTCGGTGGCGGTGGCCCGGTCGATCAGGTCACCGTGACGGCGCCCAACGGCGGGCAGAGTTTCACCGGTGGGGCTTCGACCACGATCACCTGGACCACGGTGGGAAGTTTCACCACGGTCAACATCGACTACTCGACGAATGGTGGCACGAGCTGGACGAGCATCGTCTCCGGAACGACCAATGACGGCTCGCACGCCTGGACGGTGCCGTCCACCGCCACAACGCAGGGACGGGTCCGGGTCAGCGGCGGCACGGCCACCGACATGAGCAATGCGAACTTCACCATCACCGTGTCGGGAACGTACGCGTCACTTCCATACACCACCGGATTTGAATCCGGTGCGCTGGACCAGTACTGGACCTCCGCGGTCACCGCCAACGGTCGCGTCCGCGTCCTTACGACGAACACGCCCCACCTGGGGTCGTATCACCTGGTGATGGACGACGCGACCAGCGGTGGCCTGAGCCAGACCGAAGCCCGGTTGTGCCTCAACCTCTCCGGACAGACCCAGGTGAACCTGACCTTCTGGTGGAAGGATTTCGGGGACGAAACGCATACGCAGGACGGAATCTATTTCTCCAGCAATGGCGGCACGAGTTACGTGAAGGTGTACAACCTGAACGGCGCCAGCTACAGCGACAACACCTGGCGAACGTTTACCCTCGATCTGGATGCGCTGGCGGCGTCCGCCGGCCTGTCGCTGACCTCCACCTTCGTCGTCAAGTTCCAGCAGTATGACGACTACCCGATCGCCACCGACGGTTTTGCGTTCGATGACATCAGCGTGGCCGTCCCGGCCGGCGGCGCCATCACCGCTGAAAGTGAGTCGAACAACACATCCGGGACGGCCGACGGTCCCGTCGGCACCGGCGTGTCCGTCACGGGCAACATTTCGTCGTCAACGGATGTCGACTACTTCTATTTCGACGTCGCCACGTCGGGCAACATCAACATCACGCTCAACATCGGCAGCAGCGCCGATCTCGACTGGTTTCTGTACAACTCGGGCCTGACCGAGGTGGCCCGCGGCTACACGACCAGCAATCCGGAAACCGGCAGCTACAACGCCACGCCCGGACGTTACTACCTGATGGTCGATGGCTACCAGTCCGCGGTGAGCAGCTACACGCTGACCGTGGCCGGCGGGCTGGCGAATGCCGCACTGCGGGTGACATCGGCCGAGAAACCGTTTGAACTCGCACCGGCCGTTGTCACGCTTCACCAGAATAATCCCAATCCATTCCGGGCCGGCACGGTCATCCGGTTCGAGCTGCCAGCCCCGGGCCGGGTATCGCTCCAGGTGTTCGATGTCACCGGCCGCCTGGTCAGCACGCTGGCGGAGGACCGGCTCGAGTCAGGCCCTCATGCCGTCACCTGGCAGGGGCGGAACGAGGACGGCGAGGAGACGCCGATCGGCATGTACTTCTATCGATTGATTGCCCCCGGTTTCAGCCAGACGAAAAAGATGCTGCTGACCCGGTAAGTCACCATCCGACAAGACCCCGGGGCGCCGGCCGACTGGCGCCTCGGGGGTGTTATCCCGATTGTAGTGACTGATCTGATACCCCCGCAGGGACATTCAAAATCGTGTAACTTGAATGATATCAATGAAATAGTGGTTGCGCTGGACATGTCGAAGCATCATTCTTAGCTCATCCGATTGTCAGGGGAAAACCAAGTCTGCATCCGGGGGAAGTGACATGACACGCCGTTATCATCTGGTGGCCTCAATGTTCGTCGCCGCACTCGTCGCCAGTCCGGGCCTCGCCGTTGCGGTCGATATTGTCACGGTCGAATCGAAGTGTTCATCCGGCGGTGCCTACGTGGAAGGCGGCACCGGATGGGGCAACTCCTCGTCCAAGAGCAACAAGACGCCATGCAGCAGCGGTTCACGTTCATCCAAGAACGCCGGCGCCTTTGCCGACTTCATTCCGCCCATCACGACGGCAGGACTCTACGATGTCTACCTGACCTGGGGGCCGACAACGAGCGGCAACAATGGTCCCAATGCCGATAACGTCGAGGCCTCGATCGTTCATCGGGATGGCACGACGCCGATGGCGCTGAACCTGCGGGGCCACAGCGGATGCACGGTGAACAGCGATCAGCTCGTCTACATCGGTCGGGCCTGGTTCAACGTCGGCCAGGGGCACAAGGTTCGCCTGTCCAACACCGGGTCGGGCCAGTGCTACAACGGTGTCAGCAAACGTTACGTGAGCGCCGACGCCGCGATCTTCAGCCCGGTGGCGCCGGTCCCGGTGGCCCCCACGACATGGAGCTTGATCAAGGCGCGATACGCGAACTGACCCGCACACCGGCAACGACACCTGCTCACCCCCGGTCCGTTATTGAAGAACGGATCGGGGGTGTCTTGCGTTACGGCCGCGTCACCCGCACCAGCTCCACCCGCTCACCGCTGCCGACCGCCACTTCCAGCGCGAGGCCGACGCCCGGGGCGTAGTACTTGAATTCACCGGGACCGGAATCGAGGCTGTTCCAGTCAAAGGTCTTCACGGAGCCGGTGAGCTGGCCATAGGGGACGACAATGGTCTGGCTCACGGCCTCCACGCGGGCCCAGTCTTCGGCCTCCCCCTCGTAGAATTCCTGGCGGTAGTCCTCGGCCACGTGCGCGGCGGGATCGGCCCACATGATGATGCCGGGAAGTGCGTCGTCGGTGTTCCATTCCCACGAGCCATCGGTGCTGACCACCACGCCACCCTCGTACTCCTTGGTGGTTTCGCCGAGGTACCACACGTTCCCGACCATATCCTGGGCGTACCAGTCGTCGGTGTCTTCCTTCAATTCGCCTTCCAGGTACACGCGGTCGCGTACGACGGTTGCCGTGACGCCATTGACCAGGCGGGTCTGCTGGAGGACCTCGACCCGAATGGTTTCGGTGCCCTCATCGGGCTCCCCCTCGTACTCCCAGATCGTGCCGGGGACCAACGGGAAGTAGCTGTTGGAAACGCTGCCGGCCCAGCTCGTCGGGATGACCGGGTCATAGTCCGGAACGTTTGGTCCGCCGTTATTGCTGTCGCCGCAGGCCTGAACTGCGATCGAGACGGTCAGAAGTGCCGCCGTGAGCGCCATGTGTCGCATTTTCATTGAGACCTCCACGAAATGGGGGAGATGGATGGGGTGTCGATGTTACGTGACGGAGCCCGCAGGCCCTCGATTTGTGACAAGGAATTCCCGGCTTCATGGACCCAGCGGTATCAGCCATGTGGAGTCCGGGGAGGCCGGGCCCGAAGTGATGACGTTCGGACCTTCCTTCCGGAAAACCGGTCGGTTGATGATGCTCAGTTCGACGCGGAGCGCCGACCTTGGAATATCGATATCGAATCGAACCGGGGTCAGGGCGTTGCCGATGACGACGCGCCCCGCACCGGCTGTGAAGGTAGCCGTGCCCTGAGGGGCCCGTACGAGGACCTGGGCGCCGTCGGTCAGCCGAATCAAGACCGTCGACCCCACTGCTGATTTCGGAAATTCGATGACCAGCCCGTTGCCCGGGGTCACGGCGATGCCGGCGGTGCCGACCACCGGGTCCTCGGCCGGCGGCGCAGCCCGTGTCGGGCGCACCGGTGGCTCAACTGGTGGGGCGACCGACCGAACCAGGCCGTCAATCCAACCCGGAAGTGGCGAGCCGGGAGCGGCGTACGCGGCTCCGACAAGTAGAATCGCCAGCCCGATGCCGGCAGCCAGGCGCGCCCACCGGACGGGCCGCGGTGCCGGCGTGGCCAGGGCCCGCTCGCGCGCTTCGGCCCGGGAAATGATTTCCTCGACGTGAAGTGGCACCGCGCTCACAGGGTGGTCCAACGAATTCAGGAGCCGCCTGGCGACAAGCTGGTCCCGTTCCAGCGTTTCATGGAGACGGCGGCAGTCCGCGCAGGAATTCAGATGCTCGCGCGCGGCGGCCCTTGCCGTCGGATCGAGCTGGTCGTCCAGGAATTGCTGGAGTCCATCCTCGTCAACGTGCATCGCTGAGCTCCTCGTATCGGGTCTTGAGTGCGCTCCGGGCACGGGCCAGGAGCGTTCCGACGCTGGCTTCGTTCAGCCCAAGGGCCTGTGCCAGCTCGCGATAGCTGTAGCCTTCCTCACGGAGCAGAAGCAATCGCTGCTCCCGATCGGACAAGGTATCAAGCGCTTCGCGCACCCGTTGGCGCGTTTTCTCCGCCAGATGGGCATGGTCGGGCGATCGACCCTCTCCGGCATGCGCTCCTTCCGCGCGGGCCGGCGTCAGCAGGCGCAGCCGCCGGCTTTTCTTGGTCGCGGCGTTTCGAAAGAGATTCATGGCCACGCTGATCATCCAGGGTGCGGGTGTATCCGGCAGCGAACCGCGCTGGTACAGCCGGATGAAGAGTTCCTGGACAATGTCCGCGGCCAGTTCGGGATCTCCCGACAGGCGGCCCAGGTAGCGGCGGAGTCGCGGCGCGTGTTCGTCAAACAGGGTTACGAATTGGTCGCGAAATATTGGTGTGGTGTCCGGCAACGGCTCGACATCCTCCGATCGACACCTTCTCGGCATTTCGGCTGATTCCGCCCCGTCCGGGATCACGTCCCGGACGATCCGGGCGGGTCCTCAACAACAGGAACAGATGGCCGGCCATTCTGTGACAGCCGAACCGGAATGATTCCCTGCTCAGAACCGCCAGTCGAGTCCCACCACCAGCGGGGAGAGTGGACGCATCTCGATTTTGGCCAACTCGCCGGTGGCGGGGTCCCGCGCGTAGGTCAGGACGTTCTGGCGATTGAAGAGGTTCGTGACCGTGCCGAACAGGGCCAGGGTGGCATTCCGGTTGCCGACGTTGATGGTCCATCGCTTTCGAAACCCGAGATCGAGCCGGAGATAGGCCGGCAGCTCTGTTCCCCCCGGCACCTCACCGGTGTGGTCCGGGTTGCCGGTAAATTCGCAGCCCCGGTCAAGCAGGTTGCACGCCTCCCAGTCGAAGGCGCCGGCGATGGCGGTCGTTTGACGGCCAAGACCGGCGGCAGCCCCGAGCCGGATCGACGAGGAGGGCGTTGGGAAGAGGATGAAGCCCCCCTCGAGCAGATGGGCGGTGCCATGACCCGGGGTGTAAGTCAGTTCGCCGGCTTTCAGGCGCGTGCGCTGCCAGCCGTAGCCGGCCAATATGCCGTAGCGCTCACGCGTCAGCCCCACCTCGACCGACATCCCGCGTGAGCGCCCCGACCCCCGGGCGAGGGCGCCGGTGGTGAACGGGGCGCCATCGACCGGCGCCACGAGCAGGAGCCCCGTTGACTCGCGTTCATAGGCTTCGAATGACAGGTGCCGGCTGTCGTCCGGCCGCCAGTCGAAGGACAGGACAGCCTGGTCGCTCCTCGCCACGGGGACTCCCGAGTCGCCGCTGCCAAGGCTCAGATCGGCCGGGAAGATATTGCTGACGACCGATTCGGCATTCCGCAGCGACTGGTGGAACTGGTGGGTTCGGCCAACGTAGCCGCCCAGCGTCACGCGATCGCCGACCGTTCGCTCAAGCCCCAGGCGGGGGTCGGCGTGCAGGATGCCGGCATTGGCGGCCAGCGAAAGTCCGAGCTTGAGACGGGTTCGGGCATCGAGCCCCCGATCATCAGTGGCCTGGAGCGTGGCCACGGGGGTTTCGACCCGTGTCTCCCATGACGCCACTGAATCGGAAGCGGAGTCGATTTGATAGGACGTCCGGCTCCTGTCGTATCGAAGCGCCAGGCTCGTGCTGGAGCGGGGCGTCGAGCGCTCGAGGCTGGCCAGAAATCCAAAATCGTTCCGCTCGCTGTCCATTCGGATCGGCACGTTTCCCAGCATCCAGTCCGCCCCGGCTTCTCCGCCGGCGATCCAGCCAAGTACTCGGGCGTCGAGGCCCGACAGCCGACGACCCCACTCGGCGCCAAACGAGCGGCTGTCCCAGTCGAACCGATTGCGCGGGGGAGTGGACGGGTTGTCCAGGACCGCGCTTGTCGGGTGCCACCTGGAGGGGGCCCCGCCGGGCGGTTTGACGGCTGCCGCATCGAGATTGTTCCCACTGCCATAGCCGAGCAGTTGAAGCCGCCCGCCGAACGCCGGCATCTCGAACTTGGCCAGGCCATCGCTCATGTTGCCCCGCACGAAGGTGACTTCGGCCGGGGCAAAGGCGTCGGGCAGGCCGGCCCGAAGGCTCACGACAAAACCTGCCCCCCCCTTGCCAACCGGGCCGTCGATGGTGAACCGCGTTTGCGTGGTGCTGAAACTTCCGGTGGTCTTGAGCTGGGCCCCGGGCTCGCGCGTCACCGCCTCGACCGAACCGGACAGTGTATGAGGCGCGAGGGGCGAGCGGTTGACCGACTGAAGATGAAGCCGCGCGACAGCATCGGGATTCCAGGCGCTCGATACGCCGGCGGCGTGAAAGGCATTGAATACCGGGATGCCGTCGAGGAGAAAGGCCGTCTGATCCGCCGCGCCTCCCCGAATGTGGATACCATCGGGGGTTTCCGGCTGAAGGACGACATCACCACCGCCGAGTGCCTGCAGGACATCCGGTTCCGTGAACAGGGGATGATTCCGGACTTCGGCAATCGTGGTGACTCGATCCGGGAATGGCGAGGGCGTGCCCGGTGTCACCCCCCGCAGGGAAATGGGACCGTGCACGTCGAGCGTTGGAATCGCGATCGGCGCCGCGCGGAGCGTGAAATTGATCTCCAGCTCCCCCTCCGCCGGCACGAGGGCTTCGAGAGTCTGATCGGCATAGCCGATCAGTTGAATTCGAATCGGCTGGACGCCCGCAGGAACCTGTCTCAACACATATCGACCATCGGCATCGGTTGCCGTGGCGCGATCGAGCGTGGAAAGCACGACGACCGCCCCCGGAAGGGGTTGGGCCGTCTCCTGGTCCCGCACCGTGCCGACGAGGGTGGCGAGGCCCAGAACTTCGGCCAGCAGTACACTAATCAAAGCAATGAGTGGTGGTAGCATCAGTTACTCCCACCAAGATCCTAACATTGGACGTCGCGCGCGGGAGAATCAGGAACTGTGGTGACTCAACGTTCGATGAAATCAACCGGGTTCCGCGGAGCGGCGATCACGCTGTTCGTCATCCTCCAAATTTTGACGGTGGTGGGCTGTTCCGATGAGTCGACCAGCCCCGGGAATCCTCCACCCATGGCAATCGACTGGCACCGCTGCAATTTCGATTCGGTCATGGCCGCGGCGTCCTCCAGCCGCCAGGATCTGCTGGTGCATGCCACGGCCACCTGGTGCGGGCCGTGCCAGTATTTCAGTGACAGTTCGTGGGCGGATCCCCGGGTCGTGAGCTTCGTGAGCCGTCACATGACGGCCTTTGAAGTCGACTTGACGAACTACGTCGAGTTCATGAACCCCAACCAGCCGTACTGCCCCGGTGATACCGTGGTCTACGACGTCCTCGGGACCATCCGCGGTATCCCGGCCACGTTCATCGTCCGAAACGGCGCAATCACCCATCGGCTTATCGGATATCGACCCTCCGGGGATCTTTTCGCCTGGCTGGTTGATTCGTATCTGGATCGGTGAGGAGTCCTGCGTGCCTGCCAAATTTCGACATTCTTTGAATGTAGAACAGGTCGTTCCTCACCCGAAAGAAGTCGACATTCGTCACGACGGCCGCACCGCGCAGACCTGAATTCCATCCAGGCTACCCATGACGGCGAGCTTGTCGTGCGTACCTGCACGTAGCGGGCCCACGGCAGCGTTTCGAGCCGCAGTTCGAAGCGATGTCCGATCGGGATCGCTTCGCCACCTCGATCCATTGCACCGGTCTAAAGACGTGGTGGGGCGTTGCACGGGCGTTGAAGTCGCGGTGCCCTCAAACCAGCCGGAAATCTTCGGTTCCCATCCACTGTCACAAACCCCACGTTCACCGGTTCCTGCTCATGTCCACGTACTTCAACTCATGAGGAGGAAACAATGACCATGTCACGATCCATGCTGGTGCTGGCAGTGCTGGGCCTTGCGGCCACGGGCTGCGGAAAAAATTCGACGAATCCGGCCGGGGAGGCCTCTCGAACGTCGGAGGTGGGAAACTTCGGCGGTGCCGGGCCCAACGGCAACGACTGCGACGGCCTGCCGGTTGCACCCGAGAGCGATCGGGTCGATCTGTATCAACCGGTGTTTACCAACCCGCTCAATATCACGAACCCGCTGTTTCCGATCAGTATCCTCGATCGGGCCGTATTCCTGGGTACCGCGGACGGTGAGTCCTTCCGATCCGAAACGACTTTGCTCGCCGGGTCGAAGACGATCGTGATAAACGGCGAGGATGTCGAAACGCTGGTCTCGCAGTACGTGGCGTTCATTGATGGTCGAATTGAGGAGGTCGCCTACGACTGGTACGCGCAGGATGACCTGGGCGCAGTCTGGTACCTGGGCGAGGACGTTTTCAACTACGACGACGGCGTTGTCGTGGATTTGAACGGCACCTGGCTGGCCGGCCGTGAGGGCCCGGCCGCCATGATCATGCCCGCCAATCCTCAGGTGGGAGACGTCTGGCGTCCCGAGAACGCCTGCGGCATCGTCTTCGAGGAGGTGATCGCCACGGCGATCAACGTGACCGTCGACGGGCCGAGCGGACAGGTTCCGGGCGCGCTCATGGTCTCGGAGCTCCACATGGACGCGACCTACGAGCCCAAGACATTCGCGCCGGGATACGGCGAGTTCTCCACGGGTTTTGGCGCCAATCTGGAAGCCCTCGTCGTGGCGATATCAACGGATGCCCTGCCGGGAGATGCCCCGGAAGCCCTCGACGATCTGTCGGATGGCGCGGACGATATCTTCACACTGGCGCAGTCGCGCCGCTGGTCGCAAGTGGCGGACGAATTCGAGGCGATGGAAGAGGCCTGGGAGGACCTGAAGCTCGGCGGTGTGCCGCCCGGGCTTGAGGCGTCAATGGACGATGCGCTCGAGGCGCTCGACGACGCCATTCAGTCCCGCAACCGCTCCGAAACCCGCCACGCGAGTCTCGACGTCGCGCTGTCCGTCACCGATCTCGAACTTCGGTATGACGATCGGTCGGAAATCGACGGGGACTTGATCGACATCTGGACTCGCCGCGTGATCGTCGACGCGCAGGCTCGTGATCGAGCCGGCGTCGTGGGAGATCTGGCGACGATTGGCATTATCCGGAAGCGGTTCGCGCCGGCAAACAGCGGACGAATCGACAGCGATCTGGCTTTGATGCAGCAGGCGGTCCACTCGACCGATCCCGACGAAATCGTGAACCATGCGGAGCGGCTTCGGGGAACCCTGGCCCTGGCTTCGCAATAACAACTGGAACTGATCGGGGGGCGGATGAGGTGGGCTTCCAATCGGAAGTTTCCCCGTCCGCCCCTCGTCGTTGGAAGAATCGACGACTTTGCGCTTACGGCCCGAGTCCGTCCGGAATTGCCTCGCCGGGGCGGAGGGCCCGCGGGGTCTGGCCGGCGCTGGTCGCGCCACGTTTCGGCGGTGCCATGAATGGCAGGAGGGCCAGTGGCAGGAGACCGGCGATGGAGTCGAGCACCAGCGTGGTCGGGTAGCCGAAGCGGGTGATCGCGAAGCCCTGCCAGGTCGAGGTGTAGGAGATGGCAAAGTTCTGCATGGCCATGTAGGCCGTGAATTGCGTGGCGGCCACGGCCGGTGTCGTGATGTCCATGAACAGGGCCGACCGGATGCCGTAATAGAGGCCCTGGAAGACATTGTAGGAGAGCACGGCGATCCAGAAGGCGGTGACCAGCGGCGCCGGCACCGGCGGGCGGTCGGGTGCATTGGCGGGAATCGAGTGGATCCAGTTGTGGGCCTGGAGCTGCCAGGCGAGATAAAGCGTCGGAACGGCCGTCAGCGAGATAAAGATCGCCAGGGTGCGCCGTCGGCCGAATCGATCCGAGAACCAGCCACCTGAAATGCAGGCCACGGCGAAGATGATTGTTGACCAGAGGCTGATGGTGGCCACCTGCTGGTCGTCGAAGCCAAGCTCGACAGCCAGCGTCGATTGCAGCGCCAGGCTCAAGGCGTAGGCCCCAAGCGGCAGGAGCGCGGACAGGACACCGACGAGCGCGGCGCGCGTACCGACAAAGGCGCGGTATGCGCTGACCACGAAGGCCCGCAAGTCGTTCGTCACCGCCCTGGCCCTCGAGCCGACGATCGCCGGTCGTACGGGGCCGGCCTTCTCCCGCAGCGGGAGGACGACGAAGATGGTCACCAGCAGAATGACCCCAATCACGAAAAAGTAAGTGGCCTGGAACGGCATGATGCTGGTGAGAAAGAGCACCATCGCGCCGCCGATCGTCTGGCCGACCGAGGCGCCGCCAAACATGAAACCGTTGGCCACGCCCCGTTCCGATTCCGGGAGGACATTGCAGGCCAGAGCGTCGATGGCCACGTCCATGGTGGCCGCAAACGCGTTGTGGACGGCGATGACCAGGGTGAACATGGCCAGGCTGTTGACGAAGTCGATGGGGTAGGCAACCAGCAGCGTCAGGGCCATGCCGATCTGCATCAGGAGAATCCAGAGCCGGCGCCGGCCGAAACGATCGCTGGAAAAGGTGTCGACGAACGGGCCGGCGATCCACTTGAAAGCCCATGGGAGGTACAGCGAGCCGACGAAGGCGCCGATCATCTCGGGCCCCACCCCCTGGCGGCGCATCTGGGTGGCGATGGCCGTGGCCGTGAAGGCGAGAGGAATCCCCTCCGTCATATAGAGGAGGAAGAATGCAGCGAGCCGGCCGTTCCGAGTGGCAAGGAGGTCGGGAAATGGCAGTCGCATGGCGGTAGGGTACAATTATCCCATGCGCCCTGCCCACCCTGTCCGGTTGCTTCCACTGGCAATGATCGTCCTCCTCGCCCTCCCGGCCGAGGGGTGGGCCTGGGGTTATTCCGTTCACCGCCTGATCAATCGGAACGCCATAGCCAACCTGCCGGCGGATTTCCAGCTGTTTGGCCAGTGGGCGACCGACCTCGAGGCGCTGGCCACGGCCGCCGACGAGCGGAAGTGCTGCGTGGCCGGCGAGAACATCCGGCACTACATCGACATTGATGATTACTCGGAGTTTCACGCCGGCACGTTTCCCCATGGATACCCGGATGCGGTCAGCCGCTACGGAGTGTCGCGTCTCGAATCGAACGGCATCGGACCATGGGCGCTCGAAACCAGCTACGGCCAGATGGTGGCCGCATTTGCCGACGGGAATTGGACGGCCGCCGTGGCCGCCGCAGGTGACATCGGGCACTACGCTGGCGACCTGCACCAACCGCTCCATCTCACGACCAATTTTGACGGCCAGGAGTCCGGCCAGAGCGGGGTCCATTCCCGCTACGAATCGCGCATGACGGGGCGGCATATGGCGGAGTTCACGCCGTTTCCCGGCGCGGCAAGTCTCCTGTCGAACCCGCTCGAACGGGTCTTCGATTGGATTGGAACGACCTACCCCGGCGTCAATCGAATCCTCGCCGCCGATCGGGCGGCGAAGAACGCGGCCGGCGGGAGCACCTCCAGCGACGCCTACTACAATGTGCTCTGGGAAGAGATCGGACAGGACACCTGGTACTGGATCGGTGGCGCCTCACTGGATATCGCCGCACTCTGGTACACGGCCTGGGTCGAGGCCGGCTCACCGGCCCTGCCAGGTTCAATTCCGGTGAGCCCCACAACCTGGAGCCGGATCAAGGGCCTGATGCTCTCCTCCTCCTCCCCGGACGGCGGACAATTGCGCCACCTCGGGGCAAATCACCCGGATGGGGACGGATTTGCCGACCCCGAATACACTGGGACTGCCCGATCCGGTCCCATCGGCCGATCATGTGAATGACAGCAGTCTGTTCGGCGTCTTTCGATCCAGCGGTTGCCAGGTCGGCTCCCATGAGGCCTTGCTTGACGACAGGAGTTCAACGATGAAGAGGTTTTCAACCGGCATCCTGATGATGGCGCTGCTTTCGACAGCTGCCATGGCGGTTGCGGCCGCCGACGTTGACGCACCCGAAATCTCACGCTCCCGCGGCAGCCGTGGCAGTGTCGTCGTCCTCTGGCCGCGTATCATCCCGGCCGATGACAGTCCCGAGACGCAGCAACTGGCGCGCGCCGTTCAGGCGAACCTGGTATCCATGGTGCGCACCACGTTCCCCGGACGCGACATCGATGTGCGCCCGGCGCCGGAACGCGTCTGTCCGATGGGTGGCTGCGACGGGGCCGCGGTCGGCGCCCTGCTGCTGCTTCGCGAAGATGGATGCGCCGTGATCGCCCTGGTCAGCCAGCCCGGCACCGTACCGATGACCCTGGTTCCCTGGGCAGGCGACGTTCGATTGCGCGGCACGCGGATCCCGTTCCGCCAGCATCCCGAGAACTGGGTGACGGTGACCGACTTCGCCCGCCGCGATCAATTGCCAGCCGCCCTCGAAATCAACGACGAGGCCGTCATCCAGGCCATCCGTCGGATCGCTCCCTAGGGAAGTACGATCGATCGACAGGCCGACCTGAATCGTCGGCCCCCGGTTTCGAACTGTCTAGCCCCCGCCGGCCCGACAGGCCTCGCGAACCGCCACCGTCAACGGGTCATCAAGATCGGCCCCATCCAGGACCTGATGCGCCCGCTTGAAGGCCACCCGGGCCTCCTCCTGGCGGCCGTCCAGTTCGAGCACCCGACCGAACCACCAGTTGGCGGTCGGATCGTCGGGGTTTCGGGCCAGAGTGGCTTCGAGGCGCCGGATGGCTTCCTCGCGCCGACCCGCCTCCACGAGTGTTTCGATGGACTCCCTCTCGATCCGCAGCCGGGCCTCCCACGACGTGGCGGCGGTCAGCGCCGCGTCCAGTCGTTCGACCGCCTCGCCGGGTTGCCCCTCGGCGCGACTTACCAATCCCTGCATCTCGAACAGCAGGCCGTGATTGGAGGCTTGGGCGCGATCCGGCCCCTTGAGGGATTCCGGCTTCTGCACGGCCGCCTGGAGATCGTGCAGTCCCGCGCGCGCCGCGGACAGGTCGCCGGCGGCGAGCGCCACGCGGGTCATGAGGGCCAGGCCGGCCGACGTCAATGAAAACTCGGTTCGGTGCGCCGCGAGGAGCCGGGTTGCCTCGACAATCCGGCCGGCACGAAGATGAAGCAGGATTTCCGTGCGACTCCAGTTGATGTCTTCCGGCGCGTTCTTCGACGAATCGCGTGCGCGCTGAATGGCAAATATGGCGGCTTCCCAGCGGCCGAGTTCCGCGTTGGCCAACGCCAGGTGGTAGTAGGCCCATGAGAAATCCGGTTTGATCACGATGGCGGACTCGATCTGGGCGAGGGCTTTTCGGTAGCGGCCGGTCCGCAGGTAGAATTCGCCGAGGCTGTCGTGGGGGTTGGCCTGATCTCCGAACTGAAAGGCGTACTTCTCGAACGCCTCCTCGGCCTCGAGCCAGTGACCCAGGTCGGCCTCGGCGTAGCCGATCAGATTCCAGACCTCCGGCAGTTCTGGGTCGAGCCGCTGCGCCTTCTCCAGGTCGGCCAGGGCCATTTCCGGTCGCCCTTCATTCAGGTGCTGACTGCCCGATACGAGGAGAACCTCCGCATCGTCGGCGAATCTGCGGATCATCTCGGCCTCGATGCCGCGCTCGTCGTCCTCGCGATCTTCAAGATCGGCCCCCAGCCGGTGGATTTCGAGCCGTTCCTTTTCCGAGACGCGCGCTTCTTCCGCCTGCGCGCGGCGATACCACGACACGGCATCCTCATCATCACCCAGTTCGTGGGCCAGCTGTCCCAGCCGAACCATCGCCATGGCAAAATGCGGGTCCTCTTCGAGAGCCATCTGCCAGGCCGTGCGCGCCTCACTTTCGTAGTACTTTCGGTTGGCCCGGACACCATCCCGGTAATAGACGAGAGCCTGGCTCGAACGGGTCGTCAGGTTGCGGCGGAGCGGGGAGGTCCATCCGACCGTGATGGACCGGCCACGGGCCAGGAGCCGATCGAGCGGAGCGAAGAATGTCGGCGGTCCAAAGCCGACATGAAGCGTCCCAAGTCGACCGGCGCCGGCGGAACCCGGGTTGACCAGGTCGGTGGTCAAAAGGGGGCGACTCAGGTTGTGGGCTGATCCCCCGCCCGCCATCTGGAGTCGCGACCAGGATTCGGTGGCGGGCTGCCAGGCCAGTCGGACGATTTCTCTGCGGATGGCCGGAGCATCGGTGGCGTCTTCGGCCACTTCCGCAATGGTTTGTCCGTCCGCGTCCTGAATGAGGACCCACTGTACTTCGGTGCGTGCCAGGGCGCCCGCCGTGATGCTGGTCACCGCGCGCAGGTCATTGTTTGCCAGGTGAAATACGACCTGACGTCCCAGGGACTCCACAAAGATTCGAGCCGATTCGGGCGGGCGTTCGCCCAGGGTGTTGCGGGTGGCACAGCCGCCGAGTCCGAGACCGGCAAGGGCCACGATCGACGTAAGCCAACCGGCAAGGATCCGGTGACGACTGGGCGCGACAAGTGGCGGAGCGGTTGTCATGATGCGGCTGCATCCCGTGGCGGTGGTGCCCTGGCCACCGCGAGTTCGGCC
>Ga0163152_10001143_pt1 | contig 42935 bp, 41 predicted proteins | sample OliLakLV19MP8IB2_FD_148635 | JGI IMG/M metagenome (GOLD analysis project Ga0163152, IMG submission 148635) | Freshwater microbial mat bacterial communities from Lake Vanda, McMurdo Dry Valleys, Antarctica - Oligotrophic Lake LV.19.MP8.IB-2 | ecosystem: Environmental > Aquatic > Freshwater >...
CAAATATGACGCGTTCATCTCGTCAAACGGCGCCGGCCTGGCCGCAACCAATCTCACGGGCCACCCGGCCATCGCGCTCAAGTGTGGGTTTGTGAACAACCTGCCGCAGACGTTGATGGTGACGGGTGGGCTGTACGATGAAGCGGCGATCTGCCGCATCGCACTCGCCTACGAACAGGCGACCGAGTGGAAGGATCGCCACCCGACGATGAAAGCGTAGGGCGAGACCTTCAGGTCCGCCGTGATCAACGCACCCTGATGTCCTGCGTCACCTGTTGGCCGTCGGCGAGGCGCACGCTGATCGACGCGGGCAACAACTGACGCAGGAACTCCGGGTCGAGCCATTCGCCTGTTTCCACATCAGTGACAGCGGCGATCCGGTACTCGCCGGGTGGAAAACCCACGAACGCGAACCTGCCGTCAGTCGCCGGACGTGTCGAGCGCATGCGCCGTGCGAACGGCACCCAATACCGTTGGTCGTCCGGAAAAATCACCACTGAGTAGTCCGACGATGGTGCACCCGTGGCATCGGTCAACACGCCCTTGAGGTCGGTGTTGCGATCGCCGAACTGGATGGTGACATTGGGAGTGCTCTCGCCGGCCGCGATGTCGAAGGGAAAGTCCAGCACATCCACACCGTTGGCAATCACGCTCTTGACCGACCAGCCCTGCGCGCCGCTGGCGCTCACACGATACCGGCCGGGAATGACGCCGTTGACCGTGAAACGTCCCCCTGCATCCACGGTGGCTGACAGATTTCCCAGGCCAAGCGACTGCAACGCGGCACCCAACGGATTCATCATCACGCGCACGCGTTGGCTGCCGGTTGGTTGTGGGGCGGTGCCATCAAATGTGATGTGTCCCGACACCGGGAGTCCCTCCTGCATCGTGAGACTGACCACAGGCGGAACCGCGCCGTCGACAAACACGTCGGCCTGCGCCCAGATGCGTCGCTGCACGCCCGGCTGATTGACCGCCAACATCTCGACACGTTCTGCGGGCGCGGAGACCGGTCCCGGCGTTCGGGGCTCCACGATATTTGCGGTCGCAAACACCGTGTATTGCCCAGGCACGACGGACCGGAACGAGAAGGTCCCATTCTGCGCGGGGCGCGCGGTCTGTTGTCCGAGGCCAAGCGCACCGCCTTCCGTCTGCAGCAACCGAATCTGAATCGTGGTGGGATTCTGGCCATTGGGCACCACCACCTGTCCAGTGACGGTAGACAAAGCCACGCGCTGCAGGCCAAAGTCGATGCCGAGCTGCTCTTCGGCGATCCCGACTCGAATGGCTCGCGCCGTCACCAACTGCGTCGTGCCGGGGTAAAACACCGGGGCATACCCTTGAACGGGTTCGCCGGGACCAGCGATGCCGGATGAGTTGATGACGCGTCCGCTCGAGTCAATGGACACCGTGATCGGCGAGGCGGGAGCGGCCAGGCCAAGGGACATGAGTTCTGCCGTCCGCGCCTGATTCATCGCGTCGGCGGTCGTAACGATCTCGGAGGCCGTGTTGCGAGGTACGGCCGAGACCAGATAGTCACCCGGCGTGAGGTTGTAGATGCGATACACACCACGGTCATCGGTTGTGCCGTTGCCGGCGGTCGTGAGGATCCGCTCGCCCGACTGGATCATCCAGCGCATCACGCGCACGGGCGTGCCGATGGACGGTCTGTTTTTTTCGTCGAACACCGAGCCGGAGATCACGCCGCCTTTGGCGATCTCGAATGAGGCGTTTTTCAGTTGCTGTCCATCGGCCAGCGCAATGGACGTGCCCGGCTTGCCCGGCTGCTTCTGGCCGTAGGTGCCTGAGATGTGGCCGGTGAGTGTGGCGCGCACCGTAAATGTGCCGGCGGGCAGACTGGAGAATACGAACTGCCCGTCGTCATTGGTCAGGGCCGACCGGCTGCCACGCAACTCCGCGCCGTTCAGCGTGACGCGGACGCCTTCCACCGGCCGTCCACTCCCGGCCATCGTCACAGTCCCCATGATCAGGCCTGTGCCCGTGTTGGCTGGAGGCGGCAGTTCGCCACGGTCGCGTGATTGGCCCGACGGAACCGGAGGCACGACAACCTGGGCCGCAAGGCCCCACGATGTCCCTGCAACAACGATGGCAACGGCGAGGAGACCTCTGCGACGCATAGCGTCAGTTTAGACGGAGGGCGCCCCTATTCGGATGGGTCAGTCCCCGAACCACTTCCGGGCAATGAGTTTCGGTGTCGGTCTTGAGCTTGATCGGGATGTAGCGCAGGATCTTGCCGTTGGGATCCTTGACCGGCCGCACAGGGAGACACAGAGCCACAGAGGTTCTTACGCGACCCGTTCGGTGGTGACCTTCTGCATCACCACCGGGGTCTTCGGCTTGTCCTGCCCGTCGACGGCGGTGCGGCCGATGATCTTGATCACGTCGAGACCCTCCACCACCTTGCCGAACACCGAGTGTTTGCGGTCGAGGTGCGGGGTCGGGCCGAGGGTGATGAAGAACTGGCTGCCGTTGGTGTTCGGGCCGGCGTTGGCCATCGAGAGGATGCCCACCTGGTCGTGGCGCAGTTCGGGGTGGAACTCGTCCGCGAACTGGAAGCCCGGGCCGCCGAAGCCCTTGCCGAGCGGGTCGCCGCCCTGAATCATGAAACCTTCGATGACGCGGTGAAACACGATGCCGTCGTAATACGGCTTGGTGTGTTTTTCACCCGTGGCGGGGTGGGTCCATTCGTGGGTGCCGTCAATCAGGCCGGCAAAGATGCCGACGGTCTTGGGCACCTTGGACTCAAAGAGCTCAACGGTGAAGTTGCCGAGGGTCGTTTCGAACTTGGCGTACAGGCCGGGTGTCAACATCCGGCTATTTTGTCATGCTTCCGCCGATCAGCTTCCGCAACTGTTCAGCCATCAGCGCGTGCACCGAGTCGGCCGGCACCTTGGCCAGCCATTCCTTCGCCTTCGTGAAATCGCCGGCCATCGCGTGGCAGTTGGCCGTGTTGAGGTACGACGCCTGTTCCTGATCGGTGTCTTCCTTGATGGCCGCCTGAAAGCCGACGATCTGGCTGGCGCGGAAGTCCTCATCCACGTCCGCCTTTTTCATCGCCTCAAGCTCCCGCCTGGCCAGGTTCGCCGAGTTCCGATAACACGTGCCGGCCGTCGCGAACCTGTCGGCTGCGTCAGGCCAGCGCTCACGCGAGAAGGCCACAAGGCCGTAGTACCACCGTGCGATGCACTGCTGATTGCGCGTATCCATCGTGACGGCATCGCGCAGGTCAGACTCAGCGAGATCGAGATGCCCCTGGTCGTACTTGATCATGCCGCCCAGAATCAGCACCTTGATGTCCACCATGATCGCGCGTGCCCGGTCGATGTCGGCTCTGGCCAACGGCAGGTCCGTGCGCTGATAGTGATTCCAGGCCCGCCAGTAATAGGCGTCGGCATAGTTGTGGTACTTGCGCTCGATGATGCGTGTCGCGCCTTCGATAGACGGCACAAATTCACCGATGTGGCCGAGACAGATGACGCGCTGCATCGCCGCTTCTTCGTGCAGCGGCTTGAGCACAATGGTGTCTTCGTAGTGCCGAATCGCCGCCTTGCAGTCGCCGTTGGTCTGACTCAGGTGCCCCAGGCCATAGGTGACCGACGGCGAACGCGGAAACCGTTCCTTCGCAGCGTTGAGGGCCGTACGCAGCCGCTTGACGTACGCGGCCGTGACGTTGAGCGTGGCCAGCCGTGCGCTGAACAACTCGGCTTCCACAAACGCGGGAACGGCGGCCACCACCGTGGCGATGTGGGTATCGATCACCGCCGGACACGTCGCCATCCGGTAGCGGACCAACGTCGGAGCATCATCAGGGATTCGCGGCACCTCTATCGTCGGTCGACCGGCGAACACCCGGAGGCACTCGAGACTGGCCGACAAATACGCGCGGAATGGCGCGCTCCCCTCGCCAACCGCGAGCCCGGTCTTGAGCGCGTTGTAGCGCGCCACGGTTGGATTGCGCCGCGCCCATTGACTGAACTCGGCGTTGGTGGTGCCCAGATAGTCGGGGGGAATTGATCGCGCGATCGTCAGATAGGTGGCCGAGTCGTAGGTCGCGGGAAGCTCCGGGATCAATGCTTCGGCCGCTTTGAACGCCTCGGCCGGGTTCATGGCCAGCTCCGCTTCGCGGAGCCCGACCAGGACCTGCACCTCAAACAACTTCGTGATGAGCAGTGGTCGCGCCTTGCCCATCGCCACGCGCTGATACGTGTCCCGCGCCTCGGTGAGGCACGAATAACACCCCTCAAGCACCCGCGCATCAGCCGTGGAGACCAGCGCCAGATCTGCCTTGCGGATCGGTGCCGACGCACACGCCACCGACAGCAAGGCCAGGCCGACGCCGAGCCCCACCGCCGTTATCCGCATGCTAATATTTTGACACCACTTGCCTCCCGATGTTCCACCGCCAGCCGATCGAGTCCTGCCACCACATCCGCCACCAGGTCGCGCGGGTGCTCGACACCGGGCGACAGGCGAATCAAGGTGTCGGACAAGCCAAGTTCCGCGCGGGTCGCCGCCGGGATGGACGCATGGGTCATCTTGCACGGCAGACATACCAGCGACCGCACCCCACCCAGACTTTCGCCAAGCGCAAAGTACGTCAGTGAGGAGACAAACGCAGACGCCTCTTCGAGCGTGCCGTCGAGCTCAAACGACACCATCCCGCCAAATCCGGTCATCTGACGCTTCGCGGTCTCGTGACCCGGGTGCGACGGAAGCCCGGGGTAATACACACGCTTCACCCGTGGATGTGCCAGCAAGGTCTCAGCGATCGCTGCGGCATTCTGTGCATGACGCTCCATGCGCAGTTCCAGCGTCTTGACGCCTCGCAACGTCAACCAACAATCAAACGGACTGGGCACGCCACCAAGCGCGTTCTGCAGGAAACCGACGGGCTCAAAGACGCCAGCGTCCTTCGTAATGACAGCGCCCTGGATCACATCCAGGTGTCCGGCCAGATACTTGGTGACGCTCTGAATCACAAGGTCGGCGCCAAGCGCCAACGGCTGCTGAAAGTACGGCGTTGCAAACGTGTTGTCGACCACCACTAGTGCGCCGGCCTGATGGGCGATACGCGCCACTGCCTCGATGTCATAGACAAGCAACCGCGGGTTGGTCGGCGACTCAAGCCACACGATCTTTGGTCTCGTCGCGACCGCGTGGGTCAACGCATCGAGATCACTGAAGTCCACGCGCACGACGATCGCACCAAGCGGCTCAAACACCTTGTGGAGCAATCGGAACGTGCCGCCATACACATCCACCGGCACCACGATGGTGTCGCCCGGCTTCAGATACGCCTGCAGGATCGCATTCTCCGCCGCCAGACCAGACCCGAACACCGCGCAGTGTGTGCCGCCCTCGAGCTCGGCCAGCACCGTCTCAAGCCGCTTGCGCGTGGGATTCGACGTTCGCGTGTAGTCAAACCCCTTGTGCTCCCCCGGCCCCTCCTGCTGATACGTCGTCGTCTGAAAAATCGGCGCGACCACCGCGCCCGTATTCGGTTCGGATGGCTGCCCTGCGTGAATTGTCTTCGTTGCGAATTCCATGATGTGCTCCCGTGTTAGGCGACGCGCGTTCCTGCGCTGTCGAAATTGCGGACGATGAGTGGAAGATGTGCACGTTGTGCGTGATCGATCGCCTGGCGCTGCACGAGCGGACACCCGTCGTCGGCCATGGCGAGTGCGTCGGTGTAGGAGATGTGGTCGATAAGTGCGGCATCAGAGACTTCACGCGGGTCGGCGGTGAAATAGCCGGGCACGTCCTTGATCAACTCGCAGCGCACGGCACCGAGTGCGGTCGCAAGCGCAACGGCAGACCAGTCGGATCCGCCGCGACCGAGCGTGACGATTTGTTGTCGATGGGTCGCGAGGAACCCAGGCACCACGACCACCTCGGACCATCCCAACGCGGCACGCAGCGACAGAGGATTCAACGTGAGGTCGGACGCGTCGGGCCGACGACCGTGCGTGGACGACACGCGAAGCCCCGTCTCGTGGACGTTGAAGCCTGCGGCCGCAACGCCTTCCGCGCGCAGGGCGAGCGTGAGCAGTGCGACTGACCGGAGTTCCCCTGTGGACCAGAGCAGATCCAGCGCGTCCTGATCGGGATCGGCCGCCACGGCGCTGGCCTCGAAACGCAGACGGTCTGTATGCCCCTCTTGCGCGGAGACGACGGCGACGATGTGCTCGCGGGTGCGAATGAGTTCGTCTTTCAGGAACCGTGCGGCGGTGCGATAGGCCGTCAGGTCCGTCAGGACGGAACCGCCGAGTTTGAGGACCGCGACTTCAGCCACGGGCCACCTCCAGCACGGGAAGCCAGACCACGCTGACGCCGGTCGCGGTCAGCGCGTCAACCGCGTCGCGGACGGCCGCGACCGGCGTCAGCGCCGTGATGACCGCACACCGGCCGGCGTGTTCGACGACAAACACTGCGGGGATATGACGGGCGGCGAGAAACTCCGCAAGGTCGCCTGTGGTGGTGGCAAGACCGTCCAGCGCCAGAAACCACGCGCCTGCGGGAATCTCCCGGACGATTGATGCGGCCGGCGTCGCATGCGGCTGCCGGGTCGTCAAGCGACGTCCGGTCGAGACCTCCACGAGGTCGTCAAGGACCGTCGCCGCGGTGACGTCGCGACCGGCACCGGGTCCGGTGAACGTGACCGCCAGTGGGCCTTCACCGACGCTCAGCACATTGGCCACGTCGTCGAGCGCTGCGAACGGATGTGTGTTGGGCACAAACGCGGGGCCCACCCACCCGCCGGGAGTGGGACCATCGACGCGGGCAAACGCGACGGGCTTGATCACCCCTGACAGACGCCGGGCCAAGTCGGCATGTGACGGCGTGAGGTCATCAAGTCGTCGCGTCGTCAGGTCGGCAACCGTCACGTCGGTGTGTCCCGCAATGTGAAGGAGAATCGTCAACTTCTCCGCCGCGTCACGCCCGCTGACGTCCGCATCACTTGAGGTTTCCGCGTATCCGCGCTCGACGGCTTCGACCAGCGCGGTGTCATACGTCACGCCCGCCGCCAGTCGCGTCAGGATGTAGTGCGAGGTGCCGTTGAGGATGCCCGTGAACGCGCCGGCACCCGACGCGAGCGGCCTGCGCGCGAGTGTGTTCACACATGGGACACCGGCCATCACTGCCGCTTCAAAGTAGAGCGTCGTCCCATGCGCCTCCGCCGTGGACTGAAGCGCAAGACCGTGGGCGGCGACGAGGGATTTGTTGGCCGTGACGACGGGAATGCCGAGCCGCAGTGCGCGCTCGACCAACGTGCGCGCCGGCTCCACTCCACCCAGGACTTCGACGATGGCGTCGCAGTCGTCAAAGGGGAACTCGTCGGCGTCGGTCCACACCGGAATGAGTGGAGCGACACGCGGCTTCTGACCGTCGCGCACGAGCGCTCCCACGCACTTGATCAACACCCCGGCGTTGCCCAATCGCCCGCTGGCGCTCGTGGCCACCCGTGCGACGGCCTGACCCACTCCGCCGAAGCCGAGCAGTCCGACCCTCACCACTTTCAGAGACACTTCCGTCGTTGCAGACACACATCCCCCTTCCCCGCACGTGGTCTGCACAATGCACGACGACGAAAGCGGGCGATCTTTCCGCGACGTACCTGACCAGTTATGAACGAGTGGTGATGCGCGACCACAGGAGGTGGTCGAGCCTCGTTTATCTACCCCGGTCTCGGGCAGGAATTAGCACCTGAGCGGCTTGGTCCGCTTGGTTGCTGTGGCATCGTCGGGCCTGTTCCCTCCGCCACTCGCGATAAAGGCCCGCACCACGTGCGGGCAAGGGAGAGAATACACACGACATCCACGTATGTCAATGCGTGGATTGTATTATTAGGAGCCGGGCTGAAGCCCGGCTGCTCCCAAGACAGTGCTCGAAGAGACGGTCAGCGCGATACGCGCAGGTAGAGGTGCCAGGAGACGGGTGACCCGTAGCTGTCGCGGAGGTTGGCGGGGGTGCGGTGCACGGTGACGTCCGCGCCAATAGACGTCGTCACGCCTCGACCGATCCAGAGTCGTCGGTCCATTCCAAACAACCAGGTGCCGACACGTGATCGGAAATGCCGTTCCTCGCCGGTGAGAGCGGCGTGGTCAAAGTCCACGAGGATGAACCGGTCAACGACTTCGGCGCGTGAGTAGACTCGCCATTCGGGCGTGAGATGGAGTCCGCCTTCGAGCAAGGCGCCCCACTCGGTGTGATCGGTTCGTCCGTTGCGCCCCACCGCCGCAGTCCACGACCATGCGCGCACGTCGGTCGAGGGCGCCCGCGCGAATTCGATGGACGCCGTGGATTTGATCATGTCTCCAGGCTCCAGTGGTTCCGGCGAGGTCAGCCATCCGTTTGAGACCTGCACACGCCAGGGACCGTCGGTCCACGAGAGGCGTGCGGCCGCGCTGTCGAGCGCACCCAGATCAACATCGAGACGTGCTTCGTCAGGTTCGCGCCCCTGAAACGCCGACAGCTCAAATCCCCACGCGTGGCGCCGCGCACCAACGGTCACGACGCCGTGCGTGATGTGGGTCGAGTCCAGCATGTGGTGTGAGAGTGGCGCCGTCGGATGGAAGTCCGCCGACGCTCGGTGCATAAACGGCGTGGGCCCAAGGGCGGGACTGCCGACGATCCCCGCCGACACAAAGAGGGTCGTCGCTGGCGTTGCCGACCAGTCCAACCGTGCGTCGAGCGTCATGAGGAGATCGTGTGGATGTTGATAGTCGCGCAAGGGGAGGTCGTCGAGTGTTTCGCCCGACTGGAAGACCTGGCTTGAACCGAGGCGTCGAAGCGTGAAGGGTTCTGCCGACGCCATCGCGTTGAAGGTCAGGCGCGTGCGGGGCGCGAGGTGCGTGGCTGAGGCCATCACCCAGTTGGTGGATTCAACCTGCGTGAAGTCGGTGAACTTCCGGTCTTGAATGTTGAGTGTGAGAAAGGCCTGCGCGGCCGCGCGAAAAGACCAGCCCTGTGGCGCCGGCGCGGTGAGGTGTTCGTGCTGGGCAAGCACTTGAAGTGGGAGGCAGAAAAGGACCGCGGTGCACAACACCGCGACAGACGGGCTGAAGCTCGTCTGCTCCGAAGAGAGCTGGGCGTTATTGCGCGTTGCGATAGAGGACGTAGCCGATGACTCCGGCGGTAGCGAGAAAACACCCAATCGCGGCGGACTTCAACGCCGGCCGCGTGGCCGCCATGTGGAGGAACGTCAGCCCAAGCGCCATGAACACGAGACCGGCGGCTTCGATGTACGCGCCGGTGGTGACGCGATACCCGGCGGCGCCGAGCGCCAGGATGATGATGAGCGGTCGGGAAATCAGAATGAGCCTCCGTCTGAATTCTAACGCGGAGGGCGAACAGGTTGCAGGAAGGTAGAAGGTTACAGGCCAGAGGCCACAGGTACGGAGCGCCCGTACCTGTAGCCTTTGGCCTTTTCCCTTTGACCTTCTTTTTCCCTTTGACCTTCCTATTACTTGGGAAGGATCACGGTGTCGATGACGTGAATGACGCCGTTGGACGCCTTGACGTCGGTCGTCACCACGTTCGCGCCGTTGACGGTGACCTTGCCACCCATCACGCCGATCTTGATCGTCTGGCCGTTGACCGTCTTCACGTCCGCACCATTCATCGTCACCACCTGCGCCGCGAGCACGGTGCCCGGCACCACGTGGTAGGTCAGGATGGCCGCGAGCTTCGCCTTGTTTTCCGGCTTGAGGAGGTCCTCAACGGTGCCCTTCGGCAGCTTCGCGAACGCCGCGTCGGTCGGTGCAAACACCGTGAACGGGCCCTTGCCCTTGAGCGTCTCGATCAGACCGGCTGCCTGCAGGGCTGCCGCCAGCGTCTTGAACGAACCGGCCGCCACCGCCGTGTCAACGATGTCCTTCGGCGCCTGAGCCTTCACGCTCGAACCCGCCACCAATGCCAAAGCCGCAATCGCGGCCACCGAGAACTTGAGGAACTGTGTCTTCATGATTTGTGTCGTCTCCTGAGAAGTTGTTGTCAGATGAACCCGTTTCATCTTAGATTACATACGTTTGACTCAAGCGAAATAGATTGCCTGATAAGCAACTGGATTGCTTAAAGAGAAAATTTATAGCGCCATAGTGCACCACGAGAAAAAGAGGTAGTGCGTTGCTCTCTCCAACCCTGACCGAAGGCCTTGAACGCTATGAAATAGGGCCCAAACTTCGCGCGCTTCGACTCAAAAAGAAGATGGGACTGGTGCAGTTGGGGAAACACACCGGACTGTCGCCCGCCCTGCTTTCAAAGGTCGAGCGCGGCCGCCTGTTTCCGACGTTGCCCACACTGCTTCGAATCTCACTGGTGTTTGGCGTGGGGCTCGAGCACTTCTTTACAGAAGCCCGCGAGAAACCTGTGATGGCCGTCGTCAGACGCGCCGACCGCGTGCGCCTGCCGGAGAAACCAGACGGCGAGCCAAGCGCCTATGCGTTCGAATGCCTGGACTACCCGGCCACCGAACGAAAGCTCAACGGGTATTTCGTCGAATTTGAACCTGCGTCCAAGACGGCGTTTGAACCACACGTCCACCCAGGCGCCGAAGTCTTGTATGTGCTGCGAGGAAAACTGGTCGTCAGCTATGAGGGAGAGGACCACCTGCTGAACGAGGGCGACTCAATGTATTTCGATTCCAGTCGCCCCCACAGCTACACCCGACAGGGCAACATGCCGTGTTCAGCCGTGGTGGTGACCACCGCGTGAGAAAAAGACGTCGGGTGTCTTTTTCACTTTTTCAGCGGGCGGTCGTTTCCAGGTGGAGCAACCGGCGTTTGCGCCACAAGCCGCCGCCGTAGCCGCCAAGTTCGCCGCTCTTGTTCACCACGCGGTGGCAGGGGATCACGATGGCAATGCGGTTGAGGCCGTTGGCGCGTCCCACGGCGCGGACGGCGGCGCGATTGCCGAGCGCAATGGCGACGTCCTCATAGGACCGCGTCTCGCCGTAGGGAATTTTCAGGAGCTCGGCCCACACGCGCTCTTCGAAGTCCGTGCCCGGCGCGACGACCGGCACGGCGAACTCGCGCACCGTGCCCGCGAAGTATCCCTGCAGCTCCGACTTGAGCGTGTCGAGATGGGGATGGTCGGCCGGGACGAGTGCCTGCTTAAAACGTTTGCGCACGGTGTCGAGCTGCGCTTCCAGCATGCGCCGATCGGTGAACTCCAGGAGATTCACCCCCGCATCGGTCGCACCGGCAATCATCGGGCCGACAGGCGTGTCCATCCACCCAAGATGCACCGCCTCCGCACCGACCGCCTGTCCAGGCGCGGTGCCAAACACGCGGCCAAAGGCTTCCCTGAAGCCGCTGTGGCTTTCATATCCCGAATCAAACACGGCATCGTCGACCTGGCCGCCGTGTTTGATCACATCGAGTGCTGAGGCCAGACGACGCGCGCGGCAGTAGGCCTGGAAGGTCAGTCCGTACCTGGAGGCGAAATATCTCCGCACACGCGCGGGTTCGAGTCCCATCGCGGTCAGGTCGGCGTCACGCACACGATCATTGGGTGCCGCCTCGATGCGCGCGACCACGCGGCGCACCCATTCGGGATGGTCGCCTTCCCCTTCGAGTGGGCGGCACCGCAGGCAGGCGCGGTATCCCGCAAACATGGCGTCTTTGACCGAGCTGTAGAACTCGACGTTTTCAGGTTTGGGTTTGCGGGCGGTGCACGACGGCCGGCAGAAGATGCCGGTCGTTTTGACACCCAGATAGAAGACGCCGTCGTAGGACGCATCCCCCTTGAGGTAGGCGCGTTCCATCTCGGGGCGCGGCGGCAGCGGCAGGGCGTCGAGGAGCGGAAACTCGGTGGTCGTCATGCAGCGATTCTGCCGTCAGCCTATCGCAGGCTTCCACCGGAAAAGCGACAAGTAATTTATGGACGACCTCAGAGGTCGTCCACGCCGGTCGGAGGCGGACGAGTCTAAAACGGCTGAAACGGCGGTGATCCGAATCTGGGTGTCATCAGCAGCGTGATCAACGGATAGGCATACGCCAGGATCACGAGCACGATGGCGACGATGGTCCACAGGCCGAAGCGATCCCAGAGCCCCTTCTCGGTCACCGGTTCGAGTGCCACAGCGAACTCGAAGGCCGGGGGCTCGATGCGTTTGCCGCCAAGCCACGTGGCCAGCACGACCGCCACAAAACACAGGGCGCTCACAAACAACACGATGCCTCCGATGGCACCGGCCTGCGTGAGGCTCTCCCAGGCACCGCCCTGTTCGCCGGCGAGTGCTCCGGAATAGACACGGCGTGGCAGGCCACGGAGACCGGCGATGTGGAAGCTCGTGCTGAAGATCCCCATGCCGATGAACCACAGCCACGGCTGGATGCGGGCGAGGGCGGGCAGCGCCAGTTGACGCCCGAGCAGACGCGGCATCAACCAGTAGGTCGCGCCCATGAACGTCAGGGCGGAGGTGGTGCCGAGCGTCACATGAAAGTGCCCCATGATCCACGCGGTGTTGTGCACCATCGAGTTCATGCCGTAGGCGGCGTTGATCGCCCCTCCAAACCCTCCGAACGCGAAGGACAGGATCGCCAGCGCCATGGCGAGAAAAAACGGGTCCTTCCACGGCAACGTGCCGATCCAGTCGAACAACCCCTTCGCGCCCTTGAGTCGCCCGGCCACTTCCAGCGAGGCGATCACCGTGAATGCCGTCACGAAGCTCGGAAACAGAATGGCGAACGTCGTGATGGTGTGCGCAAACTTCCAGCTCGCGCTGATGCCGGGATCCGAGAACTGATGATGGAATCCCACCGGCGTCGACAAAATCACGAACAGGATGAAGACCATGCGTGCGAGCTTGTCGCTGAACAGGCGCCCACCGGCGATGCGGGGCATCACGGTGTACCAGAGCACGTACGCCGGCATCAGCCAGAAATAGACCAGGGGATGTCCGAACCACCAGAAGAGGGTGCGCGCGACAATCGGGTCGATCGTCTCCACCCAGCCGAGCGACCACGGAATGAGCTGGAACAACATCTCCATGGCGACACCGGCGGTCGCGAGGTACCAGACAATGATTGTGGCGATGGTGCCGTGCGTGGCCATCGGCACCGGCTGCGTCGGGTGCTCGCGCTTCCACGACCGGTAGCTCGCAATGACCACCCCGCCCCACAACCACGACCCAATCACCAGCATCGTCGCACCGATGTAGAACATCGGGTGCGCCTGCATCGGCGGGTAGAACGTATAGAGGACCGTGCTCTGGCCGGTGAGAATGGTGTAAACGGCCCCCACCGTGCCCACCAGCGCGATCCAGAAGCCGAGCCACGCGGTCTTGAGCCCGACCAGTCGGCCGAGTTGCGCATGCGTCAGCGCGTACCCGAGGCCCATGATGAAAAACGTGGTGAACACCAGCGCCATCAACACGCCATGGGCCGTGACGAAGAGGTAGTAGAGCGACTCGCTGCGCATCGGGAATTCGACGTCCGCGATGGACAACCCCTGCAACACGCCCATGCAGGCTGCCACGCCAAAGGCGGCCACCGCCACCGCGATGTGTGTGGCCGCCAACCTCGCCTGTGGTGTACCGCCGATGACCGCGCCCTGGCCGCTCATCGCTGACCTCCCGTGGCGTCCGTCACGGTAATGATCCCGACCATGGCGTGGTGCATCAGTCCGCAGTATTCATTGCAGGCGATGTCATAGTTGCCCGCCTTCTTGAACGTGTACGTGAACTGGCTGACATACCCTGGCACCGCCATCGCATTGGCATTGGTGCCGACCACCTGGAATCCGTGCACGACATCGGCGCTCGTGATGCGGAAGGTGATTGGGGTGTTGACTGGCACTTCGATCGGGTTCGGCCAGAACCCGAACATCTGCGCCAGCACCGGCACCACGATGCGCCCGTCCGGTTCCACGCGCATCTTGGGATCGCCGAATTCCGGATGTTCGCTGATCGTGGTTGGGTCCACCGTCTCAATATGACTCGGCGGATGGATCGCCTGCGTGACCGCCGTAATTCCGATCACGGCCAGGAAGGCCACGATGAGGCCGCCGGCGCCCCACATCCAGATGCGTTCGTACGTGTCTACGGACATGAGTATCAACTCCAGGACTTCGGGACCTCGGGACTTCGGGACTTCGGGACTTCGTCAGTGCGTCGGTGCCCCGATGGCGAGGAAGCGGAGGACGTACATCGCCAGCCACCCAACGCCAAACAGTGCGCCGAAGACAAAGACGATGGCGACGGTGCCGCGCGGGTGTTCAAACGGTATCGGAGAGTCAGGACGCTCGTCGGACATGAGACCACGACCTTTTGTGTGGAAGTGCTGATGGAGCCTATCCGATCCGCGCGTGGTTGGAAATTGCGAGTAATTCAGTCTTTGATGCCGCTATGATCGGGAGCTGACGACATGCCCACGCACACCATTCTTCAGTCTCTTCCCGTCGGCGAACAGGTCGGCATCGCGTTCTCCGGCGGGCTCGATACCAGCGCGGCCCTCCATTGGATGCGGGCCAAAGGCGCCATTCCGTTCGCCTACACGGCGAACCTGGGCCAGCCTGACGAACAGGACTACGGGGCCATTCCGAAAAAGGCGCTGGAATACGGCGCCGAAAAGGCGCGGCTGGTGGATTGCCGTAGGCAGCTCGTGAACGAAGGGATCGCGGCGCTGCAGTGTGGCGCGTTCCACATCACGACCGCGGGCGTGCCCTACTTCAACACCACGCCTCTGGGCCGTGCGGTCACGGGCACGCTGCTCGTCTCGGCGATGAAAGAAGACAACGTCAACATCTGGGGCGACGGCAGCACCTACAAGGGCAACGACATCGAGCGGTTTTACCGCTACGGCCTGCTGACCAACCCGAACCTGCGCATCTACAAACCGTGGCTCGACCAGCAGTTCATCGATGAACTCGGTGGCCGCAAAGAAATGTCGGAGTACATGCAGGCGCACGGCTTCGGCTACAAGATGTCAGTCGAGAAGGCCTACTCCACCGACTCGAACATGCTTGGTGCCACGCACGAAGCGAAGGATCTTGAACTGCTCTCCACCGGCATCTCCATTGTCGATCCGATCATGGGTGTGGCGTTCTGGAAGGAATCGGTGGCGGTCAAAGCCGAACGCGTCACGGTGAGATTTGAAGAAGGCCATCCCGTGTCAATTAACGGCGTATCGTTCGCCGATCCCGTCGCGATGATGATGGAGGCGAATGTGATCGGCGGTCGGCACGGGCTGGGCATGTCGGACCAGATCGAAAACCGCATCATCGAAGCCAAGAGCCGCGGCATCTATGAAGCGCCAGGCATGGCGCTGCTGTTCATCGCCTACGAACGCCTGGTGACCGGCATCCACAACGAGGACACGATCGAGCAATATCGCGACAACGGCCGCAAGCTCGGCCGCTTGCTCTATCAGGGCCGCTGGTTCGACTCGCAGTCGCTGATGCTGCGCGAAACTGCCCAGCGCTGGGTCGCACGCGCCATCACTGGCGAAGTGACCGTCGAGCTGCGTCGCGGCAACGACTACTCGCTCGTCAACACCGAGAGCCCCAACCTCACCTACAAACCCGAGCGCCTGACCATGGAAAGCGGCGCGGGCGAGTTCACGCCGCAGGATCGCATCGGGCAGTTGACGATGAGGAACCTCGACATTGCTGATACGCGCGACAAACTGCGCGTCTATCTCGGCACCGGCCTGCTGAAGTCGTCGCCCGGGTCGTCGATTCCGCAGATTGGTTCCGGAGACAAAGACCTGGACTGATGTTTTTGCACAGGGAGGCACGGAGACACGGAGGTTCCCTGTAAAACCTGATCTTCTCCATGGCCTACGAGCTTCGAGATTTTTACAACGCCACGGTCATTGACGACGTCGCGCGCGACTTGAAGCGCGCGTACTCGGCATTTAATGTGCGCGCGTTCACAAAGCAGTGCCTGGACGGACTGGCGGCGATGCGGCTGCAGTACGAGATCACGCAGCGGTTCTCGGCTGAGTTCAGCATTCGCGCGTTCCTGAACGCACACCCCGAAGCGCCGGTCTACTTGAGCTGATGGGGGCAGGTGCGACACCACAAATACGGCTCGACGATATGCGGATCAGTCCGAAGCGCGTCGACCTTGCTCAGGCTGTTTGGGCGGCGAGGACCCGCTCGAGCAAGTCGGCTACGCCCAAAACTGGTGCCTGTCGTCGCAAGTAGACCAGGTCCAGCCGTGGCCCTTGCACCCGGACGATGCCAAGTACATCCCGCCACTGGCGATCGGAGACTTCGCCACCAAGGCGGAACCATCGCAGTTTCTGCAACAGGATGTCCTCGGGCGGGTGAATCGGAATTACAACGCCTTCACCCAGCGGCACCAGGAGTCGGCGCTGGATCTGCTCGGCGTCGAGCGGCGTGCCGCCTGCCACAAAGAGGTCGACCTTCAGCATCGTCGCGTTGTCGATGAGATTCACGCTGCTGCGATTGCGCACGGCTCGGCGAACCGCGTCTTCGTCGACGTAGAAGTCGGGCGCGAGCGCCGCGACCAGCGCCGCCACATCGCCCTCCACACAGGCGACGACCACGTCGATGTCGACGGTCGACCGCGGCTCGCCGGCAAACGACGCGGCGATCGATCCCCCAATGGTGTGACCGATCCCGAGGGCGTCCAGCACGCGCGTGACGCGCAGCGCCACCTGAATGGGATCAGTCGGCGGCGGCGTCATTCAACAAGATCCGCCGCATCCGGGTAGGCTCGTACTGCGAGGTCGGCCCCAAGTGTCAGGATCGCCAGGCGCAGAAACTGTTCGCGCGCACCCGCCTCCGGAAACCGATGGCGCACGCCCGCGCGCGCCATCTCAAACACCGCCGTCGTCAGCCCAGACACAGTGGCCGCCTTCTGCGCGGGCGACATCGCCCGCCAGATTTCGACTTGTCGGTGCTCGGTCGCGGCATCCGTATCGGCGGCCAGACGCGGTTCGTCGTTCATGCTTGCTACATTATCGACCATCCAGCCGCGGTGGCATACTTGGCTCAGGAGTGTGGTCATGAATCGCGTCCCCCGAGTTACGTCTCCCCTGCTCGCCCTGGTCCTGGTGGTCGTCTTCGCTGCCGGCGCGTTCGCCCAGGAGGCTTTCACCCCGCATCACGTTGCAAAGATCCGAACCGTGGCGCAGATCGCCATCTCCCCTGACGGCACCGAGGTCGCCTACGTGCTCGCGGTGCCCCGCATTCCGTTTCAGGATGACGATGGTCCGGCGTGGACGGAGTTGCATGTGGTCCGGACCGACGGGCAGTCGCGGCCGTATGTGACCGGCGCGGTGAACGTGGCGAATGTCCGATGGACACCCGATGGACGAGGAATGGCATTTCTGGCGAGACGCACAGGGGATGCGACGCGGTCGCTCTACGTCGTGCCGCGTGATGGCGGTGAAGCGCGCAAGGTGCTCGCGCACACGACCGACCTCGTGTCGTACGAGTTCAGCCCAGACGGCAAGCAGGTGGCCTTCGTCGCGCGTGACGCCGCGCCGACCGAGCGTGCGGACTTGGTCCGCCGTGGCTTCTCACAGGAGATCTTCGAGGAAGGGCTGCTCTTCCAGCGTTTGTGGGTGGCGTCGTTCGACGGCCGCACCTCCGGCTCCGCGCGTGTGGTGAACGTCCCGGGCCACGCCACATCCATCACCTGGAATCCCGCAAGCACACGCCTCGCCGTGTTGTACGCGCCGACCGCGCTGGTCGATGACGACCTCATGGAGAAGAAAGTCCATGTGATCGATCCGGCCATGGGTGAGCCGGTCACCAAATTCAACAATCCCGGCAAGATCGGCCAGGTCGCGTGGAGCCCGGACGGGACCACGCTGGCAATGGTGTCAGCCGCCGACATCAACGACCCATCCGAAGGCCGACTGATGGTGGCGCCGGCAACCGGTGGCGCGCTGCGCGACCTGATGCCGTCGTACAACGCGCACGTGCGCGCATTCGCCTGGAAGGACGCGAACACGCTCGTGTACATGGCCGACGAGGGCGTGACGTCCGCCATTGGAGACATTCGCAAAGACGGCACGTCTCCGCGCGCGGTCATGGCCACCGGTGGCCCTGTGGTGGTCGCGATCGATCGCGCATCCAACGGCACGGTCGCGCTGATCGCCAACACGCCGGCGCATCCGTCTGAGGTCTACGTACTCGACGCCACCGGTGCACCCAAACGTCTCACCGACAACAATCCATGGCTGACGACGATGAAGATGGCGAAGCAGGAGGTGGTGTCGTTCAAGGCGCGCGATGGCGTCGCGCTTGAGGGCATCCTCGTGCGTCCGCTCGACGAGAAGCCGGGACAGCGGTATCCCCTGATTCTCACGGTGCACGGCGGACCGGAGGCGCGTGATGTCAATGGCTGGGTCACGAGTTATTCGAACCCCGGTCAAATGGGCGCCGCACAGGGCTTCGCGGTGTTTTATCCCAACTACCGCGGCAGCACGGGCAAGGGGGTCGCGTTCTCGAAGCTTGGCCAGGGCGAACCGGCGGGCAAGGAGTTTGATGACCTGGTGGACGCGGTGGACCACTTGGTGACGACGGATCTCATTGATCGCGCGAAGGTGGGCATCACGGGCGGCTCGTATGGCGGCTACGCGAGTGCGTGGGGCGCGACGTATTACACGGAGCGATTTGCGGCATCAGTGATGTTTGTCGGCATCAGCAACAACGTGTCAAAAGTGGGCACGACCGACATCGCGAACGAAGAGTTCCACGTGCACGCGTTGAAGCGGCCGTGGGACGACTGGCCGTTCCTGCTCGAGCGCAGCCCCATCACACACGTGGCGAAGTCGAAGACGCCGACGCTGATCCTGCACGGCACGGCCGACCCACGCGTGAATCCGACGCAGTCGCTTGAGCTCTATCGCCACATGAAACTGCACGGCAAGACGGTGCGGCTCGTCTGGTATCCGGGCGAAGGCCACGGCAACGCCCGCGCGGCCTCGCGCCTCGACTACAGCCTGCGCCTGATGCAGTGGATGACGCACTACCTCAAGGGCCCCGGCGGCGCACCGCCACCCGCGGACATCGACTATCGGGGACGGTAGCAGAGCGATCAGGGGTGACCGAGGCGGCCGTGGCTACGTGCGCGAGAGGCGCAGGAACATGGTCGAGCTGCCGCGCACGCCACGCCCAATCTGCCGTGAGGCCAGCACGCCGGCGAGCCCCGCGCCGCCCAACACCGTCAGCCCGACGAAGGCGGCGACGGGCAATGCACGTTCCGCCCCTAGCGCCAGGCGGATCGCCAGATCGCGTCGTCGGCGGCGCACCACCATGAGGATGGTGCCGTGCACGGCCACGGCGGCCAGCCCGGCTGACGTCACGCCATACCACGCGAAGACCCGCGCGGCCATGTGTTCCTCCGACTGCGTGGCGGCGCACAACAGTCGCTGAGTCTGGTGGCGTTGCGATCAGGCGTGACGTTCGAGTCGATTTCGACCACAAATCCCGCCATCGAAGTGGCCTTGCATCACCGTCCCGGTGGCCGCACCACGGCCACGGCGACGGTGACGGCGACAAGTCCTCCTCGTGCATACTACGGCGTGATCATCGTGGGCACGTCGAGCGTATTCAACCCGGAGATTCGCCTCCCCGTCCTTGTCACGATCAGGCCGCGTTGAGCCTGTGATGAGGTGTCCGTGTTTCCGTTGACGGAAGGCCTGCGGATCGTTCGCTCGGTCATTCGAGACAGGCGCTTCCTGCTGGCGGCGGTGGCAGTCCTGACGGTCGGTGGGGTGTTGGCGGGATTGCTCGTACGTTTTGTGTCGCTGTCGCACTGGGTGCCCCCGGTCGGCGAAGGGCGACGGATTCTCTATATCGACCAGCGGAACCAGGGGATGGTCATCGGGCTTGGCCACGGGACCGTCACTGACCTTCGCGGCATTGACGGGATCTTCGACCACCTGGCCATCCGAAGCGAGGACAGGGGCCGCAGCCGCAGCACAGGCACACGGCTGCTGCGCGGTGAAATTGTCTCCGGCAACTACTTCGACGTCCTCGGCCTTTCGGCTTCGATCGGGCGAACCCTTGGAGCGCCCGACGACTCGCCGGGCGCCAACCGAGCGGTGGTCATCAGTCACCGCCTCTGGAAGGAGCTCTTCGATTTCAGCCCCACTGCCGTGGGCCAGACGATCGATCTGCAAACCGCGGCCACCGGCCTGCGAGCGTCGCCCTCCCCCACCTATGAGGTGGTCGGCGTCATGCCGGAAGCGGTCTCGTCGCTTGCCACTCCGTTTGCCTCGATCGACTACTGGGTTCCCGTGGCGGTGCGTGCGGCCGACTATGCGTGTGACGTCGATCTGTATTCCGACAACTGGTTCTTCACCGCAGTGGGCACCCTGCGCGCTGGTGTGACACTGGCCCAGGCTGAATCAGCGACCACCACTGCCTGGCGGCACTCGATCGACCGCAGGCTCCCGGGACGATTGCCGGGACGCTCCCTCCGGATCTCCGAGGCGCCAAGTTTCGCGCTGCCGCTGGACCGATCCCGCCTCGGGATCGAACGTCTGAGCGTGCTGGCCCTGGGTCTTGCGGGGTTGGTGGTCGTGACCTCGCTCAGCAATCTCTCGGGTCTTCTGATGCTGCGAGCCGTCCGCCGCCGCCGCGCCGACGCCACCAAGTACGCGCTCGGCGGCGGCCGGTGGCTCGCCACAGGCACGGTGTGTGTCGAGGCCGCAATCATCGGGACAGTGACCGCCCTCGCGGCGCCTGTGGCGATTCTGATGCTCACGTCGGCGCTGGCGGCCGCGATGGATGTGCCGTCCGACGTGCTGGACGTGTTGACCGGGCAATCGGGCAACGCCTCGTCGCTCGGCCTTGGTGGCGCCTGCCTGATCGGCAGCCTGCTGGCCGCGGTCGTGCCGGCGTACCACTGCCGCCCGCGGGTGATTGCTGAGTGGGCGGTCGGTCGCGCGGACTTGCCGCCCCGGCTCGGACTTGGCCAGGCGTTGGTGATCATTCCCCAAGTGGTGACGGCGACGGTGGTGATGGTGCTGGCCGCCACGTTCGGCGCGGCCGCCGCAAAAGTTGAGACTGTCGAGCCCGGGTATGCCGTGGATGAACTGGTGGTCGCGCGTTATCTGCTGCCGGGCGAGCCGCGCTGTCGTCAGACCATTGAGCGGGCTCGCGCGGCGACTGTCGAGCGGGAGGCCGTCGAAGCACGGCTCCTCGGCGCCATGGCGACCTTGTCAGGAAGCCGTGGAGCCCTCACATCCGGCCCGCCATTCGAGCCGCTGACCAACTGGGTCGTCTCGGATGCCGACGACAGCAGCGAGCGGGTGCGGATCGCCGAGAGCAGTGTCTCGACCGAGTACCGGGACGTCCTGGGCCTCACGCAGCTGCGCGGGCGTTTCTTGGACGGCACCGAAACGGCGGGCAGTGAGCTGGTCGTGGTCATCTCCGCATCACTGGCCACTCGCCTGTGGGATGGCGATCCGATTGGTCGACGCCTCGCGTTCTCCCCGCCATCGTCGCAGGATCGTCCGACCCGATGGCTCTCGGTGATCGGTGTGGTCTCCGACGTGCGCCGACCCGAGTCGCGGGGTGAGGTGCAATCGTGGGTGTATCTACCGCTGAGCCAGCGTCCGGGCGCGGCGTTCGCCGTCTGGCGCGTGCCAGGGGTGAGCGGTTCGTGGATTCAGCGGGTGAGCGAGCTCGTTGCACAGGCCGACAGCACACTGTTGGTCCAGGACGTGTTGAGCATGAAATCAATCGTGACCGCCCGTCGGTATCCGCAGCGCCTCAGCGCGATCATCATGAGCCTGTGCTGCGTCCTGACCGCATGGTTGGCCTGCGTCGGCCTATATGGACAAATGGCCTACTCGACGTTCCGGCGATTGCGCGAGTTCGGGATCTGTGCGGCACTGGGGGCTTCCAAGACGCGGCTGATCTGGATGGCGCTGAGAGAAGGGCTCCGTTACGCTGCCGCAGGGATCGTGGTGGGACTGGGCGCCAGCCTCGGCGCTTTGGCACTGGTCCGGCATCTGATCGGGGACCTCCCGCCGCTGACCATCGACACGGCAGTCGTGCTCACGGGTCTTGTCAGCGCCGTGCTCGTGATCGCGTCGGTTGGCCCAGCGCGTCAGGCCGCGACGATCCACCCGGCGATCCTGCTGCGCGACTCGTAGGCCGCATTGTCGCTCCAAGCGCACCATCGCGACGATGCTCCACTTTATTACCGTGGTGATACTTCAGCCATGGCACTGGCGATCACACAGCGCTTTACGGCGGAGTTCAGTATTCGCGCGTTCCTCAACCCACACCCTGAGGCCACCTACGCCCGGCTCATCGAGTGGAGCACCGATCCAATCCCACATGTGCGGCGACTGGTATCGGAAGGATCTCGTTGACGACGCGCAAGCACTACGCGGGGCGACACAGCGTTGAACTGCTGGTCAACGGACAGAAGGATCGGGTCGGAGAATTCCAGCTGACGGGGTAGTCGGCTGGACGGTTCCCGCTCTACCGAATCCCAGCACCGTACCGGCTGTTTTGGGCAGCGGGATGCCTAGGCGCGCCTCCGTGGAGGCGGTTTCCGCTGGCAGCCTTCTTGAATCTCTGTCACCCTGACATGACGGTACCCAGAGGCCTTTCCTACGTCGATCCAGACAGTCCGGGGATCACCCGGGTCAAACACGGTAGCGGGTTGGTGTATCGACGGACCAACGGACGCCCGGTTCGCGAGGCGTCGGTGCTGGCGCGGATTCGCTCGATCGCGATTCCACCGGCATGGACCAGCGTCTGGATTTGTTCGTCTCCGAACGGACATCTTCAGGCCACAGGACGTGACGCGCGGGGGCGCAAACAGTATCGGTATCACGCTGAGTGGACGGTCTGCCGGAGTCTGACAAAGTTTGATCAGATGGCGGCGTTTGCCGCGAGCCTTCCGGCATTCCGCCGCGGTGTGGAACGCGATCTCGCGTTGCGCGGACTCCCCAAGCGCAAGGTCCTCGCGCTCGTGTGTGTGCTCCTGCAGCGCACGTTGATCCGGATCGGCAATGACGAATATGCCCGGCACAACGCGTCGTTCGGCCTGACGACGATGCAGGATCAGCATGCGCAGATCACGGGCATGCACGTGCGCTTTCACTTCAGGGGTAAAAGCGGCAAGACCCACGACGTCACGCTTGATGACAAGCGGCTCGCAAGACTAATCCGGCGCTGCCAGGAACTTCCCGGAAGCCGCTTGTTTCAATATGTGGATCACGACGACGTCGTGCGAGATGTGGATTCCGACGACGTCAATACGTATCTGCGAGAGACGATGGGCACGAGTTTCACCGCGAAGGACTTCCGCACGTGGGCGGGGACGATGCTCGCGTATCGCGCGCTGCAGGTGCTCCCGCCACCCACGTCAACAACCGCCGGCGAACGGCAGGTCGTCAGCGCCGTCACAACCGTCGCGGGCTTGCTGGGAAACACGCGCACCGTCTGCCGCAAGAGCTACATCCATCCGGCCGTGATCGAGGCGTATCTCGACGGCGGTCTCCCGCGCGTGCCGGAATCGCGTCTTGAGCGTGGCGTCCTTGCGTTCCTGCAGCGAGGGCGCCGGGCTCAGGCGGCGTAATCGATCAGGCCACTTCCAGCTGAAATTCAACTGTGATGGCGTCGCATGGAAAGACAACGCCCCCGTCGGATCCGCGATCAAGCACGCCGGCGTTGAGGAGCGCGGTGATATCCCCGTGGACGGCCTTGACATCGCGATTGACGCGGCGTGCCGCCTCCCGAATGGACATGGGGCCGGCGCCCCGCATCACTTTCAGCAGATCCCACCGCTTCGCCGTCAGGACCCTCCAGAGCAGATCGGGAGACGCAAACGTCAGACGAGCGGACGCCGCTGCTCGTCCGGTTTTCCACTGGCGGGCAAAGTCGTTCAACGCCGTGTCCGGCGTTCGTACATCAAGCGTGACGGTTTTCACGGTTCCACCTCGCAATGTCTGCCTGAAAATCAGTGACCAATTTTTTCGGCGTTTCGAACACGTAGGATCGCTCCAGATCGTCGATATGACGGTGTTTACCCTTGCCGGCCTCGTTGTCGTAACGAACGACACATGTGCCTGCGACTACATATGCCAGGCGGTATTTGCAGGGATGCGACGAACCCACCAGCGGCTTCGGGACACGCCACACCACGAGATCGGCGAACGCATCTTCAGCAAGCACGACCCGCGTCGGGAGCAGTTCGGTCGCCTTCACTGTTGGAGAGATTGCCTACACTCGACAAGTGTTGTCAATTGATCCAACCGTTCACGTGGGGCGTCACAGGGCACGCAGCACAGCCGCTGGGTCGGTGCGGGCGGCGCGCCGGGCCGGGAGCCAGGCGGCGACAAGCGCGCTCCCGAGCAGTAAGGCGGCCACGATCCCTGACGTCCATGGATCACGGGCATCCACCTCAAACACAAACGCCTGGAGGAACGTGGCGAGCCACCACGCCATCCCCATCCCCGCAACGATGCCGATGGCGACCGGACGCACGACGCTCTTGATGATGAGGCTGCGGACATCCGCCCTCGTCGCCCCCAGTGCCATACGGACGCCCAACTCACGACGACGTCTGGCCACGTCAAAGGCGGGCGGTCACCTTCTTCCGGCTGCCGCCGGAACGTGTGGTCGAGCTGGGCATTCAGGTCGAGCTCTAGCCCTCAACGCCCCCCGATCACCACGCGCTCAAGCGTGAGGAGCGCCTTGTTGCTGCCGACCAGCGCCAGCGTGTCGCCCGACTGAATGACCTCGTCGGCCGGCGGACTGACACTGGTCGTGTTCCTGCCGTCCACGACACGTTTGATTGCGATCAGCGTGAGGCCATGTTTTGCACGCAGGTCGATGGCTCGCAGGGACTTGCCGACAAACAACGCCGGTGCGGGAATTTCGATGATGCTGAAGTCACTCGAGAGACTGATGTAGTCGATCACGTTGGGCACCACCAGGCTGTGCGCCATCCGAGTGGCGGCCTCGCGCTCTGGGTAGATCACGCGGTCCACGCCGAGCCGCTCGAGAATGCGGCCGTGCACCTCGGTGGTCGATTTGGCCACAATCGACTTCACCCCCATCTCCTTGACGGCCATGACGATCAGGAGCGAGGCCTCGATGTTGGTCCCGATCGAGATGACGGCCACGTCGACCTCGCCGACGCCGGCCTCCTGCAACGCCTTGGGGTCACTCGCATTGAGAATCAATAGATTCGGCACCACATCCGACAGGTCCTGCACACGCTCCTGATCGGCGTCAATCCCAAGCACGTCCTGACCAAGACTGATCAGCGTGGTCGCCATGGCGGCGCCGAACCGCCCGAGACCGATAACCGCAAATTTCCGCTTCACCATAGGGTTCTATCCGATCAACACGCGTCCTTCGGGATACCGCACACGTGGCGCCGCGGCTCGGGCGGCCAACGCAAAGGCCAGCGTGAGGGGGCCGATGCGGCCCATGAACATCAACAGACAGATCAACAATCGGCCGGGCTCGGAGAACGAGGCGCTCAGGCTCAACGGCGTGCCTGGCACTCCTGTCGACAGGCCCACGGTGCCAAATGCCGACGCGGACTCAAACAACGTGCGCAACAGATCGGTGCCTTCAATCACGAGCAGCATGCCCGCCACGAGATTCAGGGAGAGGAACGCGATCAAGCTGATAAAAAACGCGCGGGCGACGACGTCCCCGGGGATGCGGCGCTTGAGCACGTGTGGCTCTGACCATCCGCGGATGGTCGCCCATAACGCCATGACGGTCACACCAAACGTGGTCACCTTGACGCCACCGGCCGTCCCACCCGGCGCACCGCCAATGAACATCAGTATCAGAAAAAACAAATACGCCGGTGCCGTCAGCGCACTCATATCGATCGTGTTGAAGCCCGCGGTGCGGGCGGACACCGATTGGAATAGTGCGGCCATCACGGCTTCGAGTCGTGGAATGCCGCCAAGCGTGCCGGCGTTGCTTCGCTCCACCAGATACAGACCCGCCGCGCCCAGCACGATCAACGAGGCGGACAGGATCAGCACAAACCGCGTGTGCACCGACAACGTGCGACGCTCGCGATACCGCCCGATCTCGGTGAGCACGAGATACCCGATACCGCCGGCGATGATGAGCGTCATGATCGTGAGGTTGATGATCAGATCACCGCGCCAGTCCATCAGATTCATGGAGAAGAGACTGAACCCCGCGTTGTTGAAGGCAGACACGGCGTGAAACAGACCGAGCCACGCGGCGTCGCCGGCGCCATAGTGCGGCCACCAGCGCAGCCACAGAATGGCAGCACCGACCACCTCGAACGCAAGCGTGACCTTCACGACCGTCAGCACAAATCGGGCGACGTCGCGTCGGGAGTCCAGATTCAGCGACTCCTTCAGCGACGCCTGTTCGTTCATCGACACGCGGCGTCCGATCACCATCGCGATGAACGTCGACAAGGTCATGTACCCCAAGCCGCCGATTTGAATGAGCAGGAGGATGACGGCCTGGCCAAATCCAGAAAAGGCCTGCGGCGTGTCGACGACAATGAGACCCGTCACACAGACCGCAGAGGTGGCAGTAAAAAAGGCGGCGGACCATCCGACCGACGCACTACCGGCACCCGCCATGGGCAGCGCCAGCAACAGGGTGCCGACCAGAATCACACCAGCCATACCTGTCGCCAGCAATTGAGGGGGCGACAACGGCCGACGGCGTATCACGGGCCTCATGTTACCTCTGTCGGGGGGCATCACTCGGCGGGCGGAATCGGGCCACGGCACAAGCCGCATACACCATCAAAATGGGGTCAATCGTCGCCCTGAGCCGGGTGGTCGGGAAATACAGCCCGGCCATCAGCGTCACCAGCACGATGGTCGCCAGCAACAGAAGGTCGACCCGCCAGGCGTGGTGACGGCCCCACCAGCCGACGAGGCCGACGACCAACACGATGGCGGCCGCACCCGCGTGGGCTATCTCCTGCAGGAACGGTCGTGTTCGGGGCATCGAGGTGTAGACAGTGCCGTCGTCCTCAATCACGAGTTGACTGTCCTCATCGGCCGGCTCGTACGGAATCATCCGGGGCACAAACAGATAGGCGGCACTCCGGAGTTTCACCCACATCGCGCCCATCGGGTCGGCGCGCCACCAATCTGCGGCGGCCCGAGCGTATTCACGGTCGATGTTCGGCACGGGCTCGGGCAGGCCTTGCACCGACGCCAGCACGCCTTCAGCGGCATACAGAAACAGATCCATGTCGTGACGCGGCACGACTTTGATCGTGTACGGGTTGTTCGACGCAAACAGCAGCTGTTCATGCCGCGACGGCCACGGCCGACCGGCGACCGAGTAGTTGTGGATCATCCACGGCGCCAGCAGAAGCGTCGCAACGATCGCGGCCCGCACGGCGGATCGTGGATTGCGGATGGCCACCAGTACCAGCGCGACGACGACAAGCGGCGCCACAAAGGCCCGGGTCAACGTCGCGAGCGTCAACATGGCCACTGCGACCGCCGGGCGATCGCGCGTCCATGCCACCCAGGCGGCAATCATCAGCGTGAGAAACATCGGCAACTCCAGCAAGCCGACCGACTGGCGGACAAAATAGGGATACAGCGAAAACAGCGCCGCCGCGACCAGGCCGGCGCGGGGAGATCCACTGAGCCTTGTGGCCAACCGGTCGATCAGGACGGCCCCCACACACGACACAGCGATCTGGACGACCACGACCGCGGCGATCGAGTCCACGACCAGCCGCACCAGCGCGATCAGAAGGGGAAACAACGGCTCAAATGCCGCGGTTGGTGCGCCGTCGTACAACCAGGCGCCGTGCTGGAGCAGGCTGTCGCTGAGCTGCCAGTGGTAGGCCCGGCCTGCCGGCGGCCCGGAGAGCCACCAGTACAGGAAGCGCGGCCCCGCGCACAGGAGGACAATGAGCGCCACGCGGCGCATTCCGGACACCGGGCTCATGTTACATCCGGCGGGTACAATGGAGATTCCTATGAATGTAGCGACAACCCCCGTCCTGACCGACCCCGCGTTGTATCTCAATCGCGAGCTCAGTTGGCTGGAGTTCAACCGGCGCGTGCTCGCCCAGGCACAGGACATCACCCATCCCTTGCTGGAACGCGTCAAGTTTCTGGCGATTGTCGGATCCAATCTCGACGAGTTCTTCATGATTCGGGTGGCCTCCCTGCTGCGCAAGCAGCGGACCAACACCGAGGACGTGTCCACTGACGGCATGACGACCGGGGAGCAGGTTTCGCAGGTCCGCAAACAGGCGGCGGAGATGTTGACGCAGCAGGCGAAGTGCTGGACGCAGGAGTTGCGACCGCTGCTGGCCGACCATCACATCCAGTTTCTCGAGCCGTCCGAGTTCACGCCGGCGATCACCCAATATTTCGAGGGGTACTTCACGCGCGAGATCTGGCCGGTCTTGACGCCGCTGGCCTTCGACCCTGGCCACCCGTTCCCGTACATCTCGAACCTGAGCCTCAACCTGGCCGTGGTGGTGAAACACGGCGGTCGCACCAAGTTTGCGCGTGTGAAGTTGCCGGACGTCCTGCCGCGATTCATCCCGGTTCCTGAACGGCTGACCGGGCGCGGCACCACCTCGTTCGTGTTTCTCGAAGACATCGTCCGGGCCAATCTTGCGCAGTTGTTCCCAGGCACCGCCGTCAAAGGGGCCTATCTCTTCCGGGTGATTCGAGATGCCGATCTCGTGATCCAGGAAGACGAGGCTGACGACCTGCTCGAATCGATCGACCAGGGCCTGCGCCAGCGTCGTCATGGCGCATTGTCGCTGCTGGCCGTGGAGTCGGGTGTGCCCAAGCGTGTGCTCGACATCCTGATCGAGAATTTCGAGATCGAAGACGAGAACGTGCTCCGCACCAAGGAGCGCCTGGGCTTCAGTGACTGGATGCAACTGACGAAGTTGCACCGGCCCGAGTTGAAGTACCCGCCCTTCCAGCCGGCTCCGATCTGGGCAGCGGCCGATCCCGAAACCATCTTCGACGAGCTGCGTCAGCACGATCGCCTCGTGCACCACCCGTTCCAGTCGTTCGGGGCGGTCGAGGCGTTTCTGCGGGCGGCGGTGGACGACCCACTGGTCATCGGCATCAAGATGACGCTGTATCGCATCGGCGCGAACTCGCCCCTGGTGGATCTGCTGCTTGAGGCGGCCGACGCGGGCAAACAGGTCGCGGTGCTGGTGGAACTCAAGGCGCGGTTCGACGAACGCAACAACATCCAGTGGGCACAACGTCTGGAAGCCGCTGGCATCCACGTGGTGTATGGGCTCCTGAATCTGAAGACCCACTGCAAAGTCTGCCTCCTGATTCGCAAGGAAGCGGAGGGCATCCGCCGGTACGCCCATCTGGGCACGGGCAACTACAACGCCGGCACGGCCCGCCTGTACACCGACCTCGGCCTGTTCACCTCGCGCGACGCGATTGTCGAGGACGCCTCGGACCTCTTTAATTACCTGACCGGCTATTCACACCAGCACCAGTTCCGCGAACTGCTGGTCGCCCCCGTCAGCATGCGGACGGGACTGACGCAGCTGATCGAACGCGAGATCGCCGCCGCGGCTGCGGGCCAATCCGCGCGCATCATCATCAAGGTCAACGCGATCACCGACGCGGAAATTGTGCGGCTGCTCTACCGCGCCTCGCAGGCGGGCGTACAGGTCGATCTGATTGTGCGCGGTGTCTGTGTGCTTCGCCCTGGCGTGCCCGGCGTGAGCGATCACATCACGGTGCGTTCGATCGTCGGCCGATTCCTCGAGCACTCACGACTGTTCTGGTTCGCCAATGGCGGCTCACCGCAGATCTACATCGGCAGCGCCGACGTCATGGAGCGCAACCTCGATCGACGCGTCGAAGTCCTGTGCCCGGTCGTCAACCCGGCCATGGTCGCCCACCTGCATGACGTGGTCCTGTCAGCGTATTTTCGCGACACCGCTCGGAGCCGTGTGCTGACCTTCGACGGCCGCTACGTGGCGCCGGAAGAATCAGACTCCCCTGGGATCAACGCGCAGGACCTCCTGCTCGAATGGCACGCGGCCGAAGCGCGCTCCGAGTCCTGACGCGGACGTCGCCCTGACGTCATACGCCGTTCACAATGTCGATCGGCAGCAGGCGTAACATGTCCGGCATGCGCACATGGCTCGACACCGCAATTGATCGCCGATCCGTGCTCCTCGGCTCCTTCGCCCTGTGCGGGCTGCCCGTCATCGGCGGCCGCGCCCTCTCGGCGTCCTCACTGAGGTTCGACACGGACCCTTTTGCCCTCGGCGTGGCATCGGGTGATCCGTCATCGGACGGCATGGTGCTGTGGACGCGGCTGGCACCCGATCCCCTGAACGGTGGCGGGATGCCGACGGCGCCGGTCGAGGTCACGTGGGAGCTCGCAACCGACGAGCGCTTTCACCGCGTCGTGCGCCGGGGCAAGACGATGGCCGTGCCTCAGTGGGGACATTCCGTACACGTCGAGGTGGACGGTCTCCCGTCTGATCGATGGTTCTGGTACCGCTTCCGTGTGGGTGGCGATGTCAGTCCCGTCGGCCGGACACGCACGCTGCCCGCGGCGGGAGCGCGCGTGGACCGCATGCGCTTCGCCTTTGCGTCCTGCCAGCACTATGAGACCGGGCTCTACACGGCCTACTCCCACATGATCCGTGAGGATCTCGATCTCGTGTTCTTTCTCGGCGACTACATCTACGAGGGGCCGGGGCGCGACAACCAACTCCGCACGCACGTCGGTCCCGAGATCATGACCATCGACCACTACCGCAATCGTCTCGCGCAGTACCGGTCGGACCCCAGGTTGATGGCGGCACATGCGGCGTTCCCGTGGGTGCTCACCTGGGACGACCACGAGGTGGACAACAACTACGCCAACGACATGCAGGAAGCCGGGATGCCGCGCGAGGAGTTTCTGCTCCGGCGCGCGGCGGCCTATCAGGCGTACTACGAACACATGCCCCTGCGCCGCACCTCGGTGCCGAAGGGGCCGCACATGCCGCTGTATCGCGACTTTGCGTACGGGGACCTGGCGTCGTATTTTGTGCTCGATACGCGTCAGTACCGCACGGACCAGCCGTGTGATGACGGCACCAAGGCGCCGTGCGAGGCAACCGTCGATCCCAACGCCACGCTGCTGGGCAAAGCGCAGGAACGCTGGCTGCACGAGGGTCTTGATCGTTCACGCAGCCGTTGGAACATCCTGCCGCAGCAAATCATGATGGCGCGGATGAACCAGGCCCCGGAGGGAGAGCCGCGCTATTCGATGGACCAGTGGCCGGGCTACGAAGCCGAACGCCAGCGCCTGCTGCAGTTCTTTGCCACCCGACGTCCGTCAAATCCGATCGTGCTGACCGGGGACATTCACTCGAGCTGGGTCAATGATTTGCAGGTCGACTCCGCCGACGAACAGTCGCCCGTGGTTGCCACCGAATTTGTGGGGACGTCGATCACGTCCGGCGGCGACGGCAGCGCCATGCCGGACCGCGTGAAGACCGTGATGGCGAACAACCCGTTCCTGAAGTTCTACAACGGGCAGCGCGGCTATGTGTCATGCGAGGTCACGCCGACACAGATGCGCGCCAGATATCAGGGCGTGGACTACGTCTCCAAACCAGGCGCGCCCCTGGTCACCCGTGCGACGTTTGTCGTCGAAAACGGGCGACCAGGAGCCGTCAGCTAGTCAGTAGCCCGCGCCGAGCAGGACGGCGTTGATGAACAGCAGCCCTGTCGCTTCGGTGAACGCGCGGTAGTTCGGGTCCTCGGCAAACGCGATGACGTGGCCACGGCCGACCGGCACGTGCATGAGGAACGACTTCTGCTGAATCAGGTTGCGTGCCTCAGGCCACATGAAGCCGGCGGCGACCACACGGTCCTTCGCGGCATACACGCCCACGTTGGTGCCGGCATCCAGCTTGACGGGCATGAACATCCGGCTGCCCTCCATCACCACCTGAATCTCATCGTCGAGCCCGGCCGAGAGCCAGTGTTCCTTGTCGAGTTTGACCCGCAGAATCGCGCCGGCGGTGCTGTCGGGTGAGCCCCGTTCGATCTTGATCGCCTCGTTGTAGTCGAACTTCTCAATGTCGATCTTGGGCGGCGTCTTTTTGTCATCAACCGCGGCAGTCGACGAGCCGTCACGCTGCAGAAGATAGGTGGGTACCAGGCCCGCGCGTTCGCTCGTGGCCCAGGCCGAGGCCTGACCGAGCGTGATGAGGGTGCCGCCGCGACCGAGCCAGTCCTTGAGTCGGCGGATCTGGTCGTCACTGAAGGTGTAGCTGCCTGACGGCAACACCAAGACATCGTAGAGGGCCATGTCGATGCGTCCGAGCGACGACGTGCGCACGGTCGTCACCGGCTGCTTCCATCGCTGTTCAAGCGCGTAGCGTGCCCAGCCGGCCGAGAGGCTCGACGTCGGCGTGTCCCACGCGAGCAGGACACGCGGCGCCTTCAGCGCAGCGGTTTCATTGCTGCCAAGCGACACGCCGCTCTCGACAAACGCCGAATCAATCGGGGTCAGTTCAATGCCGTGTTTCGCGGCCGCCGCGCCAAGACGCGCGAGCAGATCCGGCAGGTTGCCCTGAATCCGGATGAAGGCGGAACCCGCCGGAAACGCCTTGCCCGCGATGGTGAACGTGCGCGGCACGTTGGTCATCTGCACGCCGGCCTGGAGCAATTCCACGGCGGCTTCGGCCGCCTTGAGTCCCCACGGCATGATGTAGCCGACCTTCGACGCGGCGAGAGGCGTGCCCGCGGCCGCCGCGACGGGTTCACGCGGCACCATCGTGGACCGCGTGGTCACCGACGTCGCATTGGGCACCACGTCGAGGTCGTACAACATCGCGAGATTCCACGCCGTCACGTCGTAAATCTGATCGCCCAGTCCACGGTCACGACGACGGGATTGTTCTTTGAGGAAGGCGTCGTCCATTACGATGGACGCGTCGAGGAGGTTGCGCACCAGACGACCCGCCGGCTGGGCCAGCGGCACGATGAGCGATCCAACCGGCAGTGTGCGAGTGCCCACTTTGATCGCCTCGTCTGCCCGACGAACCTCGATGCCCTGCGCCGCGAGGCGCTGGGCCAGGTGCATCGCACGAGCGGGGTCGGTGCCCGCATCGATCAGGTATTCCTTCGGGCCCGTATCGGCAAGTCGGATGGCGGACTGGCGGTAGGCGAGAAAGTCGCGCAGCATCGCTTCGCGGTTTTTCGCGGCCGTGATCGCTGTCGTGATGGCGGACGTGAAGTGTTTGATCACGCCTTCGCGGTAGGTCAGCAATTTGCCGTCCTGGCGCTGAAAACGGAGGCCACGCGCGGACGCCATTTCGAACGTCATGCCGACCGCACCGTGGAAGACCGGCCAGGAGTCGCCGTAGCCCGGATAAAACGCGTCGTAGACTTCGCGCACAAAATATCCGTAGCCGCGGCTGTCGAACACGTCACCGTTCGCACGTCCCATGGCTTCGAGCCATTTGCGCTGATCGGACGTGATCAGGGGATTGACGGGGTCGGCTGGCGGTGCGAAGTAGTATTCGTTGTCACCGCCTTGCTCGTGCAGGTCCACGGCGACCTGCGGAAAGAAGTCGAGCATGATCTTGATGCGGCCCTTCGTTTCAGGCTGCGACATCGCGAACCAGTCGCGGTTCATATCGAACAGGTAGTGATTCGAGCGGCCGCCCGGCCACGGTTCGTCGTGTTCGACCGAGGCCGGATCAGCGTCCGGTACCCCGGCGGCGCGTCCCTGCTGGTTGGCCGCCACAAACCGCGCGCGACCATCCGGATTCTGTGACGGGTCGATCAGCACCAGGGACTCGCGCAACACCGTGTCCACGTCGGCGCTTCCCTGCGCCGCCAGCAGGTGATACGCCTCGGCCAGCGCGGCGTCAGCGCCAGAGATTTCATTGCCGTGCACGGAGTGGAACAGCCACGTGATGACCGGCATCTCCTTCACGAGCTGATCGAGCTCGGCCTGCGTGGCACCGCGGGGATCGCCGAGGCGCTGCATGCCCTTTTTGATCGCGTCCAACTGCGCGATGCGCGCGAGGTTGCCGACGACCAGGACGTGCAGCGGCCGGTTCTCCCACGTCCGCGCATACTCAATCAGGCGCGTCCGGTCCGGCGCCGCCGCGTTGAGCGCCTTCAGGTACGTGGTGATGGCGTCGGGCGAGGAAATCTCCTCGCCGTGGTCCCATCCCAACACGGCTTTGATGGTCGGAATCTTCGGGTCATACCGGGTGCCGGGCCACAATTCCTGTGCAAACGACAGGGTGGGCACCAGGGACAAGAGACAGATCGAGAGGAGGCGGGAGATTCGGGACATACGAACAAGAGTGTATTCGAGGTCCCGGGGTCCCGGGTTCCCGAGGTCCAGGGGAGGTTATTCGAAGCGGGTCAGCGCGACGTCGATGCGGCGTACTTCCCCGCGCGCCGGACGCCACTGGACCAGAATCGGCGACTGGTAGAGCCCCTGGACGAGCTGGCCCTGGCCTTCTGATTTTGCGTCCGAGACCATCAGGTCGATCGACCGGCGCATGCGCAGGAACCGTGACGCCGGTGCCTCGAGGCTGCGGGCGACCAGGCGTTCAATCCGCGAGCTCTGCAACCCGAGCGAGTCAAGCAGTTGATTCATCGCGCGCACGAGATCGTACTGGGCGTAGCCGATCGCCTTGGCGGGTACTGCGCGGGGGTCGTTCCATGCGTGCCGCACCTTCTCGCGGGCAAACCGCAATGGATTCTGGAGCACTTCCGCGAGGTCATGCTTCATCAGCAGCGTTTCGTATTCATTGACCGTCAGGCTGGCGAACTGTTCACTCGTGGCGAGCTCCAGCCGCACTCGGCCTTTGGTCACGCCGTGCGCCTGCACCAGGGCCTGCACTGCATCCAGAAAACCGAGGCGCTGTTCCTTCAGGTTCACCGCGTCAATTGAATGGGTCGAGACCGGCACTGCCAGCGTGACGCGCGCGACTTCCACTTCGGAGTTGTAGCCCACGACGCGTGCGATCCGGCGACGAGGGATGTCCTTGTAGACGCCGTCAAAATCGACGAAGTAGATCGGGGCGGGCCGATGGGCGTCCCCCACCACACACGCACGAATCCCACCGCCCATGAACGCCAGGTGCGAGTCTGCGTTGGTGGGTTCGATCGCCTTCTGCTCCGGCGCAAGTTCATCGCGCAGGTCCAGCTGGTCGTGCCGATAGCCCGCGCCTTCGGGAAACACGTTGCGGAAGACATCCAGGTATGGGCTCACCGACCCGAAACGGTCAATCAGACGCGCGGCCAGACTCTGCGGCAGGAATCCAGCGGTGGAGTGTTCGGACGCATAAAAACAGTGGCGGAACCCCTGCACCGCGTCTCCATGGAGCTCCGCCGTGCGGGCCCGGATATCCACGACATCAAATCGGGCCCGGGGGGTGATGGGGAGTGCGAGTTCTATCGGTGACAACGGCGTAACGGTGCCTCGAAAGGAAAGGGTAACACGGCGGCTACATCAGCCCGCGAATCCAGCCGCCGTCCACGGCAATGGATTGCCCGGTGATGTAACTGGCCCGGTCGGAGGCCAGAAACGCGGCCAGGGCCGCAAATTCGCGGGGTTCACCGAGTCGGCCCATGGGAATCTGCGCCTCCCACCGGCCCGCCACGGCTTCGGGCGAGGTGCCCGACGAGGCGGCCATCTGGGCGGCCAAGTCCACCACCCGGTCCGTCCGGGTGTAGCCGGGGAGTAAATTGTTCACGGTAATCCCGTCTTTCGCGACCTCGTTGGCCAACGTTCGGGCGAACGCCGTGACCGCCGCGCGGAGGCTGTTGGACAACATCAGCCCATCCACCGGCTGTTTGGCGGCAATAGAGGTGATGTTCAGGATCCGGCCCCACCGGCGCGCCCGCATATCGGGGACCACCGCGCGTGTGAGCTCGACCGCACTTGTGAGCAACACGCGGGTCGCCTGATCCCAGTCCTCCGGCGACAACACATCAAAGGTGCCGGACCTCGGTCCGCCTGAATTGGTCACCAAGATATCGATGGGCCCACACGCCGACCGGGCCGACTCCACGAGCCTGGCCACATCTGCGGACGTGGACACGTCTGCCACAAAGCCGAACGCGCGGCCACCGGCACCAGTGATCTCCGCCACGGTGGCGTCGAGCGCGTCTTTGCCCCGCGCACAGATCACGACCTGTGCACCCTCGGCCGCAAGCTCAAGCGCTATCGCGCGCCCGAGCCCCTTGCTGCCGGCGGCCACAAGCGCCACACGATCACGAAGTCCCAGATCCATGGCGATTACCTCCGGAGATAGTCGTCAGTCTTGGCGAGCCAGTCCGCGCGAGGCGGGCTGAACACGTCGACATCCAGGGTGTCTTCGAGCGCCACGGCCTTGTGCCAGACCATGGACGGAACGTGGAGCACTTCCCCGGAGCGGATGATGACTTCCTGTTTTTCATCCTCACCGATATAAAAGTGCAGCGCGCCTTCAAGGACGTAGGTCAGCTGTTCGTTCTCATGCTGGTGGCGTGGAACGATGCACCCCTTTTTGAGGTAGACATGGGCCAACATCATCCGGTCCCCGGTGATGAGTCGGCGATCGAGCAGGTCGGTGACCTTCTCCTTCGGCATGTCGTCCCAGCGATAAAACGTCACGTCAGCCACAGTGTTTTCCTCCGCCGGGAAGATTACCCGAGATTGCGCGCCGCGTCGCTGAGTCGATCGTCCGCACACAAGAACTCCATCTCATCGTCTTGCGCCCCCGCCAGGAGGTGTTCAAAAGACGCGAGGTGAATGGCATCGCCGCCGCGAAGCGCGTGGGAGTCGGAGAGGGCGCCGGCCGACCGGACGAGGGCATCGCCGGCCTCCACCGTGAGAAAAGACGCCCAGTCGGCATCAAACCGGCGGCAGACCGTGCTGAGTTCCTGCGATGACAGCAAGCCCTCGCGCCTGCGTCGGGCAAACGTCGCCCGCACCTCCGCGTAGGCGATGGCGGAGGTGGCGATGAGGTTGGCCGAGTGGACGCGCGACGCGACGACGTCCGAATCCGGCTCGTCTATGTACAGCTTTACGAGCACGCTGGAGTCCAGATAGAGCGTCACCGGCGGTCCTGTACGACCATTGTCGAGGCCAGTGTTCCACGGGAGGGAATTCGGGGGCTGAGACCCAACTTGGGGGTGGCGGCCGGGCCGAGAGTCGCGATGACAGCCCCGCGGTCGGTCACGAGATACCGCTCTCCCGCCTGGGCGCGCCGAAGATGTTCGCTCAACTGCGCCTTCAGGGCGCGTACGCCTATCTGCATCATGGGGTCCTCCAATGTGTCCACAATATCACAATATGTGGTCACCTTGCGCTGTGCAGACCGGTACACCGAAAAAAACAGCGACCCGCTAACCTTGGCCTCTGCATTGCATTGAACGTCGTCAACAACAATGCATCTGAAGGAGCAATTGCCCATGTCTCGAATTATGAAACTCTTCGTTGGCGCCATCGTGGTCACTGCCGCGGCCACGTCAGTCCTTATGGCGCAGGCCTCGGTCACCCTGCACATGCGCAACGGTGACGCGATCTCGGCGTCCCTGATCGACCTCGGCGCCGGTGGCTTTGAGGTCAGGGTGGGGGCCGACACCCGCATGATCCCCAAGGATCAGGTGGCGTGGGTCGACTTTGGTGGTTCGGTGAACGTGACACCGGCGGCCATTGACACCATCTCGGGCAGCAATCACCTCGTGGTGATGAAAAACGGCGACACCATGCTCGGCAACTGGGACGACGTGGGTGGCACGACGCCGCTGCGACTGAGCTTCAAGACTTCGGGTGGCGACCGTGATCTGACGTCAAACGATGTGGCGCGCATCTATATGGCGCGTCCGGTTGGCTCGGGTCTGGGCACCGGTGCCGGTGGTGCCTCACCCGACAGGGGCGGCATGCAGAATGATGGCTCCGTCGCGGTCATGGCGAACCAGCCGTGGACCGACACGGGGATGAACGTCAGGTCTGGTGAATTCCTCCGCTTTGAAGTCTCACGCACCATCCGGTTTGGCAACGGCTCGGGTGATGAGGCCACGGCAGACGGCAACGCCTCAGGTCGCGCAAGCGCGGTGCTTCGCACGGTGCCTGTGCGTGCGATGCCCGTTGGTGGCCTGATCGGTCGCGTCGGCAACGGGCAGCCGTTTGCCATCGGCACCGCGCCGGAACGCATCCGCATGCCGGTGAACGGCCGTCTGTGGCTGGGCATCAACGACCTCTCGTTTGATGACAACTCCGGTCACTTCCGGGTCATCATCCAGCGCGGTCAATAACGACACGCGACCGAACGACGTGAAGCCCGGGGGCAGCAGCCTCCGGGCTTTTTTTATGTATAGAATCCGACTCATGCAGAGATGGCTTCTGACGATGCTGGTGGGGTTGGCGATGGTGTCGGTTGTTCCATCGGTGGTTCCAATCGAAGCCCAGCGAGGCGGTGGCGCGCAAAATTACGACTACTGGGCGCCTCAGCGCGAAATGATTCGGTACGGACAACAGGCCCTCTTCATGTGCAACGGCCTGTTCACGTCCAACCGCACGGTTGAGCAGGTGTTCGCGCACGAATTGAAGTTTCTGCCCAATCCTGTCGGCACGCCGCAAGGGGGCGACTACATCGTCGACACGGAGCGGACGTCCGTGGCCATCGGCAAGCCAGGCGGCGCCACGCCCGTGATGCGCGCAGCGTTTCGCGAAGGGATCGGCTGCGTGATTCTCGCGCCGAACCAGACGTTCGCCAATATCGAGAGCCTTCCGAAGTTGACGGCCCCGCCGGTGGGCGGTGACCCGGCAACGATCGCGTGGCCCGACGGCGACCTCGTCGCCAAGGAGCCGCTTCCCGCCGGCATCGATGCCGCCAAGCTCCAGGCCGCATCCGACTGGGCCTTTGATCGGCCCTCACCCGAACAGGACACGCTGAGTCTGCTCGTCGTGCACAAGGGCCGCATCATCCTCGAACGCTACGCCGACGGCGTGGATATGGCCACCAGAACTCGGACGTGGTCGACGGCCAAGAGCATTGCAGCCACGCTGATTGGGATGCTCGTGGATCAGGGCAAGCTGAAGCTGGACGACCCACTGCCCTTCGAGTGGCTGCCGCGGCCGCCAGCCGGCGCGAAGGATCCACGGTCGGCGATTACGTTGCGGCACGTGCTGCACATGTCGAGCGGCCTTGAGACGATCGACAACGGCGGGCTCGAATACGCGACCGGATCAGGCATGTCCTACTGGGCAGGCGCCAGTTCGGTGGAAGGCGCGCGCAGTCGCGCGCTAATCCGCGAACCCGGCACGAGCTGGGACTACGAAAACTACGACACGATCCTCGCGGTGTACGCGATGAAGCTGGCGCTGGGTAGCGACGCGGCGTATCACGCGTTCCCGCGCACCGCGCTGTTTGACAAGATCGGCATGCGCAACACGCTCGTGAGCACGGACCGCTTCGGCGACTTCATCTTCAGCAGCCAGATCTACACGAACGCGCGCGACCTCGCGCGACACGGCCTGCTCTACCTCAACAACGGTCTGTGGAACGGCCAGCGTCTGCTCTCGAAGGAGTGGGTCGACTTCGTGCGCACGCCTGCGCCGTCGACCACGACCCGCGGCAACGAATACGGCGGGCAGTTCTGGCTGGTCCCCGATGACCGCATGGATGTGCCGAAAGACGCTTACTCGACCAACGGCAACCGCGGGCAGTTCACGATGATCGTCCCCTCCTACGACCTCGTCATCGTCCGCCGCGGGCTCGACTACGGGCGGCAGGGGTTCGATCGGTGGGCGCTGACGGCTGAGGTCATCAAGGCGCTGGCCACGCCGGTGAAATGAGCTCGGAGTAGACTCTTGCCCATGACCCGATCAGCCGCCCGTCTCTTCGTCTTCATCCTCATTGGCACCACCGTCGCGGTCGCCCAAAGCCGGCCGGTGGTTACCACCGCCGACTACGACCGCGCCACACGCATGCTGGCCCCCGCGCTCAACGGTCTGGTGGTCGGCGGCACGGTGAATGCAACGTGGCTGCCCGACGGGCGCTTCTCCTATCAACGGACGACTTTGACCGGCACGCAGAACGTCGTGGTGGACCCGGTCCGCCGCACGAGTGAGGTGGTGGCGACGCCACCGGCCGGGGCGCAGGCGGCACCCGGAGCCGGCGGACGCGCAGGTGGTGGACGCGGCGGTCGCGGTGGCGGCATGACAATCACCAACAAAACCTGCGGCACCAATGTCACGGGCATGACGGGGCCGCCGCCATCCTCGATGTCGCCCGACGGCAGCAAGGCGCTGTTCATCTGCGACTGGAACTTGTGGGTGCGCGACGTCAAAACGGGCCAGGACCGCCAGCTCACCACCGATGGTGTGAAGGACTTCGGCTACGCGACGAGCAACGCCGGGTGGACCACCAGCGCCGGCCCGTCCGTGTCGTGGTCACCTGACGGCAAGAAGATCGCCACGCAGCACCAGGATGAACGCAACGTCGGCGAGATGTACCTGGTGCAGACCCCAGTCGACGGCGGCCACCCGGTGCTCCGCGCGTGGAAGTATCCACTCGCCGGCGATCCAGTGGTGGCGATGATCACGCGCGTCATCATCAACGTCGAAACAGGGCAGGTCACCCAGCTCCAGATGCCTCAGGACTTCCACCGGGCCATGAACGAGGACGATCTCGACATGACCGAGTACCTGTGGAGCCCGGACAGCACCAAGCTCGGCCTGGTCTCGACCGATCGCTTCCACAAGGCGTCCACGGCGAAAGTGGCCGACGTGGCCACGGGCGCGGTGCGCACGCTGTTTGTCGAGACCGAAGACACACACGTGCAGACGCGCGTGCAGTGGCGGATCCTCTGGGACTCCGGCGAGGTCCTCTGGTATTCGCAGCGCGAGGACACCGCGCAGATGTTCCTCTACGACCTCACGTCCGGCGACTTGAAGAACCGCATCACCAGCGGTGCCGGCCCCATCACCAACATCGTCCGCCTCGATGAAAAGACAAGAACGATGTGGTACGAGGCGGTGGGCAAGGAGCCTGGGCAGGATCCGTACTTCACGCATCTCTACAGGATTGGATTTGACGGCAAGAACAACGTGTCGCTGACGCCGGACAACGGCACACACTCGACGCAGGTTTCTCCCGACGGCAAGTGGGTGATCGATACGTTCTCGCAGCCGGACGTGGCGCCAGAAACCGTGCTGCGCGACGGTGCGACCGGGGCGCTGGTCATGCCGCTTGAAAAGGCGGACATCTCGAAACTGCTGGCGACGGGGTGGAAGCCGCCGATGCAGATCAAGATGAAGTCTGGTGACGGCAAACACGACATCTACGGGCTGCTTTTCCGCCCGACGAACTTCGACGCAACCAGGAAGTATCCGATCATCAATCAGGCGTATCCGGGGCCGCAGTCGGGCAGTGTGGGCTCGCGCGCATTTTCAGCCGCGCGTGGGGATCGCCAGGCGCTTGCCGAACTGGGCTTTGTGGTGGTGAGCATTGACGGCACCGGCACGCCGAACAGATCGAAGTCGTTTACGGATGCCTACTTCGGCGAGATGGGTCGTCACAACACCTTGCCGGATCAGATGGCGGGCATGAAGGAACTCGCGACACGGTTCCCGTGGATCGACATCGAGAAGACCGCGATGTGGGGCCATTCGGGTGGCGGGTTCATTTCAGCCGGCGCCCTGCTGCAGGCACCGTACAACGACTTTTTCAAGGTGGGGATTGCCGAGTCGGGCAATCACGATCAGCGCCAGTACGAAGATGACTGGGGCGAACGGTATCAGGGTCCGCTCGTGAAGAACGCGGATGGCACGGACAACTACACGATCGAGGCAAACCAGACACACGCGGCCGGCCTCAAGGGCCGTCTCTTCCTGATCCACGGCACGATGGACAACAACGTGCCGCCGTACAACACGTATCTCGTGGCCGACGCATTGATCAAGGCGAACAAGGAGTTCGACCTGCTGATGATCCCGAACGCGGGCCATGGGTTCGGCGCGGCGAGCAACTACGTCATGCGTCGGCGGTGGGACTACTTCGTGCGCCACCTGCTCGACGCCGAACCGCCGCGCGACTACTCGATCCCAACTGGTGCGCCGGGTGGCGGGCGCGGCGGCGGCGGACCGCGCTAGTGGGCGATGACCTCGCCCGTCTCCGAGATGGTGACTCGCGACGTTGGTCGAAGCGGAATCGGGAGCTGGTACCGTGCATGACGGCGGTCGCCGGTGCGCACAAGCGCGCCCCTGGCGACAAGATCGGCAAGATCACGGGTCGCAGTCGCCGGTGACGTTTTGGCGATGGTGATGTATTTGCCGGCACTCAGGCCGCCGACAAAACCGCCGGGCCCTTCACGCAGCATGCGCAACAGGACGGCCTGCTGACGCGCATTGAGTTGTCCGCGCAACCGGTCAAAGCAACCGCGTCTTGTCAATCAGGAATTCGACCTGTGCCGTGGAGCAGCCACGAGGTGATCTCGATGTCCTTGTTGGCCGCTTCGAGCGCGGCCGTAGTATTCGCGGCGTCGCGTGAGGATCGTCGCAGGAAGCACGGTGAGTGACGGACGACCGAGGGCCTGAGCGAGGGCCTTTTCGGCAATCACCCGCCCAACACGGCCGTTGCCATCCCCGAACGGATGGATGCTTTCAAAATACAGGTGCGCGATCCCTGCCCGCGCCAAGGCCGGAAGTGGTTCCTGGCCTCGTGGCGCCGTGCGATTGAACCACTCGACATACCGCGACATGTGCTCGCCGACCTCTGCCGATGACGGGGCTTCGAAGTGCACGACGGGCGCGTACATCGGCCCAGACACCACCTGCATGGGATCGCCGCCGCTGCGGTACCGGCCGACATCCCGAAGGTCAGTGCGGCCTTGCGCAACCATCCCGTGCCACAACCACAGCGTCTGTTCGTCCAGCGGCGTGTCGAAGTGGCGGTAGACATCGACCATGATCTCGGCGATGCCCTGCTCCACCGGTCGCACCGGGTGCTGTGT
>Ga0163152_10001151_pt1 | contig 42799 bp, 59 predicted proteins | sample OliLakLV19MP8IB2_FD_148635 | JGI IMG/M metagenome (GOLD analysis project Ga0163152, IMG submission 148635) | Freshwater microbial mat bacterial communities from Lake Vanda, McMurdo Dry Valleys, Antarctica - Oligotrophic Lake LV.19.MP8.IB-2 | ecosystem: Environmental > Aquatic > Freshwater >...
GGTGAAAAATCTTTGAATAAAGTCATAGTATTTAAAATTTAAGCCAGCTTGCTATTCCTAATAATAATGCTTTTAAACCTCCTGTGAACGCTACGATTCCTATAATCAAAGCAACAACCCACAATGTAGGTTTGCGTAACAGACTCACTCCTTTTGAAGAGTCTGCAAGCCATTGAAGATTTGCCATGAACCCTTTAATCTCAGCAAGCGTTTTTGAAAATTCTGCATCAACCGCTACCTGTTTTATAAGTGTGTTTTTTATTTCAGCACGCTCCATTTGAGCAACACCAAAAGCAATCAGGTCTGTTTCTTCGTGAGCTTTAAACCATGCTGGTTTTTCGTGTAGTTCTTTCATGTTAATTTTGGAATGTATTACCGTCATAATATTTAATAGGCTTCACTACCCATGCACTTCCAGTCCAGTATTTAATATCTTTAAGAACCCAACTTGAACCATTCCAATACTTAAGACGTGTGCTTGGAGCATCTGAAGGTGAAGGGGAAGACGAAATACTTGAAGAAGGTGAAGCCGAAGCTGAAGGTGATATTGACGGAGATACGGAAGAACTTGGAGAAGCAGAAGCCGAAGGAGAAACCGAAGGACTGACAGAACTGGAAGGTGAGGCTGAACTGGAAGGAGAAACTGACGGACTTGCAGAAGATGAGGGTGATAGGGAAGCACTTGGAGATATGGAAGGAGAAACAGAGCTTGAAGGTGATAGGGAAGCAGAAGGAGAGATTGAGGGTGATGTTGAAGAACTCGGTGAAGCCGAGGCTGAAGGAGATATGGAGGGACTAACTGAAGGTGAAGCCGAAGCTGAAGGAGATATGGAAGGTGATACAGAAGGACTTACTGAAGATGAACCACCATCAGTCTCCTGTGCTCCATCTGTATAGAAAGTGCTTGAACTATTCGTATTGTTGTATTCGGTTGTTATCCAATCAACTCCAAGGTCTGTGTTAGAAAAACGGACTTCGTCTATTTTACCATTCCAGAATGGAGTTGAAGAAAAAGAATACCCACTACCTATGTAGACAGTTTCAGTTGTGACTTGAGTGTTGTCAGAAGCACTGCTAGTCGCTGTGCCGTTTTGATAGTTATACAAAATACCTCCTGCATGTCTCCATACTTGGTGATACCACGTTGATGTTGAAACTGTTGTACCAGCACGGGATTCACTTCCTGCCCAGTTATATGACCAAATCCTGTTTGATGAACTTATATTTGCAAGACTTACGGAAGCATATCCATTATCAGACCACACATAACGACCTTGATACGCATTTGCAACAGAAGCACCTGCAACATCTGTATTTGCCCACGCCGTAACTGTGCCTGTAGTGTTTGTTATTAGTGTCGCAAGCGTAACAGATGTTGAAATAAAATCCGCCGTACCATCAAAATCTTGCCCTTTTCCTGCAAGTTTTCCGTCAGGTGCTGAAATTGCCATTGACGTTCCTGTCGCGTCTCTGTTGTTAGCAGTCGAGTCCTTATACCCTCCAGAAGTATTATTCACTGCTTCTTGTAAGTGATAAACGGCAGTATAAGCAGACTTCCAAGTATTTTGTGCTCCAAAGGTAGCGTCTTCAGCAGGCTCACTTGCTCCAGCGTTTCCGTAGTAGATATAGAAGTCAGTATCAACTGTATTAGACAAAGTTCCGTCAGCCTTGAAGTGAAGCTCACCTGTATCTGTAGCAGTATCATAGAACACTACCTCTCTTGGTACTTCTGTGGTTCCGTCACTTTTTGTTACTCGAATATCAGCACCATTTGCTTTTACGTTTGTGTGGAAGCCAGCTACAAGGTCTGCGAGGTTTACATACACAGGGAAATCAGTAAGGTCTGCATCAACCTTAGTGTTGTCTACTGTTATCTTAACTCTGTATGTCCACGAAGCGTTGTACCAAGCCATCTAAGTTACGCTAGAGGATAAAATTCAAGTTTTCCTGCTTCTTTTACAATGAAGTATTTGTTTTTTGTAACTGTTCCTGTTGTCAAAATAAAAGCAGTAACTTCTGCAAATTCTTTTGCGTCATTTACTTCATCAACTGTGATTTTCTTTATACCTCCTGTTCCTTCTTTTGAAGCAATAAAGGTTGTAAGAGCTGTTGTAAATGCTGGTGAAGTTTCTGGGTTTCTAAGATATGCTGACTCCTCTGCTCCGCCTTCATCTGCTACATAGAAAGATATTGTTTTTTGAATAGCTCCACTTTCTGTAACTTCAAAAACATTTACGTCGTATGTCTTTACAGTATTAAAGTCTGAAACCAAAACTGGTTCTCCTACCTTCTCAAAAGCTCCTTCTAACTTCGTGATTATGTTTGATTTATTCATATTATTTATTATTAAGTATATTTTTAATATCCCAACCCTCAACATGCTCTGCTTCTCTCCAACCCTTTGTATACCTCTTGTCTACAAACTCTTCTTGAGACCACCTTGAAGGTGTTAAGTTTTGTGCATGTCTCAAATCAAGATTAGGTAGAAGCGACTCATACTTTTCAGATTTTAAATCATCGACCCTTTCTTCCCTGTTATGTGTTCCTGGTTCAAACCCCATTTTCCTCGTAAATCCTTCAGACTCAACCCTACGCACACGTTCTTTGTAGTGCTTAATAAGGGTTTCTTTATATGCACAAAGTCCACTTAACTGTCTGCAATCATCAACCCGCATACAGTGTCCGTCTTCCATACGCACTTTCCACACATTAGTATTGTAGTAGTAGGTGTCTTTCTCAGAAGGAGTAAAATTAAAATGTGAAGGGTGGTACATAACATCATGTTCACAGAAGAAAATAATATCTGCTTCACTTGCTTCAAGTCCAGCAAGGATTTGTTTGAACATTGTGAGGTGTCCTCTTTCTAAAGGAAGATGAACATTTGTTCCGAACGCAAGTGGTTCTAAAGATACAGAAACAATCGGAAGTCCTGATTTTTGTATATGTTCTTGGCAGGTGCGTAAAATTACATCATCAAGTTTATTGTCGGTGTAGTATACGATTCCTTTCTTCAGAGAGAATTTCTTTCCGTTCTCTACAACCTTCTCATATAAACTTTCTCTATTTTCAGGAGAGTTCTTTGTTTTAAAGTGCCAGTCTGGTACAGGGTTAAACTTTTCTATAAGCCATGAAAGAGGGTGAATTTGTTTGTCCCATGTGTTTTCAATAAATAGTTTTCTTGAGTAGTTCCTTGCGTGGTCTACATCTTTCCCTGAAAGGTCATACGGAAAACCAAAATCTCCACCTTTAGTTCTAAACAAATGTGCGTACCATGTGTTTTTATTTACAATAATCCTTCCACCTGAAAGCCATGTTTTACATGCAACCTCAACTCCTTGCTGTCCCCATGAACCGAACCCTTCGTCTGATATATTAAGCTCCCAATATTTCTCACGTGTAAGCATGAAACAAGAACCTTGTATGGACATGGACTCAACTAACGAACCCTCATGTTGTTTTTTATATTCTCCAAAATATTTAAAATGAAGCGTGGTATCAAAACAGTATGAAGTAGACTGTGGACTTTCTTTAGGAATCCACACAACATCTTTCTTTGTTTCTTTTCCACACTCAGTACAAACACCACTCACTCCTTGATACCGAGAGTGTCCGTTCTCACAAACCCAATTAAAGACATGGAGGTTTCTCATAACAGGAATCATAGTTACGTTATCTCCTGTCTCTTTAAAAGCCTCTAACATCTTCACATCAAAACCCTCATCAAACGCACAGTGAGCATCAACTTTCATTATGTATTTACCCTGTGCTACACGACATGCTTGGTTTGTTCCCGCACGCTGTCCGATACTTTTATTCACATACAAAACTGTTAGACGTTCATGTATAGGAAGTGGTGTAACAGACCATTGTCCATCAAGTAAAACAATAATCTCTGTGTTGCCTCGTATATTTTGAAGTAAGTCTTCAATAGTTCTTTGAAGCCACTCCTCGTTTCGAGACGGTATTAAAATGGATAGGTCGTATTTCATTTTATAAAATTCCAAGAAGGAGATTTATCCCCTCTCCAGATAGTTACTTCGTCTTTGAGTTCATTCACTGCTTCGACAACTCCGTACATGTGAGCTTGTCCTTTAAATCTTTTGTAATCATGACCTGCTACGATTCCACCTTTCTTTACTTTCTTTCTCCATGCTTCAATGTCTGCTTTTACATTTTCGTAACTATGGTTTGAATCTATGTATACAAAATCAAGCGACTCGTCTTCAAAATCATTCACTGCTTCAAGACTAAATTTCCTTATAATCTCTACGTTTAAATTCTTTAATCTCTCTTTTGTTTCCTCAAAAAACCCATCTAACTTATCTTGAGAGACATGTTCTCTGTACCCTTTGTATGCTTTCCAAGGGTCTACAAGGTAGAGTTTACTTGAATACTCTCCTATAACTTTTGCAAAGTGTCCTCGTTCAACGCCAATTTCAACGCCAACTCCAGTAAAGAGTTTTGCAAGTTCGTTTCTATTGTGTGAAGTTTCTTTTTTCATTTTCTTTCAAGAAGTTAAGTTTTTCTTCATCCCATGTTGGCATAGGCATGTGCATCTCTATCAAATGAGAGAGAGGGTATTTTTGTTTGTGCCAGACTTTGTGTCCTTCAAAGTACCGCATAGTTTCATTTCTTCCTTGAGTAAGCCATGAGTTAGACATGCTGTAACCTCTCCCATGCTTCTTTCCTTTATGTAAATGTGCATACCATGTGTTTTTGTTTACCACGTATCTTCCACCAGAGAGGACACATCTAAATGCTAACTCTTGAGATTCACACCAGAAAGGCCCGTAGTTCTGTTCATCCATGAGTTCCAGTTCTTTGAAATATACCTTCTCCATAAACCAACATGAACCTTGTGAAGCAGGAGTATCATCAATTAAAATATCTGTACGAGAGGAAGTTCTTTCATTCCATTTTTTACCTGTTAAAGCAGGGCCGCCAAAGTCCGCTTTGTCTTCAGGGTATGAGAGATACTCATAATCAATATCAATCTTTCCAACATCTTGAATGCACCAATTATCAGCATCAAGTCTTTTTCTTCGTGGTATTTGAATCCAATTATGTTTTGAATGTTCAATAAGTTTTACATCAAACCCTTCATCAAACATACAATGAGCGTCTGTTTTCATGAGGTATTCACCTTTTGAAATAGCAACAGCAGAGTTGATTCCGTTCCTCATTCCTTGAGATTTTCCTCGGTGTAATATGACAAGCCTGTCATCATTTTCAAGTGGAGGATTTTGCCAACACCCGTCTAAGATAGCGATAATTTCTATCTCCCCCTTTGCTTTAGAAAGAAGGTCATGTATTGTTTTTTGTAGAAACGGTTCGTTTCTTGATGGGATAATTACACTGAGCATGTTATGAAATGTCTACCCATAGGTCGTATAATTTTGGACTACTAGGGGCAGTAGAAGCCACTGTAAGTTTGCTTGTGTTCACACCCTCTATCTTTGTATCAATCTGACCCTGAAGACCCATAGCAAGCTGTTGCATAGGCTTTAGTGTGTAGGCCTGTACGTTGTGTTCAAAGTTCTCAGCAAAGGCATTAAACCCACCCATCTCTTTTCGTAGTTCTTCAGTTGTGTTAGGAGTGTTTTTAAGAGATTCTACATCCTTACTTACTTTTTCCATGCCGTCCATTGCATACTCCATCTCTGCTCGTAAAGATGAGTCGTCATATTCCACACGTTCTGTTGTGTGGATAGTTTCTTTGATAACTTGTGGAGGACGTTCAACTTTAATTTCTTTTACAATCTTATTGATTATCTGAGGTGCAATCACAATCTTCTTGGCAATTTCTTCTGCTATCTGTGCAATTTCCTCAGAGGTAGGAATCTTCATCTCATCTAAACGCTTCTTTATTTCATCGTATTGAGGTACGAGCTTCTTTCTTTCTTCTGATGCTTCTTCTTTTGCAGTTCTGTATTCCTCTATAGTAAAGCCCATCTTCTTAAGGACAGCTTCTCTCGCACTAGCCACCATTACGTCGTATTCAGGAGACATTAAGTCAGTCCCATTCTTCAATGCTTCTATTTCAAGCTCCTTGTATACCTGCTTGAGGAGGCGTGCTATTTTTTTAAACTGTGGATTAGTCATTTGACTTAAGTTTGATGATTATGGTATTAATTATAACATGAAACTCTTATGGGATAATCTTATTATGGACAACATTTGGATTGTTGGAGCACTAATTTTCTTGTTCGCTTATTGTCTTTTTGTTGAAAGATATACAAAAGACTAATCCTTTGGAACATAATTAAGGTTCAGAGTATTTAGAACACCTCTTTCTCTTAGAAGGGTTTCTAATCCTTTCTTTTTATTCCATTCTTGATACGTCTCCTGTATATCTGCATCAATAGGTTGAACCTTAGCCCCTACATTTCTTAGAAGTTCTTGCATGAGGGTTCTTTGTTGATTCTCTTTTTCTTGAGGTGTTAGTGCTCCAACTATACCTCGTTGTTGACGTTCACCTTTACGATTATAACCACCTGGAAGTTGGTCTGCAATTAAAGGTGGAACATACGACTTCGTAAGAAATGTCATCAAATCTTTAAGTTGGCGAGTCTCAGAATCAGAATCTCTCCAAATTGAGTTACCATAAAAATCTTTATTCTTACCAATGGAGGTAACGGTTTGTATAAACGGACTCTTGTTACTAAACGACACAACTCTATTTTCAGGAACACCTTTTTCTAAACTCTGTCCCCTTTCTAGGAAATTACCTGAAATTAAATCTCCAAAAGGAAGGATGTAAGTAAGGTCAAAATATGCTGAGCGTCCTTGTTTATCTTTGATTGGTAATTTTATAAAGAAGCCTTCCTTGACCCAAGAAGGTTCTGATGCTCTTTCTCTATCTGTTTCCTCTATATCAGATAAGTTTTCTATTGATTGTTTAATTTTTCCAATGACAGAAACACGCCCAGGATTTTTGGCGATTGTCTCAAGAGCCACAGGTGTAGCCTTTACTGTAAATGTAATAAAGGGAAGTCCAAAGAGAGATTCTCTAAGTTTTTTAATAAAAGGAGTGACTTGTGCATAATTGAAAGTTGCACTCTCAGCCGATTTCCATGCCTCTTCAGGAGAGATACCTTTACCTCTTTGGAATATATAAGAAGAAAGTTTTGCCATATTCTCTTCACCTTGGTAGATATCACCTAGTTTTTTCTTTGCTGTGTGCCACAATTTACCAACCTTAGTGAATGCCCCTGACATTTCTGCACTATCGAGAAGCCCTTTCATTTCAGCAGAGGCAAACGTGTCAACATTATAACCAAAACTCCTTGCTTCATCAGACCATTTACCAAAACCTTTTGTTATTTCTCCTATTGCTGTTGCTTCTGCTTTTATAACTTTCGGGTCAAGTGGGTTCATCCCAAGTTTCCAGTAGTTCAACATTTTATTGGAAATGATGTTTCGTGCGTGAGTTGCTGGGTTCATAACAACCTTAAAGAATTTAAAGTTTCCAACAAGTGCTTTAGCAAAGGAATCTTTTGCTGGACTTATTATATCTTGCAAATATTCTGCCATATTTGATGGTATATATTTACCAGCCAAATCGCCGAGTTTTGCATCTGCGAGATTTTCCAGTAGGTCTTCTTTTCCAAATCTAAGGTCATTTATATTTTTTTCCAAAAATCTAAATGAGTCATTAATACTTCGCTTGTCTATTTCAGAAAGGGTTTTACTTTTACCAACTAGTTTTTCTATTTCTTTTTGAAAACCAACTACTTTAGACATCTGTTTTGATGCAATTTCATCTTGGTTCTTTATAATCAAATCATCAAACTTGTCTTTAAGTTTCGTAATTAGTGCCTCAGATTTTTCTTTTGTCGTAGCATTTTTTATGTCACTTAAAAACTGTCCTCTTTTTTCTACTGAAAAATTCTTTTTAACAATATTTATTGCATAACTTTGGATATTTTTTATTTCTTTACTTGCAAATTTATATCCTTTATTAAAATTTCCTATCTTATCTTTAAGAAGTTTTAATTCATCAGTAAAGACTTTTGTAGGATGTGGTTTTACACCTTCCATTATCCTAGATTTCAATGGTAATGATTCTTTAACAACTTTTGTTTCATAAAGTCTTTTTTCAATATCATCCATTTTTCTAGTCACTTGTTTTCCTGCTTTTGTTATCTCAGTTATATTATCTCCAACAACCTTAAACCCAGGTATCTCGTCTGCGATTTTTGTTATGGTTTTTGTCTCCGCCGCCTTAAACGGATTCTTCACGGTGTCCAAAAAATCTTGCATAGACTTAAATCCACCACGCTGCAAGTCACCATTTATAAATGCCTTCTCTAATTGAATCCCCTCAGGTAGATTTTTAAATTCTTCAAGGTTTTTAAACTTTTTTAATGTGTTTGCTAAAGGTTGCAGGCTCTCATTTATAATGCCTAACTTTCTTGCCTTTGTTACTGTCTTAGTTATATCAATACCCTCATTAAAAAACTTATATAATTCCTCACTCTGTAATTTACCCAGACTTCCTATTCTTCTTTCCATACCAACTATCTCAGCCAGAACTTTTCTATCAGCTTTAAATGTCATTTTTAATTCCTTAAACAAAGGTTTCAAATCTGTATTTATTTTCTTCACCCCAGATAAAATCTCTGATTGCTTTCCTGCTGAAGAAGTGAACTTTGATGTTTTTGGAATTAAAGTAAATCCTTCTTGAGCAACGTCCGTTCCAAATTTACTTGCCACCTGCTTAAATAACTTTGCATTTTCTACATCTTTAGTTAAATCAACAACTGTTTTAAACAGCAGATAAGCAGGGTTATCTATTTGTGTTAAGCCAAATTCAGAAACATTTTCAACAGCCTTTCTACTCTTAACTCCTTTAATGCCAATTTTACTAAATCCAAACAAACCTTTACCTTTAGCTGTTTCATACTCTAGGTAAGCGTTCTTTATATATGTATCAAAGTTTGCTTCAAAGGTATTCTTTGAGACTAGCCCAATATCAACAGCTTCTTTACCTAGGGTTTGTATTTTATTAAACAGCTCTGTTACAGGTTTCATTTCTTCGGGACTAAGTACACTTTTGAGTTCATCAACACTTGCTCGTGTAATTCGTCCTGTTTCATCTCTCTTTAACAGTTTTAATGCGGTTTCTGGTGCAAGTTGCGAGATACTTTTTCCAAGGTCTGTGGTTATTTGTGTTTCAACAGCAATATTCTTTACACTTCGCTCGAATACCTCTCTAAAAGCGGGGTCTGCCCCTTGCATATAAACAAGTTTTGAAGCCAACATTCTACCAGCTCTTGTACCTCCTTCTACTGCCTCAAATGTTTTTGCTGTCCCTTCAATCGCTTTAGAAACCTTCTTTCCAAAAACTAATTCTTTTGTCCCCTTTAAAAATTTGGATGCAAAGGGTATCTTTTTAACTATTGTTGTTGGAGCTATATAAGTGAGCGGGTCAAATGCAATATCTAAAAGAGTCCCTGTTATAACTCCTGGTAATCCTTTGTCCCCCAAAGCATCTTTATCTGTAAAACTTTGACGAGTTTTAACACCATCTGAGAAACTCTTTCCTTTCAAGAGTCCAACTGTTCCATACTGAAAGGCATTTAATACATCAAATACATCCGTAATGAAACCACCAGAGAATATTTCTTTTGTTTTCTCGCCTTGTTGATTTTTAAGAATAGAATCTGCTTGGTTCTTTAAACCATTATTCAATGCTAGATTATAAAGACCTCCAGAAGTTTTTAATTCCCCTTGTGCAGAACTTTTTAGTCTTCCTCCAGAAGAGTTTGAATCTGATAGTCTTCCCATTTTTTAAAAAGGATTAAAGAGACTATTAAAGAATGAACTTGTTCCAGTTGACGTCGCTCCGTTAAAAGAGTCTGTATTACCAAACGTAGTTATTCCTCCTTGTGTTGGTGTTCTTGTTTTTGGTGTTTTTTCGAATGGGTTGATTCCTATTTTGAGCGAGTCTACCACATTTACAGGTTCATTTTCACCGAGTGCTGTTTGTGTTCCTAAGCCAAGAAGCTCTTTTAGTGCTGAGTCTGAAACTTCCGAAGGGCTATATAGAGTTCTAAGGCGTTTGAACGAATCTTCGGGACTAAGTTTCTCGGTGTATAATAGAGACACAACATCTTCACGAACTGAAGTTTCAATCTTTGAAGAAATAAAACCTTTTGAAAATACCCCTGAGCCACCCTTGTTTTCATTGTAGATTTCATTTATCTTTGCCTGCTTTAGTCTGTTATCAAGACTTGGGTTATTTACAATCCATTGTGAAGCCTTTGTTTGAGCTTCTTCAAGTGAATCAGTTACAAGTATTCCTGCCCCCGCGTAGTCAGGGTTAATCATTAACGCACCTATGAATGATTTATCTTCTCTGTCTTGGTCGTATTTCTTTTCAAGAGTTTTTATATTACTCAAGTACGCATCTTTGTAGATACCACTGATACGGTCAAAGCTCTCTAAGTTTTGTTTGTAGAACTCCATGCGAATATCTATTTCATCTTTTTGGTCTGCAAGTATATTATCAACTGATTTCTGAATAAGACTTTGAGCAAGTTGAAAGTTACCATCAAGGCGTGCTCCTTCTGCACTCTTAGCATTTATCTGTGCTGATAGTCTGTTAAGTTTTGGTGCTGCGTTTCGTTCCATTTGAGCTGCTTGGTTATTTAAAAGACTGAGAGGTATACCTCGTCCTTGTCCTTCAAGAGCAGATTTCTGTTCTTCCAGATTATTTACTGCGAGAGCATACTCGTTTTGTAGTGAGTCTTGTTCTGCTGTTACTCGTTTTCTATCAGCTAAGTATTGTTGTGTGTCTACTCCAAAACGTGATTCTTGCTGAGCAGTTACATCTTGACGACTTTGTCTATTACTAAAAATACTTAAAAGACTTGACTGACTTTCTTTCTGTCGGGCTCTTTCTGTTTCTATTTGACGTGCTGTAAAGTCTGCTTGTTCTTGAGCTAGTTGTTTCTCTGCATTTGCCACAACTACTTTTGAACCTGCATTAGTTGAATTTGCAAGTGAAGTATCAGGAAGTGTAGCTCCGCCTTGAGGCATTTGTACACTCGGTATAGGATTAACCTGAGCCACATTAGAAGGTGCTACTGCTGGATTGAGAGATGAAGCTGTTTGACCTGTAACAGTGTTTATAACCTGATTAGGGTTTTTGAATGTTATTGCTCCTGTGAATGGGTCTCTAGTTGTTGCCATATTTTATTATAATTATACCACGTTAAGAGGCGGTTGTTATTGAAGTCCATGTAGTTCCACCATCTGTATTTACATAAGCTCTTGTTGTTGTACTTGAACCATCTGTTCTAAGGTATAAAGAACCCTTTGGTGCTGATAGTGTTGGTGCTCCTGAACTTACCAGAAATGAAATTCCATTTATTTTAGCTGTTTTATCTAATAGAATATTTTGAGTAAAGTATTGAGTAGAACTAAAGTTACCTTTATTAAAAAGTATTTTTAAACTTTCAAGTTCACTTTTAAGTCTACTGACTTGCTCTTGTAGTTGTTCTAGTTCCATTATTTTGTAGTGAGAATATTCTTAGGGGAATCATCATAGATAAATTTAAGTCCTGTAATCTCAGCACCTCCTGTAGATTCGATTCTAAACTGAACCTCTTGGAAATCTCCTAGATTATTTCCTGTTGATTCTATTGTGACAGCTTCTTTAAAAACAGAATAATCTGTTGTGTTTGTGTATATGGTTTTAAAACTTAACTCACTGTCTCTCTTGTATTTCAAGACAACCTGACTATCCTCAGGAAGTGGAACTGTAGAAACAGATACTCCCACAAGACGTTTAGTTTTACTTATATCTCCTCCGTTAAATTTCTGTGATTCATAGATTGAAGTAGCTAAGAAACTTGTTTGTGAAGATGTTCTCACAACTCTTTCGTTACTACCTGAGCCATACGCAATAAACACAAAATCTCCAGCCATGAATAAGTTTTGAAGAAAAGTAATGGCAGTGTTATTATTGAAACTCCTGTCTATTGTTACGGCATAGTTATAGGAAGAGCTTGTTCTCCCCACAACAAACACCCCATTAAAGTTTGTTGAACTAACCATGAAGTAAAATTTATCCCCATTCACTACACCGTTACCACTTACAGTTATACTTGTATCACTAATAGTTTTTATTATTTCTGGTGTTCCTCCAGAATACATTTTTATTACAATCTTTTGTGGATTTAGGTTGAAAGCTGAGCCTGAGAATGTTGAAACACCAACAAGTCTTCCTTCAATGTTTCCTAAAACAGCTAATGACCCTTCTCCCCAGTCGATAACTTCAGTTACATCTGAAGAAACTCTATCCCACAAATACACCTTTGATTTGGAAAGCACGTTTGATGATTTTGTTGCAATAGCAAGATAATTTCCATACTCAGCTACTTGAGTGATTACGTCTGTTGTTGGAAGTGTAAGTGATGCATCGTCAAAGGTTGTGTTAGTAAGAGTAGCAATTTTATTGTCGTAGGGTAAATATAAAACATCATCCTTGAGTCCAACTATTCCTTGAGCAAGTGTTGCAAAAGTAATTGACTGGTATGTACTTGTAAAAGTGTTTGTTGAAATTAAGTATCTCCACAGATTATTTGACTCAGACCACCCATAGATATACCCTTTGTATGCAACAAAAGACTTGGTGTTTCTGGTTCCAGTTGAAGATTCTGCTGTTGTTGAAGCAGTCCAAGAATCATCAGGGAATACCTTTTCATAAATCTTAGCCTTTATAGGAGAAGAAGAATATTTACCATAGCCATACATTTTTCCGCCGAAAATCAAGAAGTTTTGAATACCTTCCGTGCCTAAAACTCCATCGTCTACATGCCCTCTGTAAGGCTTTAATTTATTAGGTGAAAATATATCGAAGTGTTGAGATAGAGCAAAACTGTTAGATGTATTCTGACGAATGTCATCTGATATCCCACCCTCGAACCTTTGAATTGTTATTTCTTTTTTAGCCATGTTACGAATTTGATTTATTTGGATAAGACCAGTTTGTTTGTTTCTCATCTTGATAAGACCACGTTGCCTGCTTCTCATCTTGATAAGCCCATGTTGCTGTGTTTTTTGTTTCGTATTCCCATCTAGCAGGAGAAGGTGAAGGGGATATAGAAGCTGAAGGACTGAATGACGCACTCGGAGATACGGAAGGGGATGTTGAACTAGAAGGGCTTGTACTTGCTGAGGGGCTTACAGACGGAGATGAACTTGATGAAGGACTTACTGAAGGGGAGGTAGACGCTGAGGGACTAACTGACGGAGAAGCTGAACTACTCGGAGAGGCTGAAGAAGAAGGTGATACTGAGGGAGAGACTGAGGAAGAAGGTGATACTGAAGGACTAGCTGAAGAACTAGGAGACACAGAAGGGGAAACCGAGGAGGAACCTGCTGCAGAGTGCGTTACCACGAGCTTCGGGTCAGTTGAAGTTCCAGAAGTGTCTGCTGAATTAGCCTGCATCAATATTTCTTTGGCACTTTCCCATGCAGGAGGGTCGTTATCTAAATCAGCACCACCTCTACTTCCAAATTTACTTACTCCTGTTTTACTAACAGCAGTTCTACCAGCTGAGTCAAGTACAAAAGCGTTATATGCAGAAGTTGTAATTGCTGAAAAATCTAAGTTAGCGTATGAGGTAGAACCAAGTTGGTCAAAGTCTTCCACGACAAGGTCTGTATTTGAAGCTGGTGTTGAAGCAACAATGTGATATTTTTTTTGTGCTGTTGAAAGACTTGCCCACCCGTTCGAAGCCGAAGCAAAGTACAAAGAAAGTGTTGCATCTGTAACTGTGTCTGTGTCTGCAATAGAAGAAGTATCAAAGAGCATGAAGCAACGACCCAAGGCACGGAAAGGTAAACCGGAGGCATTACTACTCTCCAAAGCAACTGTCATAGTTGCTAGACTTGGAAAGGCAGCATCTCCAGCGGAGGCATCTCTTTTTGCAGTCCAACTACCATTTCCAACATCTCCGTTTACAGATATTTGTCCATCAACGGAGGTTGATTCGGCGTTTGGGTCAGGATAAAAGGTGGTTATCGCCATTATTTTTGTTCGTTAATCGTTTCTCTCGTTGAATCTTTTTTGAGTTCTTTCTTAAGAAAACCTGTAAGCTCGTCATCAGTTTTTATAGAACCAAAGTCATCAGACGTATACAGTTTTGCATCGTTTCCATTTGATTCTTTTTTAAACTTTAAATCTAAATGAGGAAGGTCTGCTTTTTCTAATCTTTTTGTTCTCACATACGCCAAGCCTGTGTTTCCTTTGTCGTCAATGACTGTAGTTTGGTAATCTCCTTCATAGAAACGAACCGCAGCTTCTTCTACAAAGCCATCGTCGCTTCTTCGTATGTACCAAAATTTAAAGTCAGTTTTCATTTATATATATTGTCTCCAGGTTTTTTTACTTCGAGGTTTTATTTGCTGTTTTGATTCAACTGACCTCTTTGAGTAGAAACGAGTAAGACCCTTTTCAAGACGGTCTTTTTGCACAGCAAGAGATTGTTTGTGTTGTGGGTCGTTTACGAAGTCCATTGCCATTCCCAAAGAAAGGATGCGGTGAAAGGCAACAGGAAATCCAGGAGAAGAAGATGTTGCTGTAACTGCAAACTCTGTTACATCTCTACTTACATACACACCAATTCCTGAAGCAAGAGTTACATACGCTGAAGATGGTTTTGGATAGAGTTCCACAGAACGCCCTACCATGTTGTAGTACAGAGGCATTCCCGCTTGTTCAAAGTATTCAGGTAAAGCTATATCAACGTCATGGATATCAAAAGGCTTTAACTTAACCCAGTTACCTGCTGAATCTTTTACGATAACTCCTTCGAGTCTTTGTGCTGTCGGAGGAATACTGTAATCCTGTTGATTGTGAACAAGTGTTGTCTTAGCAAGAGGAAGGGTAGTTGCGTTACTGTCGTCATATTGCCACCCATTCTGAGATTCCCAGATAATGCGTGCGACATCTTGAAGGTGGATATTTAGATTTCTTCTTTTGTTACTTGGTGCATAGCTTCCTGAAGTTGAACCCCCAAGAAAGTCAGCATCAGCATCTATGTTTTGAATGTTCAAATTAGCCGTATTTACTTCTAATATGAGTATTATACCACATTTCTACTCGTCAATCTTTTCTTTGTTTTTTATGTAATTAGATGAATGAAGAAGTGATTCAAATGTCCCTGCATCTGACCAGAAGCAGTTAATCTTTTTATGTAAACACCCTTTATCTATGAAGTAGTTATTAACATCTGTGATTTCTAGTTCTCCTCTCGCAGATGGCTTAAGAATTGGAATAATATCAAACACTTCATTTGGGTAATAGTACAGCCCTGTAACCGCATAGTTTGACGGAGGGCTAGATGGTTTTTCTTGAATGTTAATAAGGTTATTGTTCTGGTCAAATTGAGCAACGCCAAACCTTTTAGGGTTAGGAACATCTTTTAAAAACACACATGCTTTAGTTTCGTTTATCTCAAGTTTAATATCTCCAAATATGTTATCCCCAAGTATTACCATTATCCCTTCACCATGAGCAAAGTCTTTTGCAATACCAAGAGCTTGTGCAATACCCCCCGCTTCTTTCTGAATCTTGTAGGTTAAATTTACTCCGTGTTGTGAGCCATCGCCTAAGACATCTGCAAAACTTCCAATGTGGTTTCCTCCTGAAACAATAAGAACATCTTTAATCCCAAATGATTTGAGTGTTTCGAGTGGAAACATAATCATTGGTTTGTTATACACAGGAAGTAAATGTTTGTTGTTGACGAGGGTCAATGGACTTAGTCGAGTTCCTTTGCCACCTGCTAGGATTATACCTCTCATTGTTTTTTAGCTATGAGTCTTACAAGGTGTGGGTCTTCTTTTTTAAACTTAGCAAAACCTGTACCTTCACATAAAGAAGTGATTTGAAATCCGTTATCTTTTAAGTCCTTCAAAAGGTTCACAATATCTACATAGTAACGTTTATGCTTCCTGAACGTCTTACTCCTTTTCTTGTCTTCAGTTGTTCGTGCTTCTATAAAAAGAGTTCCCTTCGTCCACTTCAAAATAGCGAGTTGGTCTTTCCTTTGTATTGAGTGCCAGAAGAAACGTGTATATACATACTCAGGGCTGGTGTTGTTTTTTATATAGTGAGATACAGACTCTCCTGTTGTTGCCTTGTCTACACCTGTTGCAACGATACCTTGTTCTGTAAAGAAAACAGTATCTCGACCATCACCACACCCTAAATCTACTAGTACAGAACCAGTAGAGATTGTTTCTTCAACAAGTCGTGCAAAAGATGATTCCTTTTGTCTTCTATGTGTCTTATAAAACTGTGTCCAATAGTTATTTAGCATTTCGTTTATTATATTGAGGAGCATGGGCATTCTCTCTTTGAGGTGTTTTCCAATCTCCGTACATATAGGTTAAATACTCAGGGAGTGGCCCTGGAGTTATAAAAGTTTCTTTGTGTAGTTTGACGCTCGCTGGTTTTTCGTAGAACTTCTTTAAGTTACTAATCAATTTCATTGCACCTACTTTTGGTGTGCACACAAAATCATCACCTTCTTCCTTGTAAAAGAATATTGAAAAAGGAAAGTTTCTAGTACATACAATGATTCCTGTTTCGCCATCGCCATCATACCGACACTCTCCCTGTGACCCTATAGCTGTGAGTTCCATTCTTCCGAGAACATTAAAGGAAATCATTTGTGCTATAAATCCCAAGTCTCCAAGAGTTGCTCCAATAGACTTTCTTGTTTCAAAAGAAATAGTGTCTACTACGTCTATATCTATGTCGTCATCCCATTGAATAAAATCTTTCTCTCTCACAGCTCCAAGCACTGCTCCATAAGAAAGGAAAGCTCTTACCTTGTGACTTTTAAAGACTGACATAACGTCTTTTAAGTCTTTCATTTTTAGTTCATTATTTATCATGGAAGAAATCTAAGTCTGACATCCCGTGGTCATCGACATAAAATTGACCGTAGGGTTTAGTAAATAAAAGTTCGTGATATTTGATACCCCACTTCTTAAACTGATTTTCTGTAACCTGTTGCCAGTTGGTTTGAGTGACATAGCCTCTACTTGTATTGAAGATAACTGTGTGTCCATCGTCGTACAGTTTGTTTATTCTTTTTATCCTTTTAGGAAGAGGAACTGACTTCGAGTAATCCCCTTCTTTGGTTTCACACACAACCCCATCAATGTCAAATACGTATATCATGCTAGTAGGTTATTCCTTTTTCTACTTGTCTCGTAAATGTTACAAAGTCTTTCATGTCTGTAGGGTCGGCTGAACCTTTTTGGTCATTACCTGGAAGTTTCCTATCAAGTGTGAAGTGCTTTTCAATTATCGTAGCACCACGTTTTACTGCTTCGCGTGCCCAATACATACCAATCGTATGGTCTGAAAAACCAGCGAATGTCCCACCGAATTTTGCAGGAAATTCCTCTACTGTCATATAGGTTGGATAATCAGAAATACAGAAAAGATATTCTGCGTTCTTAATAACGGGTATTCCTCTCTCGTCAATCTTTCCCAAAGAAGCAATAATTGGTTTACCAGTTTTCTCCATAGCCTTAATAAGTTCAGTATCGTAAATACTTCGAGAAGCAATCTTGTGTCGTTTAACTCCAATTTCTTCAAGCCACCCTAAGCGTTCTACGTCAAAGGCTGAAGCCATAAACTCAATTCCTATTTCATCACAGTATTTCTTAAGTTCCCGAAACTCTTCCTTTGTATGTTCAGTCATAAGCAATTCAAAGTAGCGTGACTGCCAAGGTTTTTTTATTTTGTTAGTGTCGTATGCTTGGAACTTTGCAATATCACACCCACAGGCTTTAGCTTCATCTATAAACAATTTTGCAATTCTCACAGAAGCTCCGTGATTATGACCAATTTCTGCTATAACTTTTACTTTCTTACTCATTTAATTTTATGATACCTAGTAATTGTTTCCTGTGAAACTTCTAGTTGTGGATAGCATTACGCACAGCCATATCGTAGTCATCGTAATAATGTATGTCTTCTGATGTGTCTACAAGTAGAACTTCAGGTGTTGGTTTATACGGGTCTTTATATGTTAATAATCTTTCTTTTGATACTGCCCAGATACTTCCATAGATTTTAGAGTTCTGGTCATGATATTTTGGTAAGTGTTCAAGAGGGTGACAGGTCATTACTTCTTTAAAGCCAAGCTCCAAAAGACCCCTTGTGGTGACCAATAGTTTCTCTGCGACATTAGGAGAACATGACTGCACAGCCACAATCCCATCAACGTCTCCCATCTCTTTCATACAGTATTGGTACACAGGAATATTAGGAACATCACCGCACATATCTTCATCACGGTATATTCCCTTTGCTCCTAGTCCCTCAGCTTGCTTTAACATCTTCCTACAATCCGAAGAAACATACACTTCAGGAAACACCTTAAGGAGCTTTACAACATTCACCAAGAACATCGGTGTCCCGTGAAAATCAAGAGTGTTTTTGTTTTCGAGTCTTTTGCTTTGGCTTTTTGCCAACACTAACCCGACTAATCTTTTTGTCATTTTCCATTTTAATTACGGTCTCTAAAGCAAAATCAAAGTTGATTCCATAGTCTGCACAGAGTTCTGAAAGATACCTCTTTCCGTCCATAGCATATATAAAGTAATCCCATGAAAGGTTTAGTTGCTTGTTTTCAGTCTGCACACCATAACGACTTCGCATCATTTGACCCTTGAACTCTCTTTTTGGAATAAAGTCTTTGTCCCATATTTCGATAAGTTTCAAGATGAGCTTGCCCATAGTTTCTATTGAATCATAGTCAATTTTATCTGCTGTATCTTCAGACGTGTGGTACTCCGCGTACGGCCACCTTGAAAACATAATACCTGGAATACCTATCAGAGGGTCATTAAAGACACCTTCATCTGAACCAATCGTATTACGAAACTCTCCCTTACGATATGTCTCTCCCAAACTTTGTAGTGCAAGATGTGCTACGCGGTTAATCTGAGCTTCTTTCCCAAAAGACTTCTGAAGAAGGATTGAGTTTTTGTTACCACAGATATCTACTGCTACCACAAAGTCCACCTTAGAAAGGTCTTGTGTGAGAGCATATCCAGTTGAACCAATAGTTTCAGGACAGAATATAATCTTGACTGTTTTGTCTGACTTTATTTTAGATGCAATATCAAGAAGACATGCTACCGCAGAAAGGTTGTCGTTTGCTTGGAACGGGTGGTCAAGGTGAGCAAACAAAAGAATCTCTCTTTCACTCTTTCCCTTGATTGTGTGTACACCAAGTTTCATGTTTCCTTTTCTAAATTCAGAATCTATAAAAATTTCGTACTGTCCTTCTTTAAGTTTATCGGCTGTCTTAGGTATGAATTCCTTTCCGTCTTGTAGTTTGATTCCTCCCACAGCTTCTTCGTTTACTTTCTTGAGTACGTTCTTTGGAAAACAGAAGCCCCATTCTTTAGTGTAATACTTGAATACATAAGGTATTGCATCTGGCATTTCTTCTGAGTAGTGCCAGTGCTTTCGGAGTTCTTCTAAACTAACCATTCCGTGCATAGGAATAGAACCGACCACAAGTGAAAGTGGGTTTGCTTGATAGTCTGCAATTTTATTACCTTCTGGGTCTTTAACCCACGCATCTCTGATAATCCATTCTTGAGGAACAGTCCATGTGCCTAGTTCTGTTCCGCTTGGAATTTCAATTACTTCAATATCAACAAGTTGCTTGATAAACTCTAAGCGAGTGTCATATCCTTCGCCCAAAAGACAGGCATTCATATTCGTAAGTGTTTCTATTATGTTTTTAGTGTGTTCTCTCATAAGTCTGTTATATATACTTTAAAGTCTTTTCCCCTAACTTCAGTGGGAAGTGTGCTAATAAGATTCAGAAGTGAATGACGTACAGTGTGTCCAAAGATAAAGATGCCTTTTGTTTTTTCAAACTTCGCTTTGAGGAATATCCCCAATGCTGATTTACTCCAACAGTAGTACACATCTGCCTTAGGTAGAGGAAATGAAAAAGCATTTTCAACCTGAACTGTAAATCCTTTGTCTGACGCTATGCGTGCCCACGATTCCTCCTCCTCAATACCAGTAACTTCCTTTGCGTATTTTTGGAGAGCACTCATAAACGAACCTCCTCCACACCCAATATCACACACGACTTTGTCCTTGATAATGTCTTTAAGTAAGTCTGCTATTTCTTCAGGTGTTTGTCCTTCTGGGATTCTCATTGTCCTTCAATTACCTTACAAATTTCTTCTAACGAATTGAGGTGTGTTCCTCCGTCATCTATTGCAATGTGTTTACGTTCTTCTCTGAGGTGTTCTGGGTGAGCGATTGCATACATGACTGCTTCATTTAGTTTAGACATATCCTTTACTCGATGACACGCATTTGAATATTCTCTGGTGTATTCTCGGTATCTTTCATCTCCATTACATGCCTTGGGTGTCCAAATATCAGCTATGACAACAGGTATGTCGAGGATTTGTGCACAGAGTTCAAAGGTAGATTCTGAAACTGCTACAACCACATCAGCCGTAGAGAGCACTTCAGCACAGATTTCAAGATGGCCTTGCACGCGTCTGTCTGACCATACTGGGTTTTGGTATACACCTTGAGTATGTTCTCCTTCAAGTAGTTTTGAAATAACCTTCACTCCTTTCAATTTTGCAAGCTGGCTGTTTACAATAAAGTTCTCAACCACATCAATGTCCCAATGTTCAGGAGAGAAAACTACGTTGATTCCTGCGTGAGCTTTGCGAGGCTGTAAATGAGTGAAGACAGTTGTTCCTGTGACACGAATCCTCTGAGGGGCTACATTGCACTTCTCAAGTCTCTTTCTGTCATTCTCTGACCACGCACAAATGATGTCTGATTTGAGAGGTTCATTAAACGGAGGGTAGATACGTGACGTTCCTCGTCTTCCATGTTGCATGAGAACTGTGCGTTTTCCATCTAATCCCATCTTTTTAATTGCCTTATCCCACCCACCCATTGGAGTCTCATTCCAAAGAACAACTACATCAGCTTTCTTTAGTTTGTTAGGTGTAACTTCACCACTTATGATGTTGTGTCCTCTTGCATGAAGCTCCTTGATAACATCAACAAGAATGCTATTGAAGTCAAACAAAATTATGTTTAGCTTCTTTGGTTTAGCGTTCTTATGCTTGATGGTAGTTGGCAAGCGAGTTCCCACGGCAGACCTATTGCGTCTGTTGACCGATTTTTTTGTACCCATGTTTGTTGTTGTGTAAGTGTTTTCAAACGAAACTCTTTATCGACAATGAGCTTTTCGAGCTTGTTGTACCAATCCTTAAATGTGTTCTTTGCGAGGTATGATACTTCCGCATTGTATGGCATCACATTTGAAGCAAGGGTGACTGTTCCAACTGAAGCATACTCATAGAACTTAACAGCAGATTTGCCACTGTTAAATTCAGTATCTTCAAGAGGAGCTATACCAATATCTAAGTCACACATTGAAAGTGTTTTAGGATGAAGTTCTGGCGGCATAAAAGGAATGTGCCAGAAGCGACTTGCTTTCATTTGTTCATAAAAAGCCAGAGCTGATTTCATGTATTCGTTCTTCTCAGGCTGGAAGTTAAATTGAAGTTCCTTGTAGTAGCTATACATCGCAGCCTCCAGAGGTTCTGATGTAAGTCCGTATACAGTAAAGAGGAAATCGTATTTCTTATTCAATTCTGTAATTACACTTCCAATCAGTTGGAGGTCTTTCCAGTGGGAAGAAGCACCCATATATCCAATCTTTAGAGTCTCAGCATTCTGATGAGGTCGTTCTATGTAGAGAGTTGGGTCTATGCCATTTGGGCAAATAAAGACAGGTGTTTTTTTAAAGTATTTTTTAAACTTCTTAGCGAGAACTGTTGAGGGTGTGATGATTGCATCAGCTTCTTTCATCATTCCTTCGTATTGGTCTTTCATTGCATTTGATACAAGTTGAGAAGGGTTATCTCTCGCAACTGTCCAGATGTCATCATCGAGGTCATACAAAACTCTCTTGCCTCTCTTCTTAAACTCACGCATCCATTTTATAGGTTCGTGTTGTGTTGCGTATACACGCCCAAAGATAACTGTGTCAGGCCATGAGAGAAACTCCTCAGAGATTTCATTACCCATAGTAACCTGCTTAATAGCGTGTCCTCTCTTTCCTAAAGCTATCCCAGGGATTTCATTTCTATGAAGCCAGATACCTGATTGGTAGGCTCGCATAGTATCCAACATGTACATTATTTTCATTTTGTCTTTTTAAGAAATTCAACCATTTTGGTTGTTTCACGAATTTCACTTTGCTTACTTATTAAATCTTGACGACCCTTGGTGAGAAACTCTTGAGAACCTCCTTCGAGAATCTTTGAGGTAATGTATTCTTCAAGAACAGCATTAACTTCATTTAAATACTCGTAACGACGAATAAGAGTTGATTTTGCTTTCCAGCGGTAATACTTCTTTTTTAGTTTTGTAAACATATTGATACCTTACTTATAAATAGTTGCTTCCTCAATTTTCCCCAAATCGAAGTCCTCATTGAGGAATGGATTCGAGACGGGGAAAAACAACCTGACTAGAAGAATGTAGCTCCAATCGGCATGTTGATTCCTCTACTTCGATTCTTAGTGAATACAGATGAGCCGTATACAGTCCAAGTAATAAAGTTTGAACCAATCATGTCGTCTTTCTTTCGGATTTCAAGAACTGGCATACGTAGCATTGCTACGTCGATAGTTCCTTTCTTTCCAAAGTAGATTGACTTACCAGTTGTAGCTGAAAGTCCAGTTGCAGTAACTCCACCCGCTCCAGGTGCGATAGCTGTCATCTTTCCTGATGGAAGATTGTTTGAAACATAGACTTGGAAGCCTAGGAAATCGCCCGCATATCCATTTCGAAGAGTTGAGTCAGCAACATTGAATCCTACGTTTGCAGTTTTGATTTCGATATCAGCAGCAATCTTAGGAGTAACAACGGCTACCCAGTCGCCAGTCTCTTCAACGTTTCGATTTCTCAAAACCTTTCGAGCTCCAGCGAAAATCTGAATGATGTTTGCAGTACCCGCAGATACTGGCTTTGCATTTGTTCCTCCTGAGAAGATGTCTGCATCATCAACTGGCACGAAACCATCAGCACCTGTGATGTTTTTGAATACATCTTGGTCGATAGTGTCCTTAAGTTGGTAAGCAGCTTCTGTCGCAAGTTCACGAGCTTGGTCAATATTCAATGTGAGACTTCGTGGGTCATCAACATAGAAAGTAACATGCTTGAAAGAAGATACGTTAAGACTGTCAAATGCCCAGTCTTGTGCTGTAGCTGAGATAGTAGTTCCAGGAGTATATGTCTGAACTGTTAGGTCTGCAAAGCGTGGAACATTGATGATGTCACCGTTTTTAAGGGTGTCAGACAATCTCATGTTTGAAACTTCAAGAGCTACCAGTGACTTATACAAAGGAACCTGAACCATCGTTGACCAGATTTCTGGTTGGATAGCTGATACGTCGTTTGATATAACTTGTGTCATTTTATTTTATTTACTTTTATTTGCCCCGTCCGAGATTAACCCTATCTGATTTAGGTCTTGGAGACTTATACAATCCTGCTTCTGCAAGAATTCTCTCCTTGTCGGCCAAAGATGCAGTCTTCAGTCTTTCACTGAATGATTGTGGTGCATCAGAATCGGACTGTGTTCCGTTCGGTTTTAATGCTAATTGTTCTTTTTCTACCTTACTTCGATATGCACCCTGCCAAAGTTTATAATCTTCTTCTTCGCGAATCTCTTTAAGAGGTTTGCCTGTCAGCTTGTGTTCCCGAGCAAGTTTTTCTTTCTCGCGGGCATCAAGACCTTCTAGGGCTGCGGAGATTCCAATATAATCTTCAACATCAAGTGGTGAAGCACTTTTCACTTTCTCTGCTCGGGCGGCTTTGGCATCTGCCTCAGCTTTCTTTGCTCGTTCAAAGAGTTGTTTATTGTGTGCTTCTAATTCTTGAATCTTTGTGTCTACTTCAGTTTCTACTTCAGTGTCTACTTCAGTTTCTACTTCAGTAGTCGCAGATTCTTCGGTTTCGGCATTTTGAGTGTCGCCGTCCACAGGAGTTTCCTCCGTTATTTCTTCTTTCATTTTTTTTAGAGCTAATGTTGCTCAGGTATCTTTCTAAGGAAAAGATGAAGCCTGAATTCTAATAATACCTACATTATACCATATATGCTATATAGCGTATATGCTATGTATATTGGTTCTTAGACGCTACCTTACTTTTCTGAATTTTCATCAAAGAAAAAAGGTCTTCAAGCACCTTTGTTGCGTGCTTTCGTCCAAGAGTGTCTTCCCACGAAGTACAGTTTTGTACATTGTTTAGTTCTTCGAGTTTATCATCAAGAAAAGCCTGAAGTGCTCTGCCAAAAGGTGTGGCATTTATTCCCTCAAGTATTTCTTTTATCTCAGATTTAATCATTATACTGTAGCTGTTTGTGCACCCGACGCATTGCCTATTGAAGCAGGAGCAGATACTCCACCACCATTAGGTTTTTGTACCATATCTTCTGGTTTCTTTGACTCTGAATCAAAGAGGTCATTTGGATTCAAGCCTCCGTCTTCTGCCATTGAGAAGAGGAACTTACGCTTCATTGGGTCGGTTGTCATTGTTGGGTCAGCTGTGATTGCTTGAAGAAGAGCAAACTTGGTTGCATAGCGTACGCGAGTATCTATTGATTCTCCTGTGATATCTATGTCTATATCGTATTTGATTCCTTCATAAAAGGACTTTGGAATAGTAAGAAGTTTTTCTTTTCCTTGTTTAATTGTTTCTTCGATTGCAATACCGATTGCATCTTTGTCAGCATTAGTAGGGAATTTCTTTGAAGTAGTTGCAAGACGAACTATCTCTTTGAGAACGAGTTCATTCTTTACCATTCCAATGTATTGGTCGAGGTCTCTGCCTACAATACGAAGAACATGTTCTTGTGTATTTTCTTTTTCAAACTGTGGAAGGATAACTTCGTAGAGCATCTCTTTAATGTCCATTGCTACATTTTCTTGAATACCTTCAAAGTATGAAAGTGTTTGTGTAACTGAGATTTGAGTAGAACCAAGAGGTGTTCCTGCTGGACTTCTTTCACCTTGAACAGCATCGTATGAGAATGTAAGTTCATCACGGTTTGCCATCCATTTGCGGTGTTGTTCATTAAAGAATGCACCGTTTCTGTCTTGGATAACAACTTCAGCTACTTCAGAATCAACATTGAGAACTTCTCCACTTTTAACATCACCTTTAAGGTTTCGGTTAAATGCAGGGTCTCTTGTTTGGAATACTCGTAAGGCATTGAAGTGAGCAGACTTCGATTCAAGGTTTACTGTTTCGTTCTGTTTTATTTGTGGTTCAAAAAGGTCTTCAACAACTCCTACTCCGAGCCATCGTCCAGAGAGTTTATCTGCATGGAATTCCCAATATGGGTTTCCGTCCCATTCCTCTGAAGAGAGTTCTACTCCTGTATGAGCAACAGTTATGTTTCCGTAATAATCAAATTCATCTACTCCTACATCAGCAATAAACACACGCTTATATGTGTGCTTGTCATTCTCTTCAACATCTCCGTAGCGTTCATATACACGAATATGTGAAGTTCCTTTCATCTCATAGAATAAAGCAATGGTCTTATCAACCAAGGCTTTGTCCCATTTCATTTTCTGTGCAGATGTTCTGAATTGAGCGGGAGTAAAGTTATGAACTTCTGTAAGATAGTTTGAGTCTTCAAGAGTGTCGGCACTTTGTTCTATAACGAAGTTTCGTAAGTCTACAAAGTAAGGAGTTCCGTTTATTATTTTAATAACAACTGAACCAAAAATAGGAAGCTCTTTAAATATTCTGTTGAGAATTTTACCGAACTGTTTGTCTCTCATCCAATACTTTAAATCACGTTCCATGAACCATGTCTTTAATGGTTCTCCACCGCCTGCTGTTAACAGACGAATATTTTTTGTATCGAAGTCAATCGCTTTAGAAAAAACCTTACACGGGTTCTTATTTATATTTAAGAAATATTTTCTATCACCATCTTCGTCAACTTCTCCTGATTGAAATTTAGAATTGTAATAGAAGTATATCTTCTTAATAGTGTCATACTGATTAAACGTAAGACCAGGAACTCTTTGAATTGCCTTATTCTTAAAGTCCTCAATCTCTTGGTTTATCTTTCTAAGGAGGGATTCATTCATAGACTATCTGAGCCAGCGTTGTTTATTCTCTGGCATGTCAGGGTCAAAGCCTTCACTGTGTGTACTTTCTTTCTTTGCTACTTTCTTTTCTACTTTGATTTCTTTTTTAGGTTTAGCCATGTTGATTAAGTTACTTACATTTAATTATACCACATTTTTAATAGATGTATGTCTAGTTATGTCTAGACGTATGTCTAACTGACGTATGTCTAACTGACGTATGTCTAACTGACGTATGTCTAGTTATATTGAAATGTTCTTTTTATAACAGGTTTAGTTTGTGCAATAAATAACTCCTCTTGTTTAACAGGGTGGAAGTCCCAATATGCGAGCATCGTTGCTATTAAACTATCATCATGAAATCCACGTGAAGCTCCAGCACCTTGATGACGTGCTTCATATTTCCACATAAACACTTTCATCTCCTCTACTGTTCTTCTGATAGACACCTTAGGTATTTGTTCCCGTAAGAGTTTTTGAAAATGTGAAATCAATTCTGATTTACTTTGCCATGACATTCTAAATCCTAACTTGTCTGTTTCAACGTCCCACTTTTCATCTGTTCTTTTTCTGGTATATACACGAAGGTCTCTTATTTCTCTGAGAAGAGCTGCGCCTGCTGAATTACTTTCAGGAATAATTAAAGGTTTACGATATTTGTAATATAAAAACTTCACCTTATCAGCTAATCCTTGAATAGGAAGCATTCCACTAAACGCTGCAACTGTTCTTCCTGACATATCTATAACCACTACAGCAGAAGGGTCTACAACTCCCTCAGAAGGGTCTACACCCATCCTATATTCTTGGTCGCGAGGCTCTTCATATATCTCACATCCTTCTTCCATACGAGCAGGTTTCTTTACAAAGGTCTCTAAACGCTTTATATGCTCTTTAGCAAACACACTTCCTTTTAAGAGAACATCTAAAGACCATTCACCATGCACCATACGTCGTACATAACTCTCCTCTCTATTCAATCTACTTGAAACGAAGTCAGGAGGGAGGTTATCTTTGTTATCTAACATAGATACCTCTAACAATTTAGAATCTGATTCCACCTTAGGGTACCAGTTACCATCTTCATCCATCTGTTCATTCAATTTAAAATAATGAAAAGCCCAGAAGTTAGCAGGGTTACATGTCATATTAGCTTGACGAGGATAATCAGGTTGACCTTCCTCTGTTTGAACCATACGCATCGTGTCATTTATACTTTGAAAGACCTCATATTCAATCTCCTCTAACTGGTCTATAAAATAAGCACCAATGTTAAGAGACTTGGTCTTCTGTTGAGCTTTCTTAATATCTCCAATTCCACCACTTTGCATGGCATCTAAACCCATAAGAATAATCTGAGAACCATTCGTAAAGTTAATTAAACCATCCTTCACTCTATGTTCGTATTCATGAGCAGGAATAATCTTAAAGAAGTCATTTAAAGTAGTTTTCTCTAAATCAGTGATGGTCTTTCTTCCTAATAAGATTCTAATACCTTTAAACCCTTTACACATAATGTATAATTTAATACACAATGCTAAAGATTTACCAGCTCCTCTACCTCCACTAAACAAAAAGAACTTCTTAGAGTTCATATCAGAGATAAATTCACTCTGCTTCTCATTAAATAAATACTTCTTTCCTTTAAGAGTAATCTCAGTTAACTTCTTTCCTGTGAGTAACTGTCTACAAATATCTACATAAGGGGATTCTAATGCCATTTTTATATCATTTTATCATATATGTTGACAGAACTATAACCCTGATATCTTTTATATCTTTATTTAGTATGTAAAGTTGAATTTCAGTCTGTGTGGTTGGGCTATATCATTTATATTCATTACGATTACTCCTGACTTACCCTCCCCCCCGTTACGTAACCATTACACGTATAGCATATCTCTATATGTGTATAACATGTGTATAACAATACAGAGCGTGGATATATATACTCGATGTGTGTGAGGATGTTTAACCTTATTGATAGTTTATCTGGTTAACTTTATTGAGAACCTTTATTGGTAACCTTATTGATAGCTTAATATCCTTACTGGCTACTTAATCTTATATACAGTATCTCTTAGTGCATAAACATAGACACCCTGTTCAGGTTGAAGCTTCTGCTTAGTTGTCTGAGTAGTACCCTTGTTATGCCTTATCTCTTTATCAGATTATCTCTGTTTGTTATAGCCTGCTATTGCTAGCCTCACTATGTTCTCCGTCTATGATTCAGAGCTTGATAGGGTTTTAAGTGTACTTAGCGGTATCTGTCCATTATATCAGAATATCCCTTGTAAGCCCACTGCGTATAGCCTTGCTATCAATCCTTTAGAGTGTTTTATTCTATGCTATCCACAGTGATACGTGTTTTATATATTGACTTATGCGTGCGGTAAGTATAGTATATAGATATTACTAGGTAAATACATACTATATGGAGCAAGATTTAAACGTTTATAGAGGTAGGTATTCAAAGGAAAAAGCTATCAAAGATATGAAGGACAAAGGGTTACTTTTATTGCTGGGCGTATTATTCGTTATGGTGTCGTGCTTAACACAATAACATGAGAAAACTATCAAGATATAACAGGTTCAATATTAAGATAACTGTATACGAAAAATTTCCTGAAAGTCCAGTTGTAACTTTTTTAAGTCCAGAAGGCGAAGAATTGCCAGATTATAAGAGTAAACTAACAAAGGGGCAATGGTTAAGGGCTGGAAAATACCTGACTCGCAAGCTCGTTCCTTTCTGTGGATATTCTTATAATGTAAAAGACGGGTACAAAATTAACCAGATAATAAAAATCATATGAAAATTCAAAACATTGCAACCTGCTGTTCAAAAACAGATATCAAGCCGGAACTATCCAAAGTATATGTATATACAAGTAACGATATAAAATACGCCGTTGCAACTGATAGTTATCGGCTAGCAGAGTTAAACTTAACAGCAACTGAAAATCCAGCAGTGGATTTTATAAAAGACGGTTTTTATACAGTAAAAGAATGGCAACTAGTGACATCTATAGTAAATAAAAAAAAGTTAGACTTTCAAGCTTTAGAGTCTTTATTGTACGGAATCAACGCAGTACAGGAAAGATATAAAGGTTATAACTATCCGGAATACAAAAAAATAATACCCCAAGAATCAGAATGCGAGACTTTAAAAATAAGTGATATCCAGCTATCCCGTGTATTTCTGATAGAAATGCTCGAACTAATCCCGCTTGATACTTTAAAAATGGGTGAATTCAAACAAAAAAAAGATATCCCAGGTAGTGTAATTGTATATAAAGATAATACAATAACCTTGCTTTTATGCCCCATTTCGTAGAAGCAAAGATGCAATAAACTAGAGAAAAACGGCTATGCTTATATAGAATATGAGGATAGTGAAGAAAATATACTTGAAAACATAGAAATAAATGACTACTACTTTACAGAAAAAGGCAAGATAGAAAGTCTCGTATAGCCCTTTGTATACCCTTGAAGCCTGTAACACGTTGTTACAGGCTCTATAGGTTAGGCAATCGCCGAACCTTGCTTGCATGCTAGTAAGTAAGCACATTGACAACTTAATAATAAAGATAAAAAACAATAATATGGAAACAACTATCTTGCAAAATGAGAGAATAAAAGTTACCTATGAGGATGAATGTATCCGCTGGTACGACTTAAAAGATAAGCATAACGACTTTCAAGGCTTCACCAGAAACAAAAGAGGTATCAACAAGGCCGTTGCATTTATAAAACACCTTGCAACAGTGGAATCTTTAAAAGATGACTTGACCATGTGGAATATTACAAGTTTACTAGATGAAAAGTTTCATCTAAAGCCGCACACATATTGCGGGATGGATTAACATGAAATTATACACCACAGCAACAAGCGAACGCGGAAAACCCGCTACAAAAGGCGGAAATAGAGAAATAATTATTGATATAAATATAGAACGTGTAACGATCGGACGCTTAGTGCTACGATATGAGGAGGTAAACACCCCGAATTATACAGTGTATTTCTATCCTGTATCGGACACAGAGGGAGGGAGAACTTTGCTTTTCAGCAAATAACAAGGGTTAAATTAAGAGCGATACTGTTTTAACAGAAACGCAAATAAAACCGCATAATACTAGCTTATGCGGTTTTTTTGTATGAGAAAAGCAACCTATACATGGAAACCATTACACTAAACAGCAAAACCGAAAACTGATTCGAAAAAACTCAACATCGGACGGGGCAGGCAAATTTATAAATAATATGAACAATAAATAAATGAGTAAAATCTTACTTTCAGGTGTTAAGCCAACTGGCCGACCCCATGTCGGTAACTATTTTGGTGCGATGAAGCAATACGTAGATCTTCAGGAAGATCATGATTCTTTCATTTTTATTGCTGATTTTCATGCTCTTACCGGTATTCAAAATGGAAAAGAACTTGCTCAAACGACCCTCGATCTCGCAATCGATTATCTTGCAATCGGCCTTGACCCTCAGAAGACAATCATCTACAAGCAATCAGATGTACCCCAAGTGACGGAGCTTACATGGATTTTAAACTGCCTTACAACTATGCCGTACCTCATGCGAGCACATGCCTTTAAAGATTCAGAAGCAAAGAATAAAGAAATAAATGTTGGCGTATTTGATTATCCAATTCTCATGGCGGCGGATATTTTATTGCCAAGCGCAGATGTTGTGCCAGTAGGTGAAGACCAGAGACAACATGTAGAAATCGCCCGTGACCTAGCAGAAAAATTTAATAATACGTTTGGCGAAACATTTAAACTACCAAAAGAACTTATTTTGAAAGATGTTCAAACTGTTCCAGGTACTGATGGACGAAAAATGAGCAAGAGCTATGGAAATACCATACCTCTCTTTGCTACTCGTGAAGAAATTACAAAAGCTGTTATGAGTATTGTGACTGATTCAGGAGAGGGAATACCAGAGCATGTCTACGCAATACACAAACTTTTCAAGACAGAAGCCGAGCTTAAACCTCTCTACGAAGGGCACAAAGGTAAGTATAAAGCCCTTAAAGACGCACTTATCGAGGATATAGATGCTTTTATTGCCCCACTTCGTACTAAAAGGGAAGAAATAGCGAAAGATAAGGATGCTGTGATTCAAATCCTCAAAAATGGCGGGCAAATTGCTTACAATCGTGTCGAAGCAAAGATGCAAGAAGTGAGGGGAAAAGTTGGACTTATTAAAAAATAATAAAAATAATATGAACGAAAAAGAAATAATCAAAAAGTATTTTAGTGAGTTAGCTAAAAAGTCTCACATAGCAGTCAAAGCCAAGTATGGTAAAGAGCACTATTCGAAAATGGCTAGAATCAGATGGGAAAAAGAAAAGGTTGACGTTACCTTAGAATAACAAGAACCCTGTCTTCCTCTTTAGGGGTGTTTGTTTCAGGTTCAATTTTCTTCAAGGCTATTTCTATGGCCTTGTTTTTTGCTCCTCTATCTTGGTCTTGTTCTACGTTCTTAAGTAGTTCTTTAGCAAGATTGACTAGGCTTGTTTGCTTTAAAAGCTCGTCTTTAAAGTAAACTTTCTCTAATTCTTGGTATGTTTGTGTCTGTTCTATCCTTGAGGCGTGGTTTTCAGACCTGTAACCCGCTAATGTAGAGGCTTCTGCCTTTGTTTTAGCTCTTCCAGTGCGTAAAGCATGGAAATATTTAGCAGGCTTACTATCTAGGTTGATTTTGCGTTTCATTTTGTTTTATTATACCACATTACTCTTTAGGGTTGTTTATCCGTTAATGGTTTGTCTAGGGAGGAGAGGTACTCCATGACTGCATCGTGGCTTGGCATCCTTTTCCTTATCTCCATTACAACCCTCTTTCTTTCTTCTGCTAGGGCTTGTGTGATTGATTCAGCAATAAACTTTAGTTCTTTTTTACACTGGCAAGTTCCTTTTTCTTTGCATAGCCCGAACTTCTTGCAATAGGCCTCTAATACTTTGTCTGTAAGTGAGCTAATTGAAAGATGAGCGCCCGGAAGATTGATTCCGCGCTTGTTTTTTGTCTTCTCTATCTCCACACTCACCCTCTCTCTTTCTTCTGCTAGGGCTTGTGCGATTGAGGTGCCTCCTATTTTCTTTGATTTACCACTCACTCTCTTACAACCCTCACATTCGCAATTTTCGTTGTAGTGCATTCCTTCAATTATCATATATCTTCCTTAGTTATGTCTAGAGAGGAGAGGAAGTCGTACTTATTTATGTATTCCTTAACATCTATTCCGTTTTTATATACAACTTCGTCAAACCTCGTAGTGGTGTTTATTCCGATTGTTCTCTTAACAATCCCTCGCACCCGCTCCCCTTCTTCTGCTATGGCTTGTTGGATTGCGGTGGTAACTATCTCCATAAACTTATCTAAACATTCATCTCGCCAACCTCCGAAAGAGAATGGGGGTCTGTCATCTCCTTTTATCCAGTGGTCGGATATGAAATCTAACTCTTTGGCAAACTCCTCTCTTAATTCTTTTTCTTTGTTTTCCATAGGTTTAAATGTTAGTTAATAATCTAGTCAGAGCAGAAAGAATCGAACTTTCGCCTCGTAGTTCCAAACCACGAACGCTACCATTACGCCATACTCTGCTGAGTTTATTATTTACTCAGCTCTTTAACTTCCAAAACATCATCAGTTATCTCTGGTAATACTTCTCTATCTTCTACTTTGTCTATTGAACCACCGTAATATCCATTACTTTCATTTCTAAAAGAAAACACTGATGTTCTTTCTCCGTAGTAGTAATTTTCTTTTGGTGCAGTGGTTATCGCATAGCCATAAACTTGAGTGTAATCTCCTACATCAGGAACTACAAACAAATCTGTTGGGTGAAGTGCTACCTCCTTCACTTCTGTAACTTTTCCACCTTCTAATAGGTTCTTTACTCCATAAAAGTCATAAAAGAAAGAATGAGAGCAACAATCTCCTGTAACTTCATAAACAAAGTTACCTCCATCAGTTTCAAACTTCAAAAACATTTCGTTAATAAAAACCTTGTTTATTTTCTTGCCTACCAAATCTTTTAATTCTCTTTCCATATATTTAATCTCCTTTACAGTTGAGAATCTGTTTTAATTTATATTCAACTTTAACAAGGTCTTTAGCAAGTTCCATTGTGCGTTCAATTGACTTGTACGCTCCTGGAATCTCGTCAATAAGCACATCTGATTTTCTATATTCTATTCCTTCCATAGCAGTTTCTAAATCACCCATAGTAAATGTTGCTGATGCTTTCTTTCTGCTCATTTTACGACCTGCCCCGTGAGGAGCTGAACAAAATGATTGCTCATTACCAAGACCTGAAACAATATAACTAGCTGTACCCATAGATCCTGGAATCATCGCTAACCTACCTAAATCTGCTTGTATTGCACCCTTTCTTGTAATCCAAGCGTTACCCCCCATATGTGATTCCATTTGTGTAAAATTATGGTGGCAGTTTATTCTTTCAATCGCAAATTCATTCTGGTGTCCGTCTTCTCCATAAACTTGATAGCTTATATCTTTCAAAACTCTGTCCATCATTTCTTCTCTATTAAGAAGTGCAAATTTCTGAGACCAGTGCAAATCTTTCATATAGTCATTAAACTCCTGAGTGTCTTCTGGCAAGTAAGCCAAATCTTTATCTTTTAACTCAATAAACATTTTTGCCATTAACTTTTGAGCAATTTCAATATAAGTGTTTCCCACTTTATTACCTACACCTCTTGAACCAGAATGAAGTGTAACCCAAACTATATTATTTTCATCAACACATATTTCTATAAAGTGATTTCCTCCCCCTAGTGTTCCGAGTTGCTCGTGCCAGTTTCCTTTTACTTTATCTGTGTGTGGAGTGGCTTCTAGTTCATCAATTCTTTTCTGTGCTGATTCGGTTATTTTATTATTGAATTTACCCATACTCATAGGCACACTTCTTTCAATAGATGCACGAAGTTTTGACAAGTCGCCCAAGTTCTCTTTTGTTAGATTGGTTCTAACTGCAATCATTCCACAGCCTATGTCTACACCCACAGCCGCAGGAACTATAGCTCCTTGTGTAGCAAGTACAGTTCCAACAGTAGAACCCTTGCCGTAGTGGCAATCAGGCATAACTGCTATGTGGCGAAATATAAAAGGCAAAGAAGATGTATTTTTAATCTGCTCTTGTGCCTCAACTTCTATTTCTTCCCACGGTATAAATGTTTTTATTTTGTCCATATATTTAATCCTAATTACCTAATAATCCCCCGATAGTCGTTGTCTTCTTTCTCTAATCTCTTTTCTGTGGGGGTCATTACTTTAATATGTTAGTGATAAATGCCTTTGTTTCTTCGTGGGTCATATTATCTTGATTGATTTTACATCGACTCCTTTGAGGTCTGCGATGTCTTGGAGGGTGAGTTCAATGATAGGTAGTGTATCTTGAGCGATTGTGTACTCCATTTCAATGAGTTCCTCTTTTGTGTAGCCACTATAGTATCGGTCTTTATCACCTGCCCCAGAAAGAAAGATAACCCTTCCACATACACCTAGAACTGTTCTTTTTTCATAATCTTTTGAGCTTTTTATCTCATCACCTACTTGGAGAGTGTCCCAGTCTTTTTCGAAAGGACGAAGGTTTGTTACATTCTCACCTGTGAAGTCCTTGTATAATATCCAAGAATACTTGTATCCAAGTTTATAGTCTGCATGAGCACCTAACTGTTCATTTTGACAGATATAAGGTGTTCCGTCTTTGTTTATTGAGATACGAGCGTCAGTTATTTTTGTTCCGTTTATCTCACAAGTTACTTTTTGATTATGTTTCATATTATTTCTTTAAATGATAATGAGTATTTTTACCTACTTTTCTTGTGTTAAATTCTGTTTCTATATTCAATCCCTCTGTACGGAGTTCTGCGATTCTTGCTCCAAGTCTCCATATTCCGTTTTGAATAGCCCACATATTGGTTATCGTTCCTTCATCTTTTAGTTTCTTTAATACTATTTCTCTTTGTGTCATGTTATTTTGTATAAAATCCTGCTTCTTCGGGGTTTGGAATAGATATTTCTGTCTCTGCGGATATCTTGTCCATGTATTCCCCGAAGTCTAATTTTGATAATTTTGTTGTAGACCCTGGTATTTTGTATTCGTCTTCTTTTATCTTTATCCACCTTGGCTCTAAGAACTTACGTTTAGCCCATTCATGTACATCATCTGCTAGGTTTCCTGTTTCTCGTTCTATCTTCATAAGGAAAACACGATAGAAATTGTTTTGAAGGGTTGTTCGTTTTAATTCTAAGGGAGAAAGTTTGTACTTTACCTTTGGGTTTCGTAGTGAAAACTCTTTAAAGTCTGCCCTTTGCCAGTCAGTGAATTGTGGTCTACCTTCTGATTGTTCTAGTAACCATGCCTTCATATTAAAAAGGAATGTCGTCAGTGTTTATTTCTTCTGGTATTTCTTCCTTCGGTGCGTCTACTATTGGAGTTTCAGTCTTTTGGAATACAACACCTTCTCCGATAAAAGGCATCTTTACTTCTCTGTCTTTGTTACTCTGAACTACGAAGTGAGTTTTCATAAGAACCCAACCTTCTCCTTGGATTGTAGTTCCGTCCTGTTTTGTTTTTGCTTTAGCTTCCTTCAAAGGAATAATGTCGATACTCACAAACTTCCCACCGGTCATAAGAGTCTTGTTTAGTTTACTTGCGTCAAAGTTTACATTGATTTTGTTTTGCATATTATTATTGATTAGCTTTCTTTGATAACTTCATTTGATGTAATATCTTCTTTTGCTCATAACTCATCTTTTCCCATTGTTCTAGTGTGTATTGTGTTCCTTTCTCAAAGTCATTTCGTATCTGTGCAAACTGTTTTGTGTTAAGACCTTGGCTTGCTACGTTAGCGTAAAGTGTTTTTGTACTGTTGTCTTTAGAGTCGGGGTCAAGGTTGTTGTCTTTTATTTGAAAGACTTTCATCTTGATGTATCGCTCTGAGTAGGTGTCTGTGCCTCCCATTTGTTGTGTGTCGTTGGTTGCTTTCATTTCACCTTTCACTGTTGCGAGTTCAAATGTCAATGAATCTTTTGTGTCTTCTAAGTTTACCAGTACTAGCTCTTGGTACAATCCATGTTCGTTGCGTTTCAGGTTGCACAGTGGCAACATTTTTGTTTCCTTACACACCTCTGCCACAATCATCTCCACTTGTTCAGGTGTAAAGTACTCATAGTTGCTGTATGTATTTGTACCTCCTTTTTGGTGTTTTGTTGTTCGTACAAGTTCACGAGCTTTGTTCAACTTTTCAAAGATATTCATGTTAATAGACTTCGTTAGTTTGTAATGTTTCCTGTACCCTAATACGAGCGTCTGTTATTTTTATTCCATCTATCTCTTGTTGAACTTCTAATAATTTAGCGTAAAGTGTTTTCATATTTATTTATCTGTTAGTGGGTATCTTATTTGATTACCTTCTATGTCAAGTTCTAAGGGAGTTTTAACGTAAAAGGGTTTTTGTTTTTCTGGGTTGTCTAGGGAAGAGGATGACCATTGTTCTGCCATCGCATCTGCTATTCCTTGAAAGGTTTTACTTCTTAAAAATGCCCTATCTTTACTTGGTGGTAGTTTATGTAATCTTTGTTCCCGACCCGAAACAATATTCGTTGGTTTCAATAATGGTAGATTTTTTAACCATAAACAGGTTGCTTTAGTTTCCCCGTGTCCAAATTGCCAAGGCTGAATTAGTTGAGAATACTTTGTTTTGATTCCATATTTATGCGGTATGGGATTCTCTACACAGATTTTAGGAATTTTCGCATTCAATAGTTTGTTGAAAAATGTAGTCGCTTCTTCCATATCTTTCCAAAGATTTCTTTTTTCTAACCACATAACTCCTGAATTACATAATCTAGTGCAGGGTGGGTGAGCAATCATCATATCCCAACCCTTATCTAATTGTTCTAAAACATCCCCTTGTAAATACCATTCGGGATGTCCGCCACTACAAGGAAGAATATCACAGGAAAATGCTTCGTGTCCTTTTTTTCTAAACGCCTTACAAACTGTTTGACTTTCTTCACACGCTATTAGTATTTTCATATATCTTTATTCTTTATCTATTGTTGATTCCAAAAGTATGTAAGTCAATTAAATCTAGTTCGTTTATTTCTGCTTCAACCTTTCTGAAATCATCTTTTGAACCTAACCACTGAAGCCTTCCGTCCTCATACCCTGAAAGCTGTAAGTGTTGTAGGTGTATTTTTAAGTCTCTGTTTATCATTGTTCGTTTTGTACTTCGTTATCGCGTTTTTCTTGTAAAGCTCCAAGTTCGACCTCCTCCTCGTCTACTATCTCACCCTCCCTTTGATGTGCGCTGACAGTGAAAGTCTTTTCTTCAAAAGTAGCTTCACACCCATTTACTTCTTCGTCAAAATGCTCTGCGTTAAAATCTGTATCTACGAATTTATCACATTTGTCGCAATATATTATGCTCATATTTCATATACTAACTAATAAACTATACTTAACACTATATACTATGCAGTATATGTGTCAAACCTCTACCTGTGGATAGATAGACATGCGTCAATTAGACATGCGTCAGTTAATCAAGTAAACCTACCCACCATTCATACGTTAAATACAGCAAAAGAGTTGTCGGTGCGTATATTGGAAATAGAACTATAAATAATAAAACTTTAAGATATTTCATTCGTATAAAAAGCTGTTTTCTTTATGTAATCTTCTTCTGTCCACTTAGCAATAGTTCCTTTTAGTTTATATAGTTTTTCTGCTTTCTTACCAAGCTTCTTTCCATACACATATTGGTTACCTCCTAGGTTAATATTGCAATTATAACACTGTGCGTTTACATTCTCTTCATTAAAATAAAGTGTAATACCTCCTACTGATTTTGGAATGAAGTGTCCTGCGTGCATTCCTTTACCTTCTCCATTTCTTCCACAAGTGAAGCAAATGTTCTTATCTCTCTTTCTTATGTATTTTGAGAATACTTCCCAGAGCTTTCTTTTAAGAAGAGATATTCTTGATTTCTTCTTTAGTTTAGTTTTCTTCATACCTATATTATACACAGTATTTCATATGCTTAAGTTACTTATAAAATTTATTGCGGAACAACAAGAGGGTAAAAGAAAGGTGTTTATCCCTTCTTCTCTCTGAATAGTTTAACCCGTTGTCTCTCGGACTACTCTGTTATTCACTCTCACTAGCAACCCTCCTAAGCATGTTGCCCTTTGCTAGGGTATTACTATCTTCGGAGGTAATCTAATGGTTTCGGTCTGAATAACTTTGAAGCGTTTAACCTTTCTCCTTATGCGTTTACAACTCTAGAGTGCTGTCTAGAGAGCATCAGGTTGTCCTTATCCTGCCCTTTCATCCCTTTTGGCGAGGCACTGGTGCATAGTGAGGGGAATACAATACAAAAAAGCACGCTTGTTAGCGTGTTCCTTTTAAATACTGAGTTACAAACCGCACAGTATGTGTGAACATTTCCGTTTGCGATTTGTAACTCAATATTCAAATGGTGATTTGAAATATTCACCCTTAAATTATATCAAACCTACCTCTTCATGTAAACTTCATAATGTGGACAACTTTGTAGTCTTTAAACAAGACCACCAACACGCTCCAAAACATTTAGAATTTCTACACCTAGTAAGAAATAAATATAAATCGTGATTCGTTGGGAATAGAATCTTAGGCATCTTTGAAGAAACAAATCCTGCGGTCAAAGGCTTGTAACCTTTTCTATCAGCGTTCAGAGTGTCAAGAAACTGTTTAATAATCTCTTGTCGTTCACTTGTTATTTTGTCCTTCGGTTCTAGTTTAAATTTATCTAAATAGATTGAAAGATTTAATTGCTTCATGTTTTGGTATTAACTCACTGTTAATTAGTTCATCAACCAAAGAAGTTTTTAGTTTTAAATCCTTCACGCGTTCATCATATAAGTCATATAGTTTAATCATGCTCATAACCATATCTTCCATCCAAGATTTAGTTTTTTCTGCTTGCTTTTCAAGTGAGTGAAATTTGTCATGCAACTCTTTAAAACTTTGTAATTTTTTCTCGTATGTTTTCATGTCTTAATTTTACTACATGTGTTTCAAGAAAAAAGGAACAAACTGGGGACAAGCAAAAGGCCACAGGGTTAGTGTGGCTTTTACTTAAATTAGTATATGAAACAATATAGCTCGGCACAGTCTATCGTGCTTCTTTATTATAGCATAAAAAAACCGCCCTCAAATTAATGAGAGCGGTCGTGGAGAAGGAGAAAGAGCTGTGTAGGTCTATAGCTACTATAGCAAAAGACCTGCCTTTCGACAAGTCTTTTGTGAAAAAAGACGATACTACAGATTCCAACATTTAGAACTTGCTTTCCAATGTCTAGTTCCATCTCTTTGTAATAAATAGAACCCGTACTCAAGATTATCATTTGGTGTATGAATGTCTAATCCCATTTTTATCATTTCCTTCTCATGAAAGAAATCATTGACTTGGAAGTAACCAAAATCCGTACTCCAATGAACTCCGTCTTTGATGTTTTTATTGACTGCGTTTTCTTTAAAAGAAGATTCACACTTTATAATCCTATTTACTACTGATACATCAACCCCATACTTGGTCGCTAGAGCCTCTATTCTTACGTTTAAGGGCTGTTCTACCTTCTCTTCAACAACTACTACTTTATCTAAAGGTGGAGCTACATAAGCTACTGCGTTCGGTATTAAAGTTATACTAAATAATGCGAATAATTTAAAAATAAGCCGATCATTAGTTCCTACGTCTCGGTTCTCACTTTTCTTTAAGCACAAAGCTGTTACCTCCGACTAAGAGGTAAGAAAAGACTGCATTTCTGAAAACCTATTCTGTATTACCAATCTTTTCAGAAGCTCTGTCAAGTGTTCTAATTCCTATGTGTCCACCTAGGATTATAATACTAGCTTCTAAAATTGTAGAGCTTAACAAGCCTGCGGAATGTAAAGCACTAAAGATAGCTAACAAAACAAGTGCTTGAAATCTTGATGATTTTATTATTTCCATCACCTCTAATTATACCACCTATGAGTTTTGTGTGAAGAGTAAATTGGGGATAAAAATAGCAAGGTGTCTGTCCCTTGCTACGTGTCAATCCTCGTTACCCATTCCAGTTTGTGTGAAGAGGTTTGGCACAACATCAAATGTCCTCACTTTCGGTTGGTGGGAAATCCAGTAGTGGATTGCCTCCATAGGAGTTGGCTCTCTGCCATAAAAGTGTGATGCGTAAAACATATTTTCATCACCCAACGCTTCTTCAATCTGTTGAAGAGTCAAGGCCACCTCGTTTCTTTGCCTGTTTCTTGAAAACAATCTTTCCGTTCAGAACGTCTAAACAGAAACTTTCGATTCCTTCGTCAATCGCTCCTTCGTGGTAAAAGAGTTTCAAACGTGCGTCAGCGATGTGCTCCTTCACGTTATGTTCCGTATACCCTTCGGTGCGAGTTGCTGTGAGAAATAACTGTTCGATAGTTATCTTCTCCCTTTGAAGAACAGAACGAACTAACTTCTGAGTTGTTTCTCCTGACAGTGTAGAAAGCATGGCAGACTCCTTGTGTTAAAGAACTATTATCTACCCGATTCCCACAACATTCTAGGTAGGTGCTCTTTACAATTTGTGGCACTCCTAGAATATTTTATGTATACACGTGATTCCCAGTTTTTACCAAAAATCCGTGGGCAGAAATGTGGGAAGCGGAAAGGTAATGCTCTAATTATATCAAGGACATTATGAAGCCCACAAGCGAGGGTGTGAATAACTGTCCTTTATTCTTTAAGTCTAAGAATATTGATAAGTTGTCTATAAAGGACAATCACTTGGTTAGCTAAAGAAATAACAGTAAGTTGTTTTTGTCTTATATCTTTTCCCTCATCAAGTGTGTAATCTATTGAACCTTTGAATCCATTTTCATAATCTAAGACAGTTCCTTTTTCTCCTGTTGCATAAGAGATAGTCCAAGTCTTGTGTGCTTTCTTAAACATTTTCACAAGACGTTTTCCAACGTGAACATGAGTCCCCGCGTACGGATTGTGTTTCCAATAAGGTGTTGCACCAGAAACTACAAAACCTGTATTGTGACACCACATCGGTCTACCGTTTCTCCTTACATAAATAATATGGTTTTCTACACTGATACAGTAAGCATAGTCGTTATAAAGTCTTTTCTCCGCCATATCTTTTTTAATCATTCCCATTCGGTGTTTTCCTTCGGTAACAACATAATATAAATTGCTACTGATTACTTCTTGATTGCCAATCATTGCGGGTTTCGTTCTATTTATCGATAGAGGGTTTCGTTCTTTAATAACAGCATAGCCACCACACTTCATTATTAACTCCTGTAAATCATTAGCACTTTCTTTTTTAGGTGTTATATAATACTTTGTTGATTTATGTTGCCACCCGTCACCTAACCAGAAAGAGTCTAGGAAAATTCTTATTTGTCTTGCAGACAAACCAAAGATGTAACTTGGTATGTCTTTATCTGGGCAGGTAGCTCTTAAGCATTTAACTAATTGTTTTGAATTTATTATATAGTCCTCTTTATGCCTTTTCACATTAAATGGCATTTGGTCTAGCACAGACTCTATTTTTGTTCTTTTAATTTGATTATTAAATGATTGCGTAATTCTAACTGAACTTTCATTACTGATGCTTCCATCTGTTATAAACCAACCTAGGAAATTTAACCATAAGTCCATTTCAATAACTACTTCATCTTTTGTAATAGACTTGAACTGGTTTAATCTATGAACCCAACTTGGCACAGTATAAACTTCCTGTTCTATACCATTCCAAACACCTCCACTTTGTTTTACCCAAGAAAATTTCGGCAAATCTTCAAAGGCTTTGGAGTGCATTTTACCGTCCTGAAGCTCAACATACATTGAGTGATTACCCGTAACAGCCATATCCAAACTATGATAATTTCTAAAATACCACATCTCTTTCTCTTTTTTCTTTGTATAAGAATACGGCTTATGATATTCAACTTCTTGGGTTTCAGGGTGCAGTGTGGCAACTGTTTCTGTTTTATTTAAGTCCTTAAAAAACTTCCATCCCTTATTTGTTAAAATTTCTGTTTCTTTATCAAAACAATTTCCCATCAAACCTAGAGAAGTATTTGTATCTATATAATCACCAAGTTCACATGTTATTTTAGACATGTGTCCGTATATCCATTCTTCACACACTCCGTTAACTTCATCAGTGAGCATGCGGATATGCTTTCCATATCCTGTTTCAGAGTTTTTTACTTCAACAACCTTTCCTGCTTTAAATGGAAACAAAGGTGTTCCCCATGGAGCTACAAAATCTTTTCCATTATGTGCTTTCAGACCAACTGCCTTTTGATACAACTCTGGATTCTCTCCAAAATCCTGCGTCATAGAACCCTTTGGATAATATGTAGGTGAAAAATCTTTGAATAAAGTCATAGTATTTAAAATTTAAGCCAGCTTGCTATTCCTAATAATAATGCTTTTAAACCTCCTGTGAACGCTACGATTCCTATAATCAAAGCAACAACCCACAATGCTGGTTTGCGTA
>Ga0163152_10001159_pt1 | contig 42720 bp, 39 predicted proteins | sample OliLakLV19MP8IB2_FD_148635 | JGI IMG/M metagenome (GOLD analysis project Ga0163152, IMG submission 148635) | Freshwater microbial mat bacterial communities from Lake Vanda, McMurdo Dry Valleys, Antarctica - Oligotrophic Lake LV.19.MP8.IB-2 | ecosystem: Environmental > Aquatic > Freshwater >...
GTGGGAAAGGAAGCTGCCGATGGCGAGATCTCTTTTTTCGAAGGCATGCGACTGCTCGCTGGTGCGCCCGCCAATCTCGACACCGATGCCTCAGCCAACGACGATGATCTCCAATGGTCTTTTGTCAACGCCGGTAGCTGGCTCGCTGAGACCCTAGCCTGCTTGCGTGATCCCAACAGACTGGTGGCACAAGAGCAAAGCGCGAGCTTTCGCGGAACACTACGGAGTTATCAGAAAACCGGGCACGACTGGCTCTGGTTCCTGTCAAACTTGGGTCTTGGCGCCTGCCTTGCGGACGACATGGGACTAGGAAAGACCGTCCAGATTCTCTCGCTTTTGTTGTCGATTAAGCACGCAAAAAAGCTACCGCCGAGGCCGTCGCTTCTGGTGCTACCGGCGTCATTATTGGCAAACTGGAAAGACGAGATGCAGCGTTTTGCTCCATCTTTATCAGCTTGCTTCATCCATCCATCGGAGTCGACAGAAAGCGACCTGTCCACCATCGCCAAAGATCCGGATAAGTCGCTTGCGAATGTTGATGTTGTCTTAACCACATACGGAATGCTTCTTCGCCAGAACTGGCTGCTGGACTTTAAGTGGCGGTTAGTGATCCTGGACGAAGCCCAGACCATCAAGAATCCCGCCGCGCAGCAAACGCGGGCGGTCAAAAAGCTCAAGAGCGAGGCGCGTATTGCTCTTACAGGAACCCCTGTGGAGAACCGTCTTTCCGACCTCTGGTCGCTATTCGATTTTTTGTGTCCCGGTCTTTTGGGATCGACAGCAAAATTCAAAGCTTTTGTGAAAAAGTTGGACGAGCGAGAGCACAACCGCTATGCGCCTTTGCGCAATCTCGTCAGCCCCTACATACTCAGGCGCTTGAAATCCGATAAAACTATCATCTGCGATCTTCCAGACAAGACCGAGATGAAAGTTTTCTGCGGACTGGCAAAACAGCAGGCAACCCTGTACGCGAGTTCGGTGGAAAAATTAAGCCTGGCGCTCAAAGAAGTCGATGGCATCAAACGGCGCGGCTTGGTTTTGTCGTATATTCTCAAGTTCAAACAAATTTGCAATCACCCGAGCCAGCTTCTTGCCGACGGAGAATATAATCCGGACCAGAGTGGAAAGTTCAATCGCCTGAGAATCATCTGCGATGAAATCGCCTCCCGACAAGAGAAGGTGCTTGTGTTCACACAGTTTCAGGAGATGACCGATCCAATTGCCACCTTTCTATCGGAAATATTCGGGCGCCCAGGGCTGGTGCTACACGGCGGCATAGCCGTCAACAAGCGTAAGACTATTGTGGACAAGTTCCAGCAACCAGACGGACCGCCCTTCGCGGTGCTTACAGTCAAGGCTGGTGGCACCGGGCTCAATCTAACGGCCGCATCGCACGTGGTTCATTTTGATCGCTGGTGGAACCCTGCTGTGGAAAATCAGGCCACCGACCGGGCGTACCGCATCGGTCAGCATCGCAATGTGCTGGTGCACAAGTTCATCTGCCGTGGAACGATCGAAGAAAAAATCGATGCAATGATTACAGAGAAATCGGAACTTGCCGACGACATTCTTGCAGGTGGTGGCGAAACTATGTTGACAGAAATGAGTGATCGAGAATTGCTCGATATGGTGCGTCTGGACCTTGATCGTGTGTACATAGGAGAATCCTGATGGGATGGAATTTTGGATACAGACCCTATGTAAGCGTTGGCGAGCGCCGCGAGATAGCCAAACGCAAGATGGACAAACTGCGTAAACAGGGCATCGCCATCCAGGCAGTCGAGATCGGTGGACGAAAGATTGCCGGCACATTCTGGGGTCAATCGTGGTGCCAACATCTGGAATCGTTCAGCGATTACGCAAACCGCCTGCCGCGTGGTCGCACTTACGTGCGCAACGGCTCGGTATGCCATCTGGAGGTTGCCGCCGGTGGAATTAAAGCGATAGTCAGCGGCTCCGAACTCTATGATGTGAAAATCCGGATCAAAGAATTGCCCAAGAAGAAATGGGGCGCAGTGAAGGAGCGTTGCTCCGGAAAGATCGGTTCCCTGCTGGAGCTGCTTCAGGGACGGCTGTCCAATAGTGTTATGACAGTTGTAACCGATCGCAATGAAGGTCTTTTTCCGCTGCCCTCTGAGATAAGCCTGGATTGCAGCTGCCCGGACTGGGCGGTTATGTGCAAGCACGTAGCGGCGGTTCTTTACGGTGTCGGAGCCCGCTTGGATGAAAAACCGGAGCTACTTTTCCTTTTGCGCGGCGTCGATCACGAAGAGCTAATAGAAGCAGATGCTGTTGCTGCGGCTACAACCATTGGCAGCAAGCGAGGCGGCCGACGTATCGCCGAGAGCGACTTGGAAGACTTATTCGGAATCGAAATGCTGGCAGAGAAATCGCCGAGCCAACCGAAAACACGCAGCACAGAAAAGTCGCCCACCAAAACAATAGACACAAAACCGACCAAGCCTGTGCTTTCTACGACCAGCGATTCTTCCCCTACGGGCCGAACAGTCGAAAAACTTCGGGACCGATTAGGCATGTCTCAAACACAGCTCGCTCAGCTCCTCGACGTGAGCGCAGCATCAGTGCGCACCTGGGAAAAGACTACAGCCCCGCTAAATCTTCAGCCACGAAGTACGAAGGCGCTAAACATTGCCGGAAAACTAACGAAGAAGCAAGCCTGGGCGCAGCTTAGGAAATGTCGACCTGTTGAAGCTCAGGAAAACGATTACTGACGCCGTCCGCCAATCTTGAGTTTAGCCGCCGTACCCCTATGGAGTACAATGGAGTACAACAACTCGGAAATAATTGAATGACTCGCTCATACAATTCAGAAAGTCTCAAGCGACATGATGTGTCGACTGATGAGATCAAGGAAGTGTTGCGATCGCCGCTCACGGTAGTTGTTGACTTAGAACCTAGCAACCACGGCAATTACCGGGTTATGTGGGTCGGTTTCACTTTCAATCTTCGAGTTCTCGAAATTGGAATCGAATACATGCCGAATGACCAGGAGCACATTTTCCATGCCATGGATGCCACAAAACAATATCGACAAGAACTTGAGAAGAGGACTGAGTGACCATGACCACACCCAAAAAGAGCAATAAAACAAAGTCACCTGAACTGCAAGCTCGCATCGACAAAACACGCACAGATGCCCACAAGGAAATTGTGACCGCCGGCAAGATTCAATTTCGTCTTGATGCGGAAACAATGGAACTATTGCTTCGTACAGCAGACGCAAGAGGCACCGGGGCCGGCGTACTTGCAAGAATGTGGGTAATTGAACGATTGAAAGCGGAAACTTCCGGAGCCCATGACCCTATTAAGGATCTCGACAGACGCCTGCGCCTGGTAGAGGAGCAGATAGCCCATTACAGCACTTCGTGAATTTAACTAAACGATTCAACGTCTGGACAATTGCCTACGCCTTGTTCAACAAACTGCAGAAACGAAACTAAGCAGCCCCCATAACACTGTGATACTCGCTGCAATTAACTCCAGCTAATCGATTCACAGTCCCTACATATGCTGGATCTCATGAGTCCGCGAAAGTCGCGTGCTATCATCACTTGTAATCTCAAAATGGCGCTAAAAATGGCTATTAGCAGCGGTTACGAGCAAAAGTGGTCCCCCTAAAAATGACTGTCCAACAAGAAGAAAACCCAATTCTTGCCCCGGCTGCAGCCCAGTCATCGGTGCAGCTGTCGTCGCCTCACCGTGATGACATGCTCGGAATGTGGTCGCTGCGTCACTTGATCTTGTTGATGGTCAAACGCGACCTGCTCGGTCGTTATAAAGGCTCGTTAATTGGATTTTTCTGGACCATCATCAATCCGCTAGGGCACCTACTTCTGTACACGTTCGTTTTCAGTATCATTCTGAAAGTGAAGTTTGGTGGAGACGGTAGCACAGGGAATTTCGCGCTTTATCTTATGGCTGGCTTGTTACCGTGGGTAGCACTTTCGGAGTCGCTCTCCCGTGCCACCACGTCGATCACAGAGCAGCCAAATTTAGTTAAGCGCGTCGTATTCCCGCTGCAGATATTACCTCTGTCAGTAGTTCTCTCGTCTCTCACGAGCGGTCTTGTAGGCTTATCGGTGCTGGTAGTTCTGGCAGCAGTTTTCGGTGGTGGCATCAAGGCAACGGTGCTGTTTCTACCTTTGATTTTGTTATCGCAATTTCTTTTCATGAGCGGCCTGAGCTGGCTCTTAGCCAGTCTTGGCGTTTATCTACATGACCTCAAACACATGATGGCCCTCTCCCTGTCGATCTGGATGTACATGACTCCGATCGTCTACCCGAGCAGCGCTTTTCCAGCAAAACTGCAATGGATGCTTTGGCTAAATCCAATGGCCGGCATTGTCACAGACTACCGAAACATTCTGCTAAAAGGGGTCCAACCTGATTGGCCAATGTATGCGATGTACACGATTACGGCGTTGGCGCTCTGGTTTGCCGGATATTACTTCTTTTCCAAAACAAAACGCACGTTTGCGGATGTGGTGTAGGCGATGGCACTAGTAGAACTACACGGAATATCAAAGCGCTACAACATTTACGAACGCCCTGTGGACCGTTTGAAAGAGTTGATGTGGAGAAACCGGAAGTGTTTTCACCGCGAATACTGGGCGCTCAGAGATATCAATCTCGTTGTTGAACCTGGCATGACTACTGCGATTCTCGGACCCAACGGCTCCGGTAAATCGACGCTGTTACAGATTATCGCTGGCGTTCTGCAACCGTCGGAAGGAACCGTCAAGATCGGAGGACGGCTCACAGCCATTCTTGAATTAGGCGCGGGCTTCCAGCCGGAGTACTCGGGACGGGAGAACATACTACTGAGCGGTATGATTCTGGGCATCACCAAGCAAGAGATGCTTGAGAAAATGGACGAGATCGCCGAGTTTGCTGAGATCGGTGAGTTTTTCGATCAGCCGGTTAAAACATATTCCAGCGGCATGGTTGTGCGATTGGCCTTTGGCGCTGCAATTAACGTCAACCCGCAAATCTTATTGGTCGATGAAGCTTTGGCTGTAGGCGATTGGCGCTTTCAGCAAAAATGCATTCAGCGAATCGTAAAGTTGCAGGCAGAAGGCAAGACAATCATATTTGTGTCGCACGATATAAATGCTGTCAAACGTTATTGCCAGCAAGCGGTACTGCTCAACGGTGGTCTCGTGGTTTGCAAAGGATCAGTTGATGAGATCGTACCTGTGTACGAAGAACTCATGGAGACCGGCACCATCGCGCCAAAGCTGTTCAGCGCACCGGCACCATATCTGGTGAACGTGTAACGCTCGTAGGGGCTGCGCCTAATACTTGCACTTCAGGTTTTGTAGATGGTATGTAAGGCGCCGGTGCCGAGATGGACGGGCGGCCGAGATGAACGGTAATGCCTGTGCTGTGGTTCGTAAATGGCATGATCAATGAAAGCTCGATTGGACATGCAAGAACTTGTCATGCCATCCGCGAACCGCAGCACAGGCATGATTGACACTTTCTAAGACACTTACAAAGTTAAAAGAGTCCTCAAACCGGGCATCGAATAGTTGCAAAATCCAAACTCTGTTCAGCAGGAGGACTCTCTATGCCTAAATTTACCACGCCCATTTCAGAAATAACCTAACCGTTGCGCCTTACAGAGCGCGAATTGAAGCGTTGTACCGCCACAATGATGGCGAGTCAGAAGACGGTAATTCATACGCCAGACCGCCAGACCGCCAGAAAGAGCATCCGCTGGTGCTCCTTCTGGCGGTCATTATTTCATAACAGTTTCTAAAATGCCCATCCCATGAGGATTTCGATCCGGGTATTGACAGATCGGGCGCCTTCATAGAAGGGGCGGCTCGTGAGCCGCCCGGTTTTCGGCATAGTCGCAGAATCTCAAGCAGGGAGCCAAAGTCCTGCTCTTTCAAAATCGGGCGTCACATATGCCGCCCGATCCCGCTAATGCCGAGGCCAGCCGCTTAGAGCAAACTCAGCCTTAGCCATTTGACAACATCGCTTAAACCGCTTAAAATGTACAAAGTAGTTAATCCGATCAATCCTCGAGGCTTCTGCCATGAAAACGGTCACCGCAACCGAATTGAAAACCAAGACAGGCGAAACGCTCGATACGGCTCAAAGAGAGCCTGTAGCTATCGAAAAGAATGGCCGCCGGGTCGCTGTAATTGTTCCTCAGGCTGATTACGAGCGCCTGACCAAATTGGAAAATCAATATTGGCTCGCCCGCGTTGATGCGGCCGAAAAGAGCGGCTACGTCGGAACAGAAGCAACAACTAATTTTTTCAAAGAGATGCTGAAGGGCAATGCTGAAGCCTGACTTGTCTAATGACGCGATGCGCTTCCTCAAGAAGCGTGACAGCAAACAGTTCTTGCAAATATTCCAAGCCATTACGGGCCTGTGTGACGACCCGCGACCCAATGATTCCATTTCGATGGGAAACGACACCCACTTCAGGAAAGATGTGGGCGAGTTCCGGGTCATTTACCGCTTCAACGATAGAACCATGTATGTAACAGTCATTGGCAATCGGAACGACAGCGCGGCTTATCAGGAATTTGATCGAAAGCTTTAGGCGCGAGAGCACCATAGGTGGTGGACGTATATTCTACGGACGGCGATTGCTGAGCCTCAGAGCGCCGGCGTCCCGCCGGCTCTTACCAGCAGTTTGCCCGATCTCAAGCCGGCGGGACGCCGGCGCTCCCAGGCACACGGCGCTCTCAGGTAAGCTAGTTCACCAGCCCGAGCATTTTTCTTCCAGAGTAAGACAGTATGCGCACTCCAGCCAGCATCATCAATCCGCTATAGGCAATTGGTGCCAGATAGAAGTTAGAACCGCAGTAGTGCTTGCGCCAGAACCGGTACAAGCCCTTATGCGAGGACACAATCATGCGAACTTTCACTTGTTTGATTGACTGACCATAGTGGTGCACAACTTTGCAGGTTGGCGTAAACCAAATTTGCCAACCGGCCTGTTTGATTCGGTAGCACCAGTCCACCTCTTCGAACAGCATGAAATACCCTTCGTCCAGTGTGCCGACAGAATCAAATACTTCTCGTCGCACTAACAGGGCTGCGCCTTCCGGCTGATCCACTTCCCGCTCGACTTCATGATTGAAGTCCAACATTTTGTATTGGCCAAAACGCTTGTCGTTAGGGAACAGCTTGCTCATTCCGCACAACTCAAACACCATGCCGCCGAAAGTAGGAAACTGCCGACATGATCGTTGAACGGAGCCATCCGAATTTAAGAGCTGTGGCGCAACAACCGCGGCTCTTGGACGAGCTTTCATGAACTGCAGCAAACCAGTCACCGAGCCCGGTTGCACTTCCGTGTCCGGGTTCAACAGTAAGACATATTTTCCTGTTGCATGGACAAGCGCCTGGTTGTTTGCAGCTGCAAATCCGCGGTTTGAATCATTGGCGGTCAGGGTCACCCACTGGTGCTCGCGCGCCACCATTTCAGCAGAACCATCGGCAGAAGCGTTATCGACGACGAAGACTTCTGCTTCAATGTCTTTGATTTCTTCGCGCAGCTTGGTCAAACATGTTTCAAGCAAACCACACGTATTCCAGCTAACGACAATTACCGAAAGTTCCATTATCGTGCCCGCCCCGGAATTCGCTTCGCCCGACCAAGTGCCTTGCGCAGTACAGAAGTAGATCTCCACGTCTTGCTGTTTAGCACGGTGGCAAGGTCCTGCTCGACCCGGACTAACTCTAGCTCTTTGGCGGTGAGTCGTGCAGTCCAAGCCTCTTCTTTGCGCGAGCCGGACAGCAACGCATAGAACGCTAGTTGCTTGTACTCTTCGAGCAGGCGTACTGCTTGGACATCATTTGATGGTTTCTGGTTCAGCAACTGCTGAACACTAATTTCGCCGGACCGCACCAGCGAATTCACGTAAGAACCGGCAGTAGATGCCGCTCGCACTTTCATGTCTTCCGCGCTTAGATCCCACGTTTTGAGCAACGATTCATATGCATCGGCTAATCGCAACATGTCGATGGCAAACAATAAGCCAATCAAGTTCTTATTGGTTGTGCTCGCTGCGTGCCTTCGAAACTTACAGAGCGGCTCTTGGAGATACTGATATTGTCCGTTCAATAGAATTCGAAACCAGTACTCCATATCGCCGAGATGATAGTACATGGAGTCAAACCCGGCACCGGCAAAGCGTCGAGGAAACATGACGTTGCTTGGTTCGCCAATCCAATTGATTAGTTTAAGAAGGCAACGCCGGATTACTTCAGAACCGTCAAGAAGAGCTGTTTCGCCGAACTCTTGCCGCATGCTGATTTCTTGATCGGACTCGTCTATCCAAACTCGATTACAAGCAACCATGGCCAAATCAGGTTTTTCTTGAAACGGAACGATCATCGACTGAAGAATAGTGCGATCCCAAAGGTCGTCCTGAGCATATAGTTTGATTAAGTCACCAGAAGACTTGAAAATACATTCATTGTAGTTGGCAAACAAACCCTTATTGGATTCGTTACGCCAGGCAACGATGCGTGAGTCCTTTCGAGCGAAGGTCTGAATAATCTCCCACGAGGAGTCCGTGGAGCAATCGTCAGCGACCACAAGCTCGAAGTCCCCGTATGTCTGCGCCAGGACATTCTCGACTGCCTCTGACAGGAAGCGTTCGCCGTTAAAAACCGGAAGGCAGATGGAAATGGTTGGCATGTGGCCTAGAATTGTACAGCGACGGACTCGTGACAAGAGGCACGTTAAATGGGTTACACCAATGCCGCAACGATTGCTCGGATGCAAATGAACCCGATTACGTTCCCCAAAGACCACTCTTTAGGCAGACTCTACGTTGCCGATGACGCTGTCCACGAGCGCTTCTACGCCAACGCACAGGGCACAGTTCTGCTGCCTTCCGCAGGAGCGCTGCGGCTTAAAGTCAACTCAGAATCATGTACCGATTTGTCCGCTCTTTTACTGCTTGCCCCCGAGGGTCTTCACACACTTTGCTTTGAAGGTGCTGTGATTTCTCCAAAACAGTTCGGTTATGTTGCGCACCTCAAAGGGCTCCGGCAGCTTCACCTGGCGCATTGCGAAATAGAGCCCGATGCGCTGGCGGCACTGCAGGGACTGCTTGGGCTTGAGCAGGTGACAATATGGTGGGCGCCGCTTGCCGATAGTATCGCTGTGCATCTGGCGACGCTACCAAATTTGCGTGTTTTAGATCTCAGTCGTACTTCTGTAACTGATGCTTCCATTGCCACCCTTTCAACGCTCCGCAATTTGAAGACGCTGGCCCTAACAGACTCTCTGGTAACTGACGTCGGCACCCATCAGATTGCCGCCACGATGCAACTGGAATCCCTGTCTCTGTCCGGTTGCCTGATATCGGAGGCAGCGCTGTCATCAATTGCAAAAATGACCAGTCTCAGGGAATTGCACATCGCCAGAACAAAAATTTCTGAAGAAGCTCTAATGCGGTTCAAGCAGCTTAGACCTGACATACAAATCTTCAGGTAAAGAGCTTCGTGGCTACTCCCGGGCAGCGCCGGCGTCCCGCCGGCATTGATACCAAGAAGTTGTCAGTGTCCAGCCGCCGGGACGGCGGCGCTCCCAGGATCGGCAAGGACAGCTACTGGCGGCGGGTTCACTTTGTTTTTAACTGATCAGCATTGGGACAAGCCCCTCCCCTACACATGCAAAGCCAGCGAATGAACAGTCTGATCTTGTATTACAGGCAGGTGTATGGCAACCTAGCGCGGCTAGAGTGCTTACTGGGCACGCCGGAGGCGAGCGTTTGAACTTATTGCAGCGGCAGCCAACCTCAGTGGCACAGCCAGAAAAATCTGGGACCGGCAATGGGACCTCACGCAACGCTTGGGTATTGTTTCTATTCGGACTGTTCGCCACATCGCTTGCAATAACGTCCTGGTTCAACTGCTGCTTTCCGCATCCAGAAGTCACCTTCGTTGGCGATGCAGGCGGTTACATTGAAGAAGCAAGACTAGTTTTCAATCTGTTCGATCTTTGTACCGGAATGCTTGCGCTGCGACCATGGACATCAATAAGCCCTGATGAAGTCGTCAAATTTTCTTGGTTGCTGCAACACCTCCCCGAGCTAAAGCTGAATGGCCCAGTGTTTCCAGTATTGCTGGCGTCAACATTCATGGGCATTAGCAGGGTAATTGGGGAATCACAAGCGGGTTGGACAATCGTTAACTGGTATGTTCCATTAACCATGCAATGCCTTTTGGTTGGGCTCAACTGCGTTCTGGCAGCGATTGCCGGAAACAGGCTCTGGGACAAGCGCGTCGGAGTTACCGCCGGTCTCCTATCACTTGCCTATCCGGGCTTCATCGTCAACTCTGGTCGTCCCACCACCGAAATGCTGGGATGCACTCTGGTTCTCACCATAATTTTGCTGTCTAGCTATATAGCCCGTCAAAAGAATTTCCTTTTGACATTTCTACTGGGACTTACTCTGACAGTTCTTCAGCTTTCTCGATCCGCAATGATACTGCTCTGGCTAATGGTGCCAGTGACTATATTGTTTGGGCGAACTAAGCGTGAGCTTCTAACAGCGGTTCTGGCTCTGTCCTGTGGTGCAGTTTGCCTGCTAGGACCATGGTCCATTTGGCAGCAAGCTCGATTCGGCAATGTAACGCTGATCGTAGATAGAGCCAGCAGATACAATCTATTTGTCGGGCAAGATGTGCAGCGCCAAGGATGGCTGACAATGCCCTACATGCTCCCGGAATGGGCAATGCGTAGCTCATCATCCAGAGTGGTGTGGCGATCGTTCAAGACAGACCCGGTCCGCTGGCTGGCCTTCCAGCTCGATAAGCCACCCCGGATGGTGAAGTCCGTCTGGAATGATTTCCGACAGTCGATCGGCCCTTTCTCAATCGAAGGGCAAGTTTTATTCCATCAGGCCATATTGCTAATGGCGATGGTTGGTTGTTCCATTGCCTTCTGGAGTCGCAATGAAGATACACTGATACCACGACTGGTGCTTCTCGAAATCGTGGCAATGCATGCCGTATATTTCTGCTTTGCTCCAGTTGCTCGATACAACTCGACAGCAATGCACGGGTTGATTTTGCTCGCCGCCGCGGGGCTGGTATCGGTAGTCAGTGCGATTTACTCCAAGGATGGACGAGAACGATTATCTGGCTATTTGGTGATTGGAGGTCTAATTAGCTTCTGCGCATTGACCCGCATGGGCAGTCTCTTGTATTCCGGTCCTCTTTTTAGTACAACCGATCCCATGCTAATCGAAGGCTGCTTGTCAGTGCTCAAATGTATTGGGCTCTTCCTGTTCGTTGGCGGCGTGTTCCATTTTTGCACTGTCCACCGCCTAACATCAGCTGCACGAGTAGCGATTCTTGTTATGGGAATAACGCTAGCCCCATTTGTAGCCTTACCATTGCGATGCTACGGGCGAACTGCCGAACGTGCTTTGCCAATGCATGCGCCAATGTCTCGAACAATTGTCCTTTCCACGACTGAAGCCACGTTCGCTAAAAACAATCAGTGCTACCTTGCCATCGATACCGACAGCGCTCTTAACTTGAACAACAGCGTGGTGATCAGCATCAACGAGCAGCGTATCGCCGGCCCAGTGATCAGCGGCATCAGACTGGCGGAAACGTATCTGCCAACTGAAGCCCCACCAAATTATCACTTCAGAGAACTGATGTTTCATGTCTTGGCGGCGGCCTCCGATAGGGACGTCCTCAATCTTCGACAGTGGTTCTACATTCCAGTCAGTCCGGAACTGATTGAGAAGGCAAATGGTTCTTTTCGAATCAAAATCGCGCCCGCTTCACCCGATGCAAAAGGGGTTGTTTATGCTCGATTTCAACCGATAAATGGAAACTACAAACTACCAAGTTTTTCTCTCTATGCTTTCGACAAAGCCTTTTACGGCGTAGAAAGTGATGCCGCTTTGAGCGACCCACGTTTTGATCGGCAGGTGACTCTGGCGTCGAAACCAGCTAGCGAAGGCTCAAATCAAAACTTGCTCGTGCCGAATGTTTTCTTAGTTGCAGCTCCAAGCCCAGGTTACCTGAAGAACGACAATAACCTGGCATTGCTTTCCCACAAGCACATCGAGGCAGTGACTCTAGAAAAAGACGTACATGACGGAACTCATTCCGTAGCGATTCCTTGGAGCAAGCCACTCAGCCTGGAAGAGACAGCTTCGGTAAGAGTTCGGGGAACTCTCCGAAGCAAAGATAAGCAGCATCGAGCCGGGTTGGATTTGTTTATCGAATTTGAGAATGACGGCAAGAGTAAGTCTTACAACGCGTTCGCGCTACCCCGCGCGATAATGCCTGGACAGAATTTTGATATCGCCGTACCGATGTCCCGGCCGGCATTTGAAGACAGAAGGATCGCCAACGTCCGGCTGATCCTGAACGCTGATTCGCCACTCAACAGTTATTACAACGTACCGCAACAGACTTTCGGTTCGGTTACTTTTGACAATCTATCTGTCGACTGCCTCACAGTTCCATCCAATCCATGCACCAGTAAATTTAGAATATATTGAGCCCACTCGCAGCTGATACCACCAGAACCAATCGGTGTTTCGACCAAAATGAGGAATGACCAAGACACTATGCAAATGACCGAGCTTGCAGAAAAAACGATACAAAAACCCGATGTCGCTAAATCGCCGCAAGGATCTGGCAGTGTGTATCTTCCTGGTGCTTTTGTAATTGGATTGTTTGTTGGACTCTTGCTTCTGTGGTCCATGTTAGATCACACGATCCCCGTCTGGGATAGCGCTGCACACCTGCTTCGCGGATATCAATGCGTGGATATTATCCAGGCTCACATGGGATTTAGACACACAGTCAAGGACTTGATTCAGGTCAGTGCGTTTTACACGCCGCTCACCTATTATCTGCATGCGGCTCTCGTTTGTCTTCTTGGCCCTGCCGCGTGGGTAGATGTAATTCCTCGATTGTTTTGGTACGCGCTAACCTGCGTTTCCTTGTATTTGCTTGCTCGGCAAAGTTTCAATGACCAGTTGATCGCTACCTATTCTGTGGCTGTTTGGTGCCTCTATCCAGTAACTTATGGCGTTTCACGGGCTTTCGCATTACTAGATATTCCAATGACTGGAATGGTCTTCCTGTCCCTCTGGACGTGCACGCTTTGGAATCAACAGAAAACCTGGCGAAATGCATCGTTGCTTGGGCTGGCCCTGGGACTAACTTTTCTGACAAAACAAACAGCAGTACTGTTCTTGATTACGCCGATGGCCCTTTTGTTTATAAGAGAAGCGCGCCGGAAAGATATCCAGGCATGTTCGATGCTGATTCTTTCTGGGGCAATAGGAGGATTATTCTTTGCCGCTTGGGCAATCCCGAATTACAAAGCATTCAAAGAATTTGTTAGCCAGAACCAAAGCGTTATGGTCGACCAACCACTTCTTACACTGTTCTGTGGCAATCTGACGAACTATCTGAGTGCCGGATTTGTCGTGATCTCTCTTGTCGGTTCGCTGTTGTTTCTGGCCGCGCTCATTTTTGCAAAAGACAAGAACAAGTCATGGATTATGGCAGTCGGCGTACTTAGCGCGCTCTTCTTTCACAGCGTCCTAAATTGGATCCCTCAATTCCGATACATGCTGCCATTGACTGGATTTACAGCAATGCTGTCCGCCACTCTGCTCGTCCAACTGTGGCGATCACAGCAACCAACAAAGCGACTGCTGTTAGGCGTTCTTGGAACCTACGGCGCGTGGCTGTTTGTGTCCCTTAGCTTCAGTCCATGGCCATTACCCATTGTTAGTGGATTGGAGGCACCTACAGGACTCAGTCTAGTTCGGCAGTACTACGGCGTCGAGCAAATTTCCGAACCATTCTGGCCAAGACCAAAAGCAGATTGGGGACACGATTGGTTGATCAGCACGGTGCATCAACAAATCGGCGATGCCCAAACCCCCCTCCATATATTCTCAGACACAAAAGAGCTCAACGCCGGTGGATTAGCGTATGTAGCGAAATTGCACAAATCCAAAATCATGCCAATCACGTTCCGCAAATGGTCGATGGCCGGATACGATTTCGAATACACCAAAGAACAACTAGATTGGTGCAAATGGTTTGTGGTGCTTCAAAATTCGACTCAGGCTGCCGGTCGAGACTTTAGAACAAGGGAAGCGCAAACCAACTACGACAAACTCATAGCACTGGTTGCCACGGACCGCACCTATGAAAAAGTGGGAAGCAAAAAATTACCTGATGGAAGCACTCTTCTGCTTGTCAGACGCACGGACTGGAGATAACGGCTGAAGCATGAAAGTTTGCATTGTCAGTACTGAATATGCATTCGAGTATCCTCTCGGTGATTTCTGTTATCCATTTCGCCTATTGGCCCAAGAACTGACAAAAAGAAACCACGAAGTCACGGTTCTTTGCCTTGGACCGGATGTGGACATTGTGCACCAGGGCGTTCGCCTGCGCGCCGTAACGTTGGGAGCTCAGCAGAGCGGACTTGCGGCATTCGGATCATCCCTTCAAGTTTGGCAATACCTTTTTCTTGCGCGAGAAACTCTCGTTCGTGAATTGACAAAACTATCATTGGAAAAAGCGTTTGACGTAGTCGAAGCGTCTGCCCAACTGCTCAATAAACAATTGCTTGATCTGCCTGGTAAATTTGTCTTACGCCTAAACGACGCAGACTTACCCCAAGGTGCCTCCACCACAGAACGCGATCTTAACTTGCGATTAATCAGAATCAAACAGTCCCAGGCAGCCATCGTAGCTGATTCGATCGTAATTGATCGAGAAACGGTTCTTGACCAAAATACGAATGACGGCTTTGCTGGCGACAAAATGCTGGAGCATTTAAGCTTCGACATACCAAGCTGCGCGCCGACACCACTACTACCTCGCAATGGCTCGAAATCGGTGTTCATCGCTCAATGGTTCAAGGTAGCGGAAGCCAGACAACAGACTGCAGAACTGCTCGTTCACCTGACGAAAAACACAGGCGATTTTCGATTTGTTATTCCCTGCGACTGCTCTTTTGCCGAACCTAACGAGCAGCACGCACAGGACGTGGCCTTGGTCAGAGATAAGCTCAGCCGGGAAATCGGTAGCAGCGAAAAGCTGTGGATCGTACACAATTTGAAGCTTGCGGATTTGGCAACCTGTGTTGCCGGCTGCGAAGCGACGTTCGTTCCAAGCAGTGCCGGCATCGGATTTCAATTTCTGGGCGGATTTTACGGAACGCCCACAGTGGAAGCTTGCAAGACAACTCCACCGCCGCAGCCCGGCGAGTGGGTAGGTTCGTCCTCAGACAAATTGCACTCATTATTGGCAGAGCAAAGCGTGATCGATACGCAGCTGTCTGACGAGGTTCGAGCCAAGTTGGCAGACCTTGTCGATTCCCGTATTAAAAGCTATCAGGTACCTCAGACGCGCTCACGACAAGATCTTCAGAACCAATTTGTTGACGACGCAGACAACCTTGTTCTCGACATGGATCGTATCGCAAGCACCCTTAGATTACGCCCCAGCCTGACGGACAAAATCAAAAACAAAGTTCGTCGTGTGCTGACCTCTGCTGCCAGAGGTGCGCAATGAAGATCGCCATTGCACTACATCAGTACTTCCCTGAATATTTTGCTGGAACAGAAGTTCTAGCAATGAGGACGGCTCAAGAATTGCGTCGTCGTGGTCACGACATAATTATCTACACTGGGTTCCACTTGAAGCGAGAACTCATGCTCGATCCGGAAAACTCCATAGACGAGTACGTACACAACGAGATTCGAGTAAAGCGCTTAATCACGGTACCGCATGCTCATCGGGACATGCAATACATCGATTTTGACCATGAGAACCAGTTTTTCGGACGTTGGTTCGAAGCCGAGCTTGAGCGAGAAAAGGTTTCGCTGGTGCATTTCTTCCACATGTTTCGCATGGGTACTGAGGCAGTAGCCGCATGCTCAATGAAGAATGTACCCACCGTTCTGACTCTCACAGACTTTTGGACTGTCTGTCCACTAGGGCAGTTGGTACTCCCTGACAACAACATCTGTCAGGGACCGAATACTCCACCGGCAAACTGTCTCAAGCATATTTTGCAAGCAATTCACGCGCATACCTACGATGCAAAATATGGTGCCCTTCAAGATTCCGATTTCGCTGCCCCCTTGAGTAAGGGCGCGGTGAAACCGTCCGCTGCCCATGCTGCACTCGAGGCACCACTGCGCTCCAGCATGCAAGAGCTGGCAACCAAGCTAGACGGACGCCTTGGCACGATGAAGAGTACCCTTAAATCCGCAAAGAGCGTGATCGTGGCATCAAATGTGGTGGCGCGGCTCCTCAGTGAACACGGATTGACTACCGAGAACCAAAGCCTTTTGCCATTTGGACTGGATTTGACAAAGCTTACCTTCAGCGAAGATCGCGGCTCCCACAAGATCCTACGTGTAGGTTTTATGGGTTCGATCATCCCAACCAAGGGAGTGCATGTTCTACTTGAAGCGATGAAACAGCTCAAAACTGCACAAGATGTGAAATTGACGCTTTTTGGTAAAACCTCTGAGAATCCGGTGTATTTCGAACAGTTGAAAACCCTGGCAGGCACCGATGATCGCATCACATTTGCCGGCACTTTCCCGCCTGAAGACATCTGGAAGGTGTTCAGCGAATTTGATTGTCTGGTTATTCCGTCCACCTGGTACGAAAATACTCCCCTGGTATTGCTTTCAGCCCAAGCCGCAAGATGTCCCGTAATCGCCACGGATCTAGACGGCATGTCCGAAGTCATTTCACACGAGCATAACGGCTTGCTCTTTCCGAGCGGAGATCACCAATCATTGGCTGAATGCATCTTGAAGTTACACAACGACCGCCCATTGCTGGCGCGGCTTTCAGAGAACGCCAAGCCGCAGCTTTCAATGGTGGAATATGTGAGTGAATTGGAGAAGATCTACGAAAAGTCCGTAGTGCAGGTTCAGAAAACATTGGCACCATACTAAAGGAAGGACATGCTTTTTACCTCAACATGCTTTTTGTTTCTGTTTCTGCCAATCGTCGTTGGCGGATACTTCCTCATGAGAGGCATCACAGCTCGCAACGCCTTCTTGTTGCTTGCCAGCTTGTTCTTTTACTCATGGGGAGAATTGGCTTACTGTTGGGTAATGCTTGCAGTCATAGCAGTTAACTATGCCTCGGCAATCCTTATCGAGCGTTCGGAAGGACACGTTCAGCGAAGCGCACTGTTGGCTGTTACAGTAGTTGCAGATTTGGCAATATTGATCATTTTCAAATACGCCGGATTCTTCGCTGGTACGGCAAATAGTGCTCTGGCTGGCTTGAAAATGCCCGAGCTGCAATTGGGCTCTATTCACCTTCCACTGGGCATCTCGTTTTTCGTCTTTCACTCTCTTTCTTACACAGTCGATGTATACCGCCGTTCAGCACCGGCGCAGCGCAATCCATTTAACATGGCTCTGTACATTGCACTGTTTCCGCAGCTGGTAGCTGGACCGATCGTTCGTTACCACGAGATCAAAGATCAGCTTCACGAACGCACCCACACTGTCGAAAAAGCGGCCGAAGGTGTTCGCCGCTTTATCACCGGACTGGGCAAGAAGATGCTAATTGCAAACGCCCTTGCCGTCCCCGTAGACAAAATATTTGCTCTGCCAGCTAATGAAGTAACTATGCCCATCGCGTGGTTGGCCGCAATTTGCTATACGTTTCAGATTTACTTTGATTTTTCCGGTTATTCAGACATGGCCGTCGGGCTCGCATTGTTGTTTGGTTTTCGATTACCGGAAAACTTCAACTATCCGTATGCGGCCAAATCAATGCAAGATTTTTGGAAGCGCTGGCACATGTCTTTGTCGCGGTGGTTCCGTGACTATCTCTATGTTCCCCTCGGTGGCAACCGATGCAGTCAGGGGCGCGTGTGCTTGAACCTGGTAATTGTTTTTTTCTTGTGCGGTTTATGGCACGGAGCAAGCTGGCAATTCGTCGTCTGGGGACTGTATCATGGGTTCTTCTTGGGCATCGAGAAATACGGTTTGGGGCAAGTCTTGGAGCGCTTCTGGACGCCAGTTCGTCATGCTTACGTCGCTATGGTAGTTGTTCTAAGTTGGGTCCTATTCCGAGCAGATAGCTTCCCGCAGGCAATGCAATTCTACGCAGCGATGTTCGGATTTGCTCCCGGGCTTTCCACTCAACACATCGAGTTATTTCTTTCCAGAGATATAGCGGTTCTGCTCTTAATAGCCCTGGTGGCGTCCCTTCCGATCCGCCATGTGGCTAACAAAATCTTCGAAAGACTGGCGACTCTCCGCCCTTTTCCAATTTATTCGCTGCAAACAACCTGGGTGCTTGCAGTTCTTATTCTGTCGATTTCTGAAATAGCCGCTGGCACCTACAACCCATTCATTTACTTCAGGTTTTAATTGATGACTGTTGTCGCCCCCAAGCAACCTCAACAACATAAGGCGGAACGCGCAAGCAGCAATGCTGCTGTCATCAATTGGCGGCGTCGACTAGACGTGTGCGTGCTTGCAACAACAGCATCTATTTGCATGATTATCGCCATCGCTACAGCATTACAGTTCAGCGAAGCTACTTCCATCGAAGAACGCCGGGCACTAGCTCCATTTCCCAGAGTAGGTTTCCGACACCTTGCGGACTTTACCCCCCAGTTTGAGAGTTTCTTCAATGATCGGCTATTCGGCCGCACGCGCATGGCCAGCTTCCAGTCATGGCTAAAGTACAAGCTATGCGGGACTACGCAGGGAACTAAAGTTATCGCAGGCTCTCAAGGATGGCTTTATCTCGTTCAGGGCTGGGTTGGAGCCGATGTACGCCGTGAAAAACCGATAACTGTCGAAAGAATGGAGCGCTGGGGAAGAGTGCTCCAGCATCGAACGCAATGGTTCGCTCAACGCGGAATCAAGTACATCATGGTCGTTGCTCCAAACAAAGATTCGATTTTCCCAGAGTTCCTACCGACGGCGTTCAGACCAATTCGGGACGAATCAAAACTACAGCAGTTAACGAAGTATTTGTCCAAACAGGCTGGGGTGTCCTACATAGATTTCTCAAATGATTTGAAAATCTCGAAAGCTGAAGATGGACAGATTTACCACAAAACAGATACACACTGGAATGACATTGGAGCATTTATCGCTTGTCACCGCCTGATTCTCGAATTGTCGCAGCATTTTCCACAACTTAAGCCGATCGAGAAACAGGACCTGCAAGTTCAGTACAATTTGTCGTCCGGCGATCTCGTAGATATGAGTGGATTGAAAGGAATGACCGAACGCGTACCGGTTGTACGTATCGCAAATCCACCACCCAAGACCCGCCTAAAAGCAATTTTCATCCACGATTCGTTTGGTCCATCGATGCTTCAGTACTTGCGCCCCCATTTCTCCAGTTTCTCAACGCAGCTCCAATCGGAAGTGGATTTCGATATGGAAGCCATCGCGAAACAAAAGCCCGATATAGTCATCCAGGAAGTTGTAGAGCGGCACGTGACCCAGCTTGAGCCGACTCGCACAAACTGGAGTGATTGGATAATCAAAACGATTACAGAGCACCAATCCACCGGCTCAGGGGTATGGCTCAACATCGTACCGAATACATCAGAAATCAACATACGAACGTTCAAAAAAGCGTCGCAACTGCCTGGCTGCGCGATATTGCCAACCACAGATCGGATCAGCGATGGCGATTGGCGCGATAATTTTAAATTCGACGAAACCTCGATACTTTCTCAGCATTGGTTCGCTTTGAAGACTGGCTCTCCAGGTATGCCCCTTGCCGGAGGTAAATCAGCCGAGAATTACGCTCGTCTAAATCGAACTATCCAGACATCGCCAAAATTTGTGAAAGTTGGGACACTCGACATGGCTGATGGCAGCAAACTGCTGCTTTACTCCAACAGAGTCGGATGGCGACCTTGAAGCGCACACGGTTTGACTGCAAACAATCAATGCGTTCTGGCCTGTGTCCTAGATTTGCCCAAACTGTCATTCAATGCACAATGCATCTTGAAACTTCACGAAGATCGAGCGTTACTATCAGACCTATCTGAGGACGCAAAACCACAAATATCTAATGATCGATTACGTCAGCGAATTAGAGGAAATTTACACAAGGGCTAACACAGAGCTGGCGTGAGAACATCCTAAGCTCTTGAAATGACCGTCTGCAGCCAAGAACAGTGGCTTAAATTCACTGTAGCTTAAGGCGCTGAGTATCTCTTGCAGCGACTTGGTCTACAATGGTCCCAGTGTGATTTGAATAAACTCCGTGCGGCGATAGCAATTTCAAATCCGGCTATCTATTCCAACAGCCCCCGTCGTCAAACGCACTTCGATTGTTAACAGTATTCACAAGGCTACTACTTTATGCAGCGATTGACCCTTATCATTCCGGCCTGTGACCGCAGCGAGACGTTGCTGCACACGCTGGAAACATGCGTCAGTCAAAAAGACGAAAACCTGAGGATCCTTGTCAGCGATAATGCGAGCCAGGACTCAACCAAATCAGTTGTTCACGATTTTATTCAGCGAGATTCCCGTGTCGAATACATCAATCCAGGCTCACGTCTGGGAATGTCAGAGCACTGGGAGTTCGCCCTCGATCATGTCGATGATGGTTTTGTGATGATAATCGGAGACGATGACGGTCTCCTGCCAGACGCACTTTCTAGGATTCGAAAGGCAATCGATTTTGCCCCAGATATAAAGGCAATTGCCTGGCCATATTGCACCTACTTCTACCCCGACTTGCCCGAAGGCGCAAATGCCCATTTTCTGCCCAACAACCACATGGGCATTTGCACCGCTCCCGGCCAGGAAGTTAGAAACTACCAACAATGGTTGAACTATATAAAGGGCAGTCATGGCGCGTACAGCAGTCTGCCCGGTGTATACCACCGGGTGCTTCATATCGACGTGCTCAAAAAGCTTAAAAAAGACACCGGCCGCTACATACGCTGTATCGCTCCAGACATTTACGTTGCAGTGGCCCTGAGCAAGTACATCGACAAATTCCTCTTCCTCAAACAACCGGCAAGCCTTCTTGGAGTCTCAAAAAAGAGCAACGGATTTAATCAACTAATCGTTGATGAACACAAGAATAAAATTGCAAAACAGCATTTAGCCGAAAGCACAATCCACTTTCACAAAGACGTTCCCTACACCCCGAGCCTGCCCATATTCGTGGCTGAAGCGCTGCTCCAGGCCAAAGACGCTGGTGCATTACCTGATACGCCGCCCATCGACTGGAATGCATACCTTCTCCAAGCCCATTGCATTCTCAGAAACACGAAATTCAATGATGAAGCTGAACGCGAAATGAGGTATGCCGAGCTTGAGGAGGTATGCCACCGGTTTGGGGAGCCAAGACTGTTCGAAAGGCTCAATCGAGAGAAGCCGGATTATGACTGGACGGCCCATCACTCCGACCCTTACGATGCGGTTCTCGATTTGAGCAAACTCAACATCAAGAGCATTGCCGACGCGTGCAACGTCGCAGAATTACTTTGCCTCGCCAATACCGCCGCCCCGCCTCAGCCGCAAGTATCTTTCCGCCGAGTGTTTAAAGTGCGAATGCGACAGTTTTACGAACATAAGAAATTCCATCCGTCGTTTAGCGCGATCAAGGGCAAAGTAATCGACGCGTCGGCTATGGCTTACCGATCCTATTCCTGGACTTATCACGCATATGCCGATTTGAGAAACAAGCTTGTTGTCGGACGCCGCTAAGCGAGTAATTGTCACAGGCGCCCAGGGCTTCATCGGACAACATTGCGTCCGGTCATTGTTGCGCAACGGCTACGAAGTTCATGCGTTGTCGCACAGCGGCGAAACACCGGTCAACCTGCGGCTCAAATGGCACCAGGTTGACATACTAAGTAGTGAAACCTCTTTGATGGTCCGCCAGATAAAGCCAGACGCATTACTGCATCTCGCCTGGTACACCGAGCATGGAATCTACTGGCAGTCGCCGTTGAATACCGAGTGGCTATACGCAACAGAGCGGCTCATTCGCGAATGCCTGGACGCAGGAGCCTCACGCGTTGTCACCGCCGGTACCTGTGCGGAATACAACTGGTCCGCTGGCGATTTCAGCGAAACGGTTTCAGACAGCTTTGAACCAGGCACTGCATACGCAAAGGCAAAGCTGGACGTAAGTCGTTTTATCGAACAACTGGTGGCAGAAAACGTCAGCGCAGCGGTAGGCCGACTGTTCTACGTCTATGGTCCAGGCGAAGGCGCGAATCGGCTCATCCCGCAAATCATCCAAAAACTACTAGCCAACGCTCCGATGCATTGCCGCCTGCAGAAACAACTGCGCGATTTCTGCCACGTGGAAGATATTGCCGACGGTTTTACTAAATTGATTGATGCAAATGATGGACGTGGCGTATTCAATTTAGCTTCCGGAGTTCCCGTTTCCGTGGAAGCCATGGCCTCGCTGATCGGTCAGGCTACAGACCGGCAACACTTACTCTCGTTCGGAGCTGAACCGGAGCTGATCGCACACGAACCAAACTCGTTAGTTGCAGATACGAGTAAATTGAGAGCAGCGATCGACTGGAATCCAAAGATAGATTTGAATTCCGGATTAAGTCAGACCGTTGCCTGGTTTAGCGAACGCGGCGAATTATGCCCATCGGAGCATAAGTAACGCGCTCTTTGACAAAGCCTTCGTTGAATGGGAACTGCGGTTCTTCAATAACGAAATTTGGATTCTGGTTGACGAACTCTTGCACCGCTTGCTTGGGATTATTCCATGTCCAGCTAGCGTCCGTGCGTGGAGCACCAACAACCTGTTCCATAATGCCATCAAAAGCAACTATGTAAGAGTCGACAGAAACGAATTTCGAGTAAGCGTTCAGCTCTTTCAAAACATGCTCTTTAGTGTGATTGGAATCAAGCACGAGCAAGACCTTTTCGCCTGGTTTGATCTGGGCTCCAACTTGTGCGACAACAGCGTCGGCGGTCGAATCACCTTCAATCAACGTGATCAAATCAAACAGTTCATGCTGTTCGATGGCTGTGCGATTGTGTTTGCGAATCTCGATATCAACTGCTACAACACGACCCTTGCCCATTGCTTTGAGCTGCGAAGCATAAAAAATTGCCGAACCACCATGGGCGATTCCGGTTTCTACAATTACATCGGGCTTGACCGAGTAGACCAGCTCCTGCATGCGAACCATATCTTCAGGAAGTTGAATGATCGGGCGTCCGAACCAAGAGAACGAATATACGTATTTGGCATCCCAGCCGGCTCTCAGCCAAGCGTCCGAAACGGCAGCAAAGCCTTCCGGAGAGGAAAGTGAATGTGTCACCTTTCCATTAGGTCCGTCTAATACGATTTCGGCTGTTTCGAAATCGATAGTTACTTTTGCCGGGCGCTGGATTGCTTTTGCGGGGCTGATAGGACTTTCATGCAACGGCATAGGGGACCCTTCACTTGGAGACTGCTATTATTGCCCAAAGATTGCATGCAAAGAATTAGTGCGAATCAATTTGTATCTAATTGGAATTGAAGCCGCCGCGCATCGGTAGCCGAACAAAGGAGCGGAACGTGAAGCTAGTAATCCTCGCAGGCGGGCTAGGCACGCGACTAAGCGAAGAAACAAGCGTCGTGCCCAAGCCGATGGTGGAGATTGGCGGAAAGCCAATCATCTGGCACATCATGAAGCACTATTCGCAATTCGGCATAAACGAGTTTGTTATCTGTTGCGGTTATAAAAGCTATGTAATCAAAGAGTACTTTGCCAACTACACCCTGCACTCGGCAGACGTGACGTTCGATCTGGTCAACCGCACCACTGAGTATCACAGCAATAACTCCGAACCATGGAAAGTAACACTGGTGGATACCGGCGATAAAACCATGACCGGCGGACGCTTGAAACGAGTAGAGAAATACGTGAACGATGGCACGTTCCTGATGACCTACGGCGACGGGCTATCCGATATAAACATCAGCAAGCAAATCGAGTTTCATAAAAGCCACGGGCTACAAGCCACTATTACAGCCGTTCAACCGCCTGGACGCTTTGGCACGCTCTGGATAAGCGATCAAAAAGTTGATGCCTTCATTGAAAAACCGATCGGCGATGGTGGATGGATCAACGCAGGATTCTTCGTCTTGGAACCTGGCGTAATCAAACACATCGCTAGCGAAGGTACATCTTGGGAAAATGAGCCGCTTGAACATCTGGCCAAAACCGGACAGCTGTCGGCTTACAAGCACCACGGCTTCTGGCAAGCCATGGATACCTTGCGAGACAAAACGCAACTAAATGCCTTATGGGAACAGGGCAATGCACCGTGGGCGGTCTGGCAAAAGCCTGAAAGCGCTGCTGAACAGCAGACCTACCAGAATTTCGCACCAACCCGGACTCTCAAGTTCTAATTCTCGACGAGTCGCGTCGAAGTACTTCCAGCTATTTAGTAACCGCTGCATCAGCAAATGCCGTGCTGATTAAGGGCAATCTCAAGTCGCGCTCGGAAACCACCGAAACTGGCAAAGGCCAAGTAATACCGATCGCCGGATCGTCGTATCGAATACCTGTGGAAGCCGAAGCTACATACGCAGCCGAGATTTGGTACGACACTTCGCAGTTATCGATTAAGGTTTGGAAACCGTGCGCGAATCCTGTCGGTATGTAGAGGCCCAGCCTATTCGAGTCTGTTAACTCGACTCCGATCCATTGCCCAAAAGTATTCGAACCGGGACGCAGATCAACGATCACATCCCAAATGCTTCCCCGGATACAACGCACAAGCTTTGCTTCTTCGTGCGGGGAGCTCTGGTAGTGCAGCCCGCGGATAGTGCCAGCCTTGAGGTTGAACGATGAACTGCAGTTAGGAAACTCGCTTACCAGACCACTGGCGGCGAACTGTTCCGCACAAAACGTTCGAACGAAAAATCCGCGTTCGTCATGAATGGGTTCCGGTTCGACGATGCACGCACCGGCAAGTTTGGTTGGATTAAGTTTCACTTCGGCAATGTCTCGGGATAAATGAGAAATGATTTTGAATCAGTCGGAAGTCGCGACCTAGCAGCCCTGTTGTCGGGATTCATCGACAGTCTTCCAACCCAGTGATCTTACATAATGCTGTCAAGATTTAGCTTGCATCAATCTAATGTCAATTTGAACCGGGTCATCATGAGCTTCTCCGATTCGTAGGCTATGATCTTGTGTCGCTGCATAGTGCAGTAGACAGCCATTTGATGGAATGAAATGCAAAACGAATTTTGGAAAGGCAAACGCGTACTGGTAACGGGCGCAACTGGATTGGTCGGCGGTTGGCTGGTGAAAGAGCTGCAGTCCGCTGAAGCTCACGTTGTGGCATTGGTCAGAGATTGGGACCCGCAGTGCGAATTCATCCGAAGCGGCGACTATACAAAAGCCTCGGTCATCAGCGGCTGCCTTGAAGAATTTCGTGACGTGGAAAGAGCCATCGTTGACCACGACATTGAAATAGTTTTCCATCTGGCAGCGCAAGCCATCGTACACGTAGCCCGGCGCTCTCCCTTACAGACCTTCGAGTCCAACATTCGCGGCACATATAACCTTCTTGAGGCCTGCCGATTACATAACGATCACGTAAAAGCGGTGATTGTTGCATCTAGCGACAAGGCCTATGGTGAATCGCCAGTATTACCTTATGTCGAGAGCATGCCGCTCCAAGGCCTACAACCCTACGAAGTGTCAAAGACTTGCACAGATTTGCTTGCCCAGAGTTACTTCGCAAGCTATCGTCTGCCAGTAGCCATAGGTCGCTGCGGAAACATCTACGGCGGCGGCGACTTGAACTGGAGCAGAATCGTTCCCGACACCATTCGCTCATTCCTCAATAACCAGCCCATCTCGTTGCGCAGCGATGGAACTTACCTGCGGGATTACATCTATGTCAAAGACGTGACCAGTGCCTACTTGCAGATGGGCGAGTCCGTCTTCCGCGGAGAGGCTGTAGGAGAGGCATTCAACTTCAGCCCAGAAAAGGCTGTCTCCGTGCTCGAATTAGTGCAAGCCATTCAGAAAGAGATGAATTGCGAACATCTTCAACCGGTAATTCTCAACAATGCTGCCGGCGAAATCCATTCCCAGTACCTCGATTCGTCCAAGGCTCAAAAATCGTTGAACTGGAAGCCGCAGTATAGCCTGGACCGCGGACTGCGTGAAACAATTCAGTGGTATCGCAATTATCTGGCTATTGAAGCAACGGCAAATGCCGTTGCATGCTCCGCCTCAGCGCGCATCTAGTTCGACGAATCAATCAGGATGATCCAATGAGCAGAATAACAGAATGCCGATCATGCAACAGCACTGAACTACAGCTGGTACTTGATCTCGGCGAAACTCCATTAGCAAACTCATTGCTAAAACCGGATGAAATTGACAAGCCCGAGTTTAAGGCACCACTAGCAGTAGTTTTTTGCAATACTTGCTCCTTACTACAAATCACCCACACAGTCGATCCAGCCCGCCTCTTCAGTAACTACAGTTACTTTTCGTCGTTCTCAGATACGATGCTCAAACATTCCAAATCGATTGCAGATCGCCTCGTTTCGGAACGAAAGCTTGGTCCGGACAGCCTGGCAGTCGAAGTCGCGAGCAACGACGGATATCTCCTGCAAAATTACAAGCAGGCCGGTATTCCGGTGCTCGGGATTGAACCGGCACGAAATATCGCCGACGTAGCGATCGAGAAAGGCATACCGACACTGTGTGAATTTTTCGGACGAGAGCTCGGGCAAGAGCTGCGCGCGTCTGCTCGCTTAGCCGATGTCATTCACGCCAATAATGTCTTTGCGCACGTTCCGGATATCAACGGATTCCTGGCAGGCATAGAGCTGGCGCTCAAAGACGACGGAATCGCCATCATCGAATTTCCCTACGCCAGGGACATGATTGAGAAAGTCGAATTTGACACCATATATCATGAGCATGTTTTCTACTTTACCCTCACGGCTGTAGAAAACGCTTGTAGTAGGCACAAACTCCTGGTATCTGATGTCGAACGATTACCAATTCACGGCGGCTCATTGCGTGTTTTCATCACAAAATGCGGTCTAGTTTCTCAAGCAGTGATTAATTTGCGAGAACAAGAGAAATCGTTAAAACTTGACTCCATGGAAGCTTACAATGACTTTGGTGATAGGGTTCGCGGATTACGCCAAGAGCTAACCCAGTTGCTGCTTTCCCTCAAAGAGTCAGGAAAGACAATCGCCGCATATGGTGCCGCCGCAAAAGGCAGCACACTTTTGAACTTCATCGGAGTAGGAACAGACGTGCTTGATTTTGTCGCAGATAGAAGCACTGTCAAACAGGGGTTCCTGATGCCCGGCGTTCACCTGCCAATCGTTCCGCCAGAACAGCTAGTCGAACAGGCACCAGACTATGTTTTGCTTTTAACCTGGAATTTCGCAGACGAAATATTGCATCAGCAGCAGGCGTATAGAGATGCCGGAGGCAAGTTCATTATTCCCGTTCCCAGCCCGCATGTAATAGAAGGCACTGCATCCGAGAGACAAAAGGTCAGCATCAGCTGAGAAACGCTCCCAACTATTTGGATTATAAACATGTCCTCCAACAGCAAAGTCTCGATCATTCTGCCAGTCTACAACGCTGAGCCATACCTGCACAGCGCCATCGACAGCGTGCTTGCACAGACGCACAGAAACATCGAACTTGTGATCTCTGATAACTGCTCAACAGACAAGACTTACGCAATAGCCAAACAGTATGCGGACAAAGATGAGCGCGTAAAGCTGTCAAAAAATGACACAAACCTCGGATGGGCACTCAATCTCAACAAAACCATTCAGGACAGCACTGGGGACTACATCGAACTATTCGGACACGACGATTACTTCGAGCCAACTTGCATTGAGAAGCTGGCTTCCATCCTTGATCAGAATCCGAATGTTGTCGTAGTCACATCGGCTCGAAACTGGATCGACGCAAAAGGCGACCTGATAGAGGTTGTGCGCAAGTTCAACGAATCAAAGCTGCTGGCTGGAGCGGAGGCAATACGCAGCACAATCGGAACGATGGAGAACTGGATTAGCGCGCCGGCCATGTTCAGATCGCGCTTAAAAGGACAGGGGTTCAACATCAACGTAGCCATGTATGCAGACCTAAATTACTGGTGCGGAATGTTCACGCAGGGCGACTTGTATTACCTGAACGAAGTCTTGTTCAGTTATCGGATTCATGACGGTTCCGGCACAAGCGTCATGATGAAAGACTGGATTTTCGCAGTCGATTTGCTGCGCATGGTTGATAGCTATTGTGCCTACTTTCAAAAGCAAAATGAAACGAAGGCGCAAATGCACGAACGTCTCGGTCGCAAACTGGTTGACTGGGCCGAGTATGTGGTGTGCGATAGAGAGTATTCCATCGAGCACCTCTTGCAGCCATCTAGGATCGACCTGTCACGCTGGCCGCTGATAGAATCAGAACGCGATGCGGCAGATGCCAACGACTTCCGCAGAGCCGCCTGCCTGGCGTTAACAGAGGCGGCAAGACAAAGGCGAAAGCATCACAAAGAGATCTGCGAATACGATCAAAACAAACAAAGTTTGCTGGTAGAAGCTGAGAGCAATCGCGGCGAATTAGACAACCTGAGAGCCGAAAATGCTCGGCTGAGCTCAGAACTTCAAAGCCTCAAATCGAGCACATCATGGCGAATCACTGCGCCTCTTAGGCGAACAATGGGATTGGTGCGTCCAAATGCTTAGAGTTGTGGACTTCGCGTAAACCGCCTCGCATGATTGTGACAAGTTCCTCAGAATTAGAATGGACCAACACTCGCGCTTGACAGCAGAAGGTGGATTTTCCGGGCCGTTGCTGAAGTGACAGCCAGTTTACGACAAAACCCGCGGGGAACATCGATAAAAGCTGTCCTATTGGCCGGTAGACTGCGCACTCGCCTAAGCGAGGAAACGCACTGCACCACTAGGCACAACTATGCAGCTCGTTCGTCCTCGTCCTTAACAGACAGCCGGGATTCGGTCTTCGGTGACCCTTGACTCGGAAACGATTTACCCTTGCCCGCCTTTGTATGTGCGTTTCTCGGGATCCACTCGAAACTCTTCGACACTGCACGGTGGCACAGTCCATAGGCCTAGCAATTGGGCGGCGCGAGACTCAGGCTCGAGCTTCCCTGCCATCATCGCAGCAAGATCGATTTGTTGCTTAATGAAAGGACGTGTGTAGAGATGATTGATTGCTCTACGAAACTGATTTGTCAGATTATCTCCGGCCTTATGCACCAGAAGTCCGTCAAATAAGATAACCGAACCTTGTGGTGCTTCGATTTGAATAGCATGCTCAGCCAGATAATGATCGCTCGGAATAGCAGCAACAGTGTGCGTTCTCGGAACAACCCAGGTCCCTCCGCTCATGGTCGAAAACTCGTCAATAGCGAACATTGCATTCAGTGCCAGTACCTTGTCACTCACAAAATCCTTTGCAAAGTCCCGATGATATGCCGCTTGATGATGACGCTTATTCGGTTCGACAATGATTGCGTTCTGGAGGTGCAATATCGCAGTTGCGCCGACAAGACGATCCACAAAGTCCAATATCTGAGGATGCATCGCTAGCTCTAGAAAGGTCTCGTCCTGAGCCACCAATGCCCTTATGACGCCGTAGTCATTAAGCTCCTCAAGGCGTTCGCGACCGTACTGCTCGGTTTGCTTTTCATTGAGCATATCCAACCGGACTGACAAATTGCCGCACTCCTCTCTAGGCAGAACCTCCTCAACTACGGTAAATCCATCCAGAGTTAACCGTTCCATGTGTGCTTCGAAGTCGTTCCGAACGCTATTGCGAACGATACCTTTATACTCCATCCGCGCCCGGTCTCTTTCGTCAACTAAACGAACCATACAGTCACTCCGTAGAAAAATCACATCCAGCCGCTCCGAGGATCTTCTATTACAAGAAGGGCCAGTGCAAGTCTACTTGCTTAATAGCTTAAAAAATGGGGGACAGATGCCCCCAGCATCAGGCACAGCGCCACATTATGGGCAGTGTGTCATTAACAAGTCAGTTTACGTTGGTATCATGCCATGGTGACGGTTCAACTTGGAAAGACAAAGCCTCCACTCTGGCGCATGGAGCATGATTCAGAACAAGCGGCTTATGATTGCCGGAAGGAAGTGATACTTTGGTAAATACACGATGACAGCGGTTATAAAACCAGCAAAATTCGAACGATTAGGCCACGTCTTCAACTCGGACGGACGTTATCCATGGATGTACAGTCACGCATCCAATCCCACACCAGTACATCTAGAAGGCGACGTCTTCCGAATTTTCTTTAGCTCAAGAAGTGAGGACAAAAGATCTCACATCGGATTCATCGACTACAACATCATGGCACAAAAACTCGAGCGCGTGTCAGAAACGCCGGTATTGGTTCCAGGGAATCCAGGCTACTTCGACGATGCCGGGATCTCGTCGGCGTGCATAGCACTCGACGATCAAGGCAAGTATCGGTTTTTTTATGTCGGGTGGAACCTCGGTGTAACCGTTCCTTTCCGGAACTCGATAGGTCTGGCCCTTGGACAAACACTGGATGGTTTCGAGAAGCCTTCGTGCGGACCAATACTGGATAGAACCTTTCACGATCCACTCTCGCTGTCATATCCATGGGTCCTGCGCGATCGCGACGGATGGCGCATGTGGTACGGCTCACATGTCTCGTGGCAGACAGAGCGCTCTGAAATGCTCCATGTACTGGCACATGCAGTGTCGACTGATGGATGGACCTGGACACCCACTGGACACATATCCCTGCCCAGAACGGACACAGAATACGCGTTCAGCCGACCATGCGTGATAAAAGAGCAGGGCCGCTACAAAATGTGGTTTTCTGTCCGGGGCAATAGCTATTCCATTGACTATGCCGAGTCTGCCGATGGCTTCAGCTGGGAACGCGGAGATTCCATCATTGCCGGTTCAGGCACGGGATGGGACGCTGAAAGCGCTAGCTACGCTGCCGTTTTTGACCACCGCAATACACGTTACATGTTGTACTGTGGCAACAACTACGGCGCGACCGGATTCGGGCTGGGCGTGCTGACATAACTACTGCTTAGTGCAAACGACCAACAAGGATCCACCGGCTGGTAAATTTGCACCACATAGGATCAAGCCACGCTCCACATTCATGATCGCCTTAAGGAGCGCATCCAAGCGCGAAGCTGTGTTCATCTCATCGGCAGGGACATATTCCTTCCCGGAGACTGCTTGCAACTTGCGGAAAAGCAACATCAAAGGCAGCAGCAGCGAAACGAACGATGTACAGCGGGTAATAGTGAATCCGCTATCCTCGAGCTTCCGGCAAAGGTCGGAACTCGTATAACGGCGCACATGTTTTGCATAATCATCAGCAGCGGACCATAGCCCTGGATGCTGCGGAACAGTGAGAATCAGGCCGCCTCCAGGAACCAAGGCTTTGTGAATCTCTTTCAAAACGCGGGAGTCATCGTTGATATGCTCGAGCACATCAAAAATCCCAACGACATCGAATCGCTTTTCAAATGGAATGTTGGTTGCATCGAAAGAAACGAACATAGCACGCTGCGTGCGCTGACGAGCAAAGCTTAAAGCAGTTTCGAAAAGGTCGCTTCCAACCAGATCTGCATCAGGGAACGCTTTACCAACTCCGCCGAGGACATAACCTGTTCCGCAACCAATTTCCAGGAAGCTGCGCATCTGTGGAAAGTAGCGTCGCAATGCCCACAGGAGCAATTCGTTGCGCGCTTGGAACCAAAAGCTCGATAATTCCAATGCATACAACTTTTCAAACGACTCCTCCGGAAAACCGCCGGAACAGTCCTGTTGCCCAGTTACCGTGCTGTTACACTCGATCATTTCTCTTCCCGTTCCGTGCAGCGCTCTTGCGCGATAAGGTACAAGGGTCTTCGTTTGATTTCATTGAAAATTTCGCCGAGATACAATCCTGTGATGCCTTGGCAAACGAGAATGCAACCGCCCAGCGACAGAAGCAGCACAGTCAGGCTCGACCAGCCAGGTAAGGCGCCGTGGACCATATAATGAATAATCGTCTCAATAGCTACCAGGACAGCCATTCCAGAGACTACAAACCCAAGAGTTAGTATTAGCTTTAACAGAACTGTCGTTTGAAAGAACACCCCGCTGATCGCGTGCTTGATCAAGGCAATTAAGCTATATGAGCTCTCCCCGGCATAGCGCTCTCCATGGTCATACTCGATTGAGACCCAGTCGAAACCGAGCCAAAACAGAATCAGCAGGTAGTGCCTATTGCTTTCGGAAAACTGCATGAATGCATCGCGCACTTGTCTCGAAATGATGCTAAAACTGCCATGCTGTCCTGTGATACTAGCCCCGCTAAACCAACTCAACAAGCGGAAGTAGAGTTTATTGGTGAGCTGCCTGAATACGGAATGCTTGCGTTCTTTACGGCGAGCCAAGACGATCTGATGCCCATTTTGAGCTTCAGCATACAAACGTGGGATATCCTCCGGCGGATCTTGCAAATCGCAGTCCATGACGACGATCCAGTTACCGCGCGCTCTGGAAAGACCAGCCGTGATGGCCATTTGCTGTCCAAAGTTCCTCGACAGTCGGGCGATCCTGACGTTGGGGTCAGCGTCCGAAATCTTTTGCAACACCATCCACGAGTTATCCGGTCCGCAATCCTCGACAAATATGATTTCGTAAGAACTCACTAACCCGGAAAGGACGTGGGTCAATCGTGTGTGGAGTGCATTCAAGCACTGCTCAGCCTTGTACGTGGCAATAACAACACTTATTTCCGGCGTCGGCCGTGTAGCCGCTTCGGCAGCTACGGATTGAACTGTTGCCACAATTGGCTGGAAATCTAAGACCGGGTTCATGATCCTCAACTGTGCAACAAAAGAGTGAATTCTCCCCAAAACGCGAGTATACCCACAGCTTAAACCGTTTACAAGATGAAGCAACTTATGTCCATTTCCCGTCGATTGCTTCTAATGGCAAACAGCCAACAGTAACGTTGTGCAGAAATGCTAACTGCCGCTTTCAGATGGAACGAATCCTGCTGCTAGGAATTGCGGCGCGGCTGGTAGCGGTTCCGCTATACACGCCGCCCGCCTCAGTATTTCCCATAACTAGCGCCCCGGCGCCAATGACGCACTCGTCGCCGATATCTATGTGATCTCGTAACGTGGCATTAACACCAATAAAGCAGCGCTCACCGATGCGCACGCCCCCGGAAATAATAACTTGCGATGTGATGAAGCTATGGGCGCCGATGACACTATGGTGTCCAACATGCGATCCGCTCCAAATAGTAACGTTATCGCCGATTTTAACGAATGGCTGCACAACAACATTTTCTAAGATGAAACAGTTTGCCCCCATATTCAAATCATCAGGCCACCAACTCGCTTTGGAGCTAATGTAACTTGCGCATTCATAGCCATTTTCGCGAACCAGATTGAATTTTTCCATGCGAAGAGAATTGATCTTGCTGTAGCTCAACGCAACAAATATCTCGCAAGAATCCGCTGGGTACGTCTGCTCCAATTCGTCGAATGGTATCACTGGCAGTCCCTGAAAGCTCTCGCTTGCGACAAACTCACGATCTGCAGTGAACGCCACGACATCGTATTTGGTATCACGTGTAAAGTAGAAGTGAGCGATCTCACCCATCTGACCGTTTCCATATATAACAAGCCGTTTGTTCATTTCCGCACCAGCAATGTGAACTCATACAAGCCGTAATCGTGCAGGAGGGCCACGTTGGAGCTAAGTTCACGCTTGCAAAACTCAAACATCTTGCTTGGATCGGCGTAATAAAGGTAGTCCCGCATCTTGTCGGCATCGGAGTAACAAGAAAGCATATTAAACGCAAACCCTTTGCTGCTCATTGAACTTATATGCCTAATTGTTTCACAGCAATACTCCAGCCAATCGGCATCCGAGTACTGCCCCCGCACATTGAAGATGCCACTGGAGATAACATAATCAACGTCTCGGTTGAAGCTCAAACCGTCATAGAACGTACATTTGGCAGCGTTCGAGTGAAGCTGAATCGCCCTTTCAATCATACTTGTGGCACAGTCATAGCCAACGTAACTGAACTCTGACCTCAGTCCGTGCATGAAGTCATAAAGTGCGCCATAGCCGCAACCATAGTCTAGCAGCGTGAAATCGCAATCGTCCGGGGGGCAAATTTTGACGAGCTGTGCGAAACGCAATTCCTGAGATTCTGTGCCATTCCAGTCGACGCCTCGAGGTGTGGCGCCGTGGGCTTCCATCTTTTCCGAGTAATATTTGGAAACGTAATCGATAATATGCTGGGACATAAACTACGAAAGCCGCGAACTACAGGTCAATGCTACCGCAAGCGCTTGCCTTCGGCTGTTCGGTAATAAACTTTTCACCAGATATGAGCGTTCCTTCTTCATTTCTCACATAGTTCCTGCGACTTGCCGCTGATAATGTAGCTGATTTGACAGTACATGAGTATTTCGCGATGACTCTACATCGAATTCCTTACAACAAGCCTTATGTCACGGGCAATGAACTCGGCTATATCGAAGCCGCTATCAACGCTGGCCACCTGTCTGGCAATGGAGCGTTTACTAAGAAGTGCCAGAACTGGCTGGAAGAAACTAGCGGTTGCCGACGGGCTTTCCTCGTACATTCTGGCACTGCCGCACTTGAGTTGGGTGCACTGCTTCTGAACATACAACCAGGCGACGAGGTCATTATGCCCTCGTTCACCTTTGTGACGACGGCGACCGCCGTGGTGTTACGTGGAGCTACGCCAATCTTTGTCGACATTCGTCCTGATACTCTCAACATAGACGAAACAGCAATAGAAAACGCAATAACCAGTCGAACCCGAGCGATTATCCCAGTGCATTATGCCGGCATCGGCTGCGACATGGAAACTATCCGAGCAATCGCCGACAATCATCAGCTGTCCGTGCTCGAAGACGCCGCCCATGCTATCTGCGCGGACCACAATGGCAAGCCGCTTGGCTCTTTCGGCAATATGGCAGCATTAAGCTTTCACGAGACCAAAAATCTTACGTGTGGCGAAGGCGGAGCCCTGCTCATTAATGATGAATCCCTAATCGAACGAGCCGAAGTGCTGATGGAGAAGGGAACGGATAGGACGCGTTTCATCCTAGGACTTACAGATAAGTACACCTGGCGAGATATTGGCTCCTCATTCTTTTGCAGTGAAATAGAAGCATCATTTCTTTGGGCGCAAATGGAAGGAGCTGCGGATCTGACGGAGCGCCGATTGAACAATTGGCAGTTCTACCACGATGCGCTGGAAACGCTCGAAGACCTTGGTTGTATACGGCGCCCAGTGGTACCTGCAAGCTCAAAGCACAATGGTCACCTATACTATATTTTGCTCCAAGACGAGACAACACGAAACAGGCTGCTGGACCATCTAAATAAACTGGGCATCAACGCTGTTTTTCACTACATTCCGTTGCATAGCGCTCCAGCCGGGCAGAAGTTCGGCAAAGTGAGCGGCTCGATTGATGTCACCAACGAAGTAAGCAGCCGGCTATTACGACTTCCGCTTTGGGTTGGTCTAACCTACGAACAACAACAAGAAGTGCTCTCGGCTACCTTTGAATTTTTCGGACAGACTCAATCGAACGTCAGCGCCAGCAATGCAGCTAAACTAGAAGTGGAGCGAGCCAGATGAAGTTCATCAAATTGGATCCGCCAGGAAGCTTCTGTAGCTATGCGGCCGTGACAGAGATGATTCGGCAACAAGGGGCTCGCACGTTCATCGAAATCGGATGCGGCAGTGGAGATCTATCGCGAAAGCTTTGCGAGATGGGACTCACTGGCATCGGTTTGGATTTTTCAGCAGAGGCAATCAAGCTAGCCGAGAAAAATTTAGAGCCGTTTATATCGCAAGGCAAATACAGACTTATAGCGGGAGATATCTTGCAGTTGACCGCGGAAATCGAGCCCGTCGATTTAGGCATCAGCATGATGGTGATGGAACATGTCGAGAACGACGTTCAATTCTTGATGAAGATCGCCTCTGTGGTCAAATCTGGAGGCTGTGTTATTGCTGCCGTACCGGCGCGCATGGATTGCTGGACATTTGAGGATGACACAGTCGGTCACCTCAGGCGCTATGAGCGTCAGAATCTAGATGACACATTCAAAAAAGCAGGCCTCAGCAACACCGAAATTTGGTCAGTCGCCGTGCCCACAGCGAACCTGCTTCTAAAACTTTCGGACGTTATGGTTCGAAACAGCGACGAAAAACAAAAGCTCCAAGCATCCGCGAATTATCAAACGCAAATGAGCGGAATCCGGGAAATACCATTCAAAACAGTGTTTCCGCCATTCTGCAAACTAATTCTAAATCGCTTCACTCTGCTACCGCTCCTGGTGTTACAGCGATTCTTCTATCAAACGAATCTCGGCTTGACGCTACTTGCAGTAGGGTCCGTTGGCTTACGAACCCAACAGGAACGGTCAGCACAAAAGCCCGCAGCCACGAGAAGTTAAGCCCAATCAAGACGGACGTTTAAGCGGCTGGCCATCCTCGGCATCTTAGATCTTGTGCCAGCTTTCCCATCCATCGAGAATCGCGCCCTTCTTGTAATAGGGACTCAATCGAGCGCGAAGCTGATTAAAACACTCATTATGGAGCACATCGCCAGACATCAACGAATTAGGTGCATCAAAATAGATTATCGCCGGTCCTTCTTTAACCAGGGCGTCGACGAATGCAGCAGTCTGATGATCGAATATAAGTTCTTGGAATGGATCTTCAATATGCACCGTCGAGTAGACCCCGGAAAGCTTGTGCACAAAAACCGCATTGGATGTCACATATGTCACCGGACCATCCTTGGATTGGCGTTTAATAAATTCTGCCATTCGCACCAAGGACGATGCGACATCCTGCGGGACGAACACCCCAGATACTTCCACGCCACCACGTTCGGCAGCACCGTGGAATAAGCTGGACCAAGCGAAACAGTAGCTCTCCTGCGCAAACCTTGCCCCAACGATCATTTGAGGCACGACGACGAAACTCAACGCCAGAGCCAAAGGTAAAAGAGGTTCCATTGTTTTGCAATAGCGTTTGCGCTGAACTTTTATCGTCCGCACAAGATCGCAAACAAGAAAGCCGTAAATTGGGTACTGGCTGTAAAGGCACCATGGATCAGGACGATTGAAGTAATATGAAAACCACACAATGCTGGTTACTGTGACGGCTACACGAAAACTATCGTTTGAGCACCAATACTGTTGGCCCCTTTTGAATGAAAGTTTCAAGATAACGTATACCGAGTGCGCCAGGATCAACCAGGCCATGGGATCATAGACAAACGGCATCGTCGAATAACCAGTTTTCACTGTACGAAAAAGTTGACTAAGGGTAAGAACATGCGCGGCGCAATCTGGCCAATAGCCCAACCCGAGTCGCGCCAACAGTAAAAATAATGTTCCGGTAAGGACCAGGCCAGTACCCAATATTGCCAGGTGCCGGGCGCACAATTTCCCTGATCGGAACTTCAACAGTTGTTCGTCAACCGCTACAAATGCCAGAACACCCGCGGTTAACGCTAAACCAGTTTCGAGATTTAGCATCAAGAGCACACATGACAGCACCCCCAAAAGGAGACAGCGCTTAGCACCGTTTCTCTTTCGCAAGTACAGCAAGGTCCCAAAACAGAGTGGGATACCTATCAAACGCCAGGCAGACAGGTTCGGATAGAGGATGCTCAGCTGATTGGTATGCATCCACGGCAGCAGCAGCAAAAACGGTACAAAGCCAGCCAAACCCGGACTGCGTGCGAACTTGAGATATTGCCAGGCCATGCTTCCCAAGAAAATCGTGGTAAGGCAGCGAACAACCTGAACATAGTCTCCAAATGAAATCACCCCTATGAAGCGTTGCCAAATACCAGCGGCAGGCTGAAACAACAATCCGTAATACTGCCGAACGTCGCTAAAGATATGTTGCCCGACAGCGAGCCGATCACCGGTCATCACCACTGTAGAGAAGTGGCTTTGAATCTCAACTAGTTGTTGCGCACTGATTCTGGTCAAATCCAATGGGATCAATAGACTCGGGACGGTCGCCAGCAAAAACAAAATTACCGTAAGGGAGAGATAGTCTTTGGACGAGAATTGCCATGGACTATTCCTCTGAACCGCAAAGGTGATAAATCCAGCAGACGCCAACGCCAAAGAGACAGCCAAGCTATCGCCAGAGCAGAAGGCTAGCGCGCTAGCAAAAAAAACAAACAACAGTGGCACGACCAATTGTGGGGCGAATGAACAAGCACGGTTTACCAACGGGCTTACCGAACGCAGCAACCATGGCCCAGCTAAAAATAATAATGCCGACGCCACCATGACAAACCGCTGCGCAGCCCTTTGTCCGGCCGCGTCATTGCTGGATGATCCAGCCCACTTCAACATATAAGGATGGATACCAGAATCAAAGAGACCGTGCTTGCTCTTCACGCAAAACAAGAGCACTACACCAACGAACAGAATTATTGCAGTGAGTATGGCCGCCAATTCCATGTGCGGACGGGGTTTGTCTGCAACATTGAGCAAAGCAGGCTTAGGTGTTTTGATTGGAAAACTTATGCTAGACAAACCCATTAACTCAATTCCCTAATTACAAAATCAATCTCCAACACAGACTTTCGGTTCACAGAACGGCCGAAGCTGCCGGAACAAATTTCATATGCTCTGTGGCACCCATACCCGTGTTAAAGAGCAAATCGATGATACTGACGAAGTGATCAAATGGCGGATACAACTGACTGTACTCCGAGTAACCGGAGTAGTCGGACCAAGAAACGGACACCCCCGCTTGTTCAAACATGGCGACATCGAGGTAGTCCTTCGCAGCAGGACCAGAGACGTACTCGGTGGCACCCAATTGCTGGCAAACAGAGAGAAGCCGCTCGGACTTTCCATCGAGCAAGGTGAACTCGGATGACCAATGCAACTGAGTGTTAATCCCAAGCAACTTGCAGATCTCGCTTATAAACAAGTAGTTAACGTCACTTAGCTTCTGCATTCCGCCGGCTCTGTCATATAGACCGGCAACAAAATCTTTCATGAGATCGAACTGCGGAGCGCGGCTATAACTATGTTTCAACGAAAGCCAGTGTTCTCTGCACCACTGTGTATCAGCGACCTGAATGTCACTGATCTTGTGAAGGTATTGTCCCTTTACTTGAACTGGCAATGTGAGCCACTGCACTCCGTGAGCAGTTTTTATCTTGTTCCGATTACGCCAATCTCTGCGTGTGTATTGCACGTCATCATAGAGAACAAAATGATCAACTGAACTAATAAGATCGAAGTACCCCTTCCACGGGATGTAGTTCGATTGCAGTATCGCGACCTTATCACTGTGCATCAAGCATCCTTCAGCTCAGTGAGCAATATCGTGCGCACGCTTACATAGCAGCACGAACGAAGACGATGCTTTCGGATTTGCTTCCAGAAACGCTAATTCGCCTCTAGTATTTGCTCACCGGAAACTACTCGTCGCCTCTAATTCTCGCCGAACAGGTAGGCAAGCGGTTTTAACTTCCTTTAAAGGATGCGTATATTAGATGAGACTAACCCTGTCTCAGGAACTTTCGACGGTTACGCGCCGAATCACATTAGCAAATGCTCACGGACCCGGCAACCGGAGTACCCCTCCGGAGAAAGTCGGACCGCAGAACACTAACTTGGTTGTCGGGGTACATGTGCGGACACCAAACCGAGCCCTGCACATCGCCCCAGTCCGAGGCTATCGCCCATTTCGCATCATCGGCAAGTGCCTACCACGGCCGTTGATTAAGGCCCAGTGATTCCGGGAAGCACATCCAAACTCCCAACAGCAGGTCGCTCCTTGTCCGTTGAATACGGCTACAGGCGAAAGCGAAAGCGCACGATTACAAACGAGTTTAACAGCATACGCAGCAGCACTTCCTGGAAGTTAACCGCGCCGCTCATACGCACAATCAACATGGTACGACCTCATTCGTAAGCATCAAGTGCAGCGGGAGGGGACACCACTTGGGGACCGTCCTCGGCACAGCAAGCTGTGCACGCGCTACGGTCAGCCCCTCGCCTATCGAACCAGGCAAGCCAGCAATTAATTGTTGGGGCGGGCGCCATGCGCCGCCCTTTGAACCATTTACATTGAATGCGTGCTTGATTGAGCTAGCTGAGGAGCGATCAAATTCTGTATCTTTCGGCTGCCGTAGTTATTCAAGTGAACAGAATCGATGAAGTCCGCGCGAACAAATTCCTTGCGATCAGCATCGATTAGTTCGCATCCATTCAACCGCGCGGCACCTGCCAAAATTCGCTTGTAATCACGATGCAGGTTGCTGTCGAGCAGCGCCTTGTTTTCTTTTGTTAGAGGCATGTTGACGATCACGAGTCTGATTCTCTTGGCTCTACAGCTTGCTGCCAGCCGATCTAGGGACTTTGCCTCAATCTTCAGTCGCGCGAAGTCTGGCGGGTTATATCGGAAACTGTAATCGCCAAGATCACGATCAAATCGAGTTTGCGTTTTGAGCGTTGCACGTTCGTTGTGAGCTGCAGACCAAAGATCCCGATCGCGATTTAAAGCAGCGCACGCATAGTCGACGACGGCTGAGCGTATTTGCGAACGCTGTTCATAAAGCTGCGAGCAGCAGTCCAGAGCGACTTCAAAAGCCAATGCCGGTGTTGGGTTTTTCTGGAACTGATCGAAGCACCTGATCATGCCAGCCGGCATATTCAAAACCATCCAGTTTTTGAAGCTTACGCCTAAATCTTCCTGCGGTAATTTCTTCGCAGTGTCGACATTTGTTGGTTTCGCGGCAACGAATAGCGAGACAGATTTCGGTGTGCTTCGTCGGTCAATGAAGTCACGCGGCGCAGCCAGATAGACAATTGTCTTAGCTTTCCGCTCGCTGTTCATAGCAGATTGAACAATGTCCGCGATGTCCGTAGCCATGGCACCCGGCAGCGCCATAACTTCAATTTCCAGACGATGCCCGGTTATCTTTTCGATTGCGCCTGGTAAGAACGGGGCACGCGCGCAGTTCGGCTGCTCGACTGCAGGTGTTGAACCTTTCTCGTGGTCGACGTCGTAGGTGAAACAGTGACTAAGGGAAGACCCCACAACGAGGACGTCTGGATCGATTCTTTTGTTACTGATGGTTTTTTGAATGCTTCGCACGAGTGCCGTCTCGTCAACGACTGCGGGCGCGCCGACTGCCGTTGGTGCTTTTTGCATGCTGCTTTGAACTGCGCGATAGGACAGCTCTGCTGCAAGCAAAAGAAAAATCAAGCAAATGGTTGTACTTCTCGCCAGTCGGCTCAACGCGAGTCCACCTTTCAGTTGAAGCTAATTCAATCATCTAGCTGCAAAGAGTCCATTAAGACCGACAAATGTGACGTTCTCATAAACGCTGGAGGGGGCTCACAAGAAGGTTTTGGACAATTACGAGAAAGAATCGATTCGTTTCGGAAAGAAATTAGCTGCATGGCAGCATAAGACGCTGCCGCTACAGTCAGGTGCCGGCGGGACGCCGGCGCCCAGGGCGCTGCCAGGCACGGCGGTCCCGGGCACACGGCGCCCCAGGCACGGCGCCTTAGTATTAGTTAGCGCCGCGCTTTGCCAACACGGCAGCAACGGTCTTGAACATAATTTTCCAATCTAATAAGTAGTACCAGTTGGTGCAGTACCATTCATCCATCGTGACCTTAACGGCGTCTTCGAGTTCATCGCGACCATTAACCTGCGCCCAGCCAGTGATTCCAGGCGGCATGTCAAGCACGCCTGCTGCTTTGCGCTTCTCTGTCAGTTCATATTGATTGAAGAGTGCTGGACGTGGACCAACCAAACTCATTTCACCTTTCAAAACATTCAGCAGCTGCGGGAGTTCATCCAGGCTTGTTTTTCGTAGTACGGCACCGACTTTCGTGATTGGATTTGTGTCCAATTTCAACATCAAATCGGTTGAGACGTTTGGGGTGCCGACACGCATCGTTCGAAACTTATAAATCTCAAACTCCGCGCCATCTAGCCCTATCCGCCTTTGCGTGAATAGAACCGTGCCGTCGGAATCGAGCTTGATAGCAATAGCCACCACGCACAGCGCCGGAGCGAAAGCCAGCAATGCACCCACGCTCAGGACGACATCGGTTGCGCGCTTGCACAGAAGCAGGAACTCCGGCGGACGCTTTCGCGTTTGCCCTTCAGTAGGTTCTAGTTCGACCCTAATTTTTGCTCACCTGTGGGTGTAGGTATTTCATAATTCTCGCCGAACAGGTAGGCAAGCGGTTTTAACTTCCTCTAAAGGATTGCTCTGTGAGACGCGCCTAACCAAACATTACTTGGCAGCGAATATATTGTCTGACGTACGCGGTTCAAGCGCAGCATTGCAGCGCTCCTACGACGGTGCGAGATAACAAAATGAAGGGACTTATTTTAAGCGGCGGCAAGGGCACACGGATGCGCCCCATTACGCATACCGCTGCTAAACAACTACTTCCGGTTGCTAACAAACCGATCCTCTTTTACGCCGTTGAAGCCATCAAGGCTGCCGGCATAAGCGAAATAGGAATCATCATCAGCCCTGAAACGGGTGATGCTATTCGTTTAATAGTAGGTGATGGCTCCCGCTGGGGCACGAAAATCACTTATATAGTGCAA
>Ga0163152_10001163_pt1 | contig 42678 bp, 33 predicted proteins | sample OliLakLV19MP8IB2_FD_148635 | JGI IMG/M metagenome (GOLD analysis project Ga0163152, IMG submission 148635) | Freshwater microbial mat bacterial communities from Lake Vanda, McMurdo Dry Valleys, Antarctica - Oligotrophic Lake LV.19.MP8.IB-2 | ecosystem: Environmental > Aquatic > Freshwater >...
CCCCCGGTCGTCCCCCGTATCCGCCCCCGCGGACGGACCCCGCGCTCAGGCCTCGATGCTCGAGAACTACGCCCCGCTGCTGATCCTCCTGGCCCTCGCGCTGGGTTTCACGGTGTCGCAAGTCGTCCTCAGCGAGGTCGCCGGACGACGCCGCAAGAACGTCGGCAAGGGCGACCCCTACGAGTGCGGCATGGAGCCGGTCGGAGGCGCGCGCATCCGCCTCTCGATCCACTTCTATCTCGTCGCGGTGCTTTTCATCCTCTTCGACGTCGAGATCGTCTTCCTCGTCCTCTGGGCGGTCGCCGCCGAGGGCTTGAAGGAGCAGGGACTCGCCGTCTTCGTCTTCGCGGAGATCGCCGCGTTCGTGCTCATCCTCGGTCTCGCGCTGGCCTATGTCTGGCGCAAGGGAGGTCTCGAATGGGATCGCTGAAATCTGCCGACGGACACGCCTCCGACACGGGCTTCTTCGCCACCCAGGTCGACTGGGTCGTGAACTGGGGTCGCAAGAACAGCTTGTGGCCCATGCCGCTCGGCCTCTCGTGCTGCGGCATCGAGCTCATGGCCATGATCGGCCCGAAGTTCGACATCGCGCGTTTCGGCGCGGAAGCAGCGCGTTTCAGCCCGCGGCAGTGCGACCTCATGGTCGTCGCCGGCACCCTGACGTGGAGGATGGCCGAGGCGGCGCGCCTCATCTACGACCAGATGCCCGACCCGAAGTGGGTCATCGCGATGGGCGTGTGCTCGAGCTCGGGTGGCATGTACGACAGCTACAGCGTCGTGCAGGGCGTCGACATGATCCTGCCCGTCGACTTGTACGTGCCCGGATGTCCGCCGCGCCCGGATGCCGTCATCGACTCGATCCTCAAGCTGCAGAAGAAGATCGAGCGCGAGCGTCCGTTCCAATTGCTTCTCGAGGGCGATGTGGTCGGTGAATACGACTCCGGCACGAAGCGTTTCTTGCGCGCGCCGAACCACGCGGTCGAGACGACGCGCAGTCACGAGGTCTTGCCGCCGTCGGGCAAGAAGGGCCGCGCATGAACACGGTCGGGCTCACGGTCGGGCTCACGGTCGGGCTCACTGCCGAGCGGATCGCGAGCGCGCTCGGCGGCATCGCGCACGAATCGATGACGATGCGCGACGGATGTCCGTCTTACCGCATCGCGCCGGAACAAGTCATCGCGGTGATGACCGCGCTCCGCGATCGCGCGGGCTTCGACACGAACGTCTTCGTCACGGCGATCGATCGTTTTCCCGAGGAACCGCGCTTCACCGTCGCGTGGGCGTTCTTGTCGACGACGCACAACGACCGCGTGCGCGTTTACACCAGGATTCCCGGCGAAAACCCCGCTGTCGCGACGATCACCGGACTGTGGCCGGGCACGGCGTATTCGGAGCGCGAGTGCTTCGACATGTTCGGCATCGACTTCGTCGGGCACACAGGATTGAAGCGCCTCCTGATGCCGGACGGGTACGACCACTTCCCGCTGCGGAAGGACTTCCCGCACCAGGGCATCGAGCCCGATCGTCTCTACCGCGAGTGGGATCAGCGTCGCCGCGATCGCTCGCCGTTGCGTTCGGAGTCGCAAGCATGAGCCAGAGCACTCCTCCGGGAACGACGCGCGTCCAGGGCACCGGCGCGACCGGCGCGCGCACCACGCGCACCTTCGAGTACGCGCCCGGTGAAGTCGATCGCGACGACCCGCTCCACGGCGAGTTCATGGAACTCAACATGGGGCCGCAGCACCCGGCCACGCACGGCGTGTTGCGCATCAAGGTCGTGCTCGACGGCGAGAACATGGTCGAGGTCGAGCCCGTCATCGGGTACTTGCACCGCGGCAAGGAGAAGACCTGCGAGTCGCTCGGCTGGCGCAAGTTCTTCGTGCACACGGACCGGTTGGATTACGTCCAGCCGTTGATGAACAACTGCGCCTACGCGATGGCGCTCGAGAAGCTCGGCGGGATCCCGGTCCCGGAGCGCGGCCAGACGATCCGCGTGCTGCTCATGGAGCTCAGCCGCGTGATGGCGCACCTGATCTACCTGGGCACGACGTCGATCGATCTCGGCGCGGTGACGATGTTCTTCTTCACGTTCAGCGAGCGCGAGCGCATCTACACGCTGCTCGACGCGTACACCGGTCACCGGATGAACAACACGTACGTCCGCATCGGCGGCATGTACGCGGACATCGAGCCGGAGGTCGCGCGCGAAGTGCGCAAGTGGCTCGATCAGTTCCCGGCGAAGATCGACGAGTTCGAGGCGATGCTGACCGGGAACCGCATTTGGTTCGACCGCAACCGCAACATCGGCATCCTCACCGTCGACCAGTGCAAGGAATGGTCGCTCACGGGCCCGAACTTGCGCGCTGCCGGCATGGAGTGGGACCTGCGCAAGAAGCAGCCGTATTCGGGCTACGAACACTACGACTTCGAAGTGCCCATCGGCACGATCGGTGATTGCTACGACCGCTACGCCGTGCGCGTCGAGGAGATGCGTCAGTCCGTGCGCATCTGTCAACAGGCGCTCGATCGCCTCGAGAAGACGCGCGGCGCCGAGTTCATCTCCGACGATCGCCGCTACGTGTTGCCGCCGAAGGGCCTTGTCCACTCGTCGATGGAGGAGCTCATCCACCAGTTCAAGATCGTGACGGACATGGCGCTGCCGAAGGGCGAGGCCTATCACGCGACCGAATCCTCGAAGGGCGAGCTGGGGTTCTTCGTCGCGTCGGACGGAACGAGCCATCCGCTGCGCTGCCACATCCGCGCGCCGGGATTGATGAACGTGCAGGCGATCCCGGTGTTGGCCGAGGGGCGCTTGTTCTCCGACATGGTCTCGATCATCGGCTCGCTCGATTTCGTGATGGGCGAGGTGGATCGCTGATGGCACTCCCGAAACCTCTCACCGCCGAGTTCGACGAACTCGTCAAGAACTACCCCGAGCGCCGTGCGGCGCTCATCGTCGCGCTGCACCGCTGCCAAGAGGAACTCGGCGGCTGGATCTCGCCGCAGACGATGGAAGATCTCGCGGAGTACTTCGCGCTCGAACCCGTCGAAGTGTTCGGTGTCGCGAGCTTCTACCCGATGTTCAACTTGCGGCCGGTGGGCCGCCACGTGGTCTCGGTCTGCCACAACATCTCGTGCGATTTGCGCGGCGCGCAGGACGTGATCGCAAAAGCGTGCGAAGTCACCGGCGCTCCGCTCGGTGGCACGTCGAAGGACGGCAAGTGGACCGTCAAGCACGTCGAGTGTCAGGGCGCGTGCGCCAATGCCCCGATGTTCGACCTCGACGGCGTCTACCACGAGGACCTGACGATCGAGAAGGTCGCGAAGATCCTGGGAGCGGTGCGATGAAAACGTACGAGACGTACTTGCTCGACCGCGCGAAGGTCGAGGGCGCGCACCAGTTGGCGACCTACAAGAAGCTCGGCGGCTACAAGGGCCTCGAGAAGACCCTGAAGAGCGGCCTCACGCCGGCAGCCGTCGTCGACGAGATGAAGAAGTCGGGCCTGCGCGGCCGAGGCGGCGCGGGCTTCTCGACCGGCATGAAGTGGAGCTTCATGCCCGACATCACGAAGGACCCGCGCACGCGCTACCTCGCGATCAATGCCGACGAGTCCGAGCCGGGCACGTGCAAGGACCGCGTGCTGATGGAGGGTGACCCGCACGGCGTGATCGAAGGCTCGCTGATCGCGGCGTACGCGATTCGCGCGTCGGCGGTCTACATCTACGTGCGCGGGGAGTACCGCCTCTCGCACGACCGCATAGCGGCCGCGGTGAAGGAAGCGCGAGCGGCGAACCTCGTCGGCAAGAACATCCTCGGCTCGGACTACTCGTGCGAAGTGTTCATGCACAAGGGCGCTGGCGCGTACATCTGCGGCGAGGAGACGGGGCTCATGGAGAGCCTCGAGGGCAAGCGCGGTCACCCGCGTCAAAAGCCGCCTTTTCCTGCGCAATCGGGCCTGTGGAACTCCCCCACGACGGTCAACAACGTCGAGACGGTCTTCAACGCCCCGTTCATCGTCGAACGCGGTGCCGCGTGGCACGCCGCGATCGGCACGCAGAACAGCAAGGGCAACTTCCTCGTCTGCATCTCGGGCCACGTGAACAAGCCCGGCGTGTACGAACTGCCGTTCGGCGTGACCGCGCAGGAGATCCTCGAGGAGAAGGCCGGCGGCGTCTGGAAGGGTCGCAAGCTGAAGGCCTGGTTCCCCGGCGGCAGCTCGTGCGCGCTCCTCCTCGGGCGTGACGTCGACGTCGTGCTCGACCACGATTCGTTGCGCACGCGCGGCAGCTCACTCGGCACCGCCGCGATGGTGATGATGGACGACCACACGTCGATGGCGCGCGTGATGGAAGTCATCGCGCGCTTCTACGAGCACGAGAGCTGCGGTCAGTGCAGTCAGTGCCGCGAAGGCACGCAGTGGCTCAGCCAGATCTTCCACCGCATCGCGCATGGTCTCGGCCAGGACGACGACATCGCGACGCTCGAAGCTCTCGCCAAGGGCATGGCACCGGCCAAGACGATTTGCGCGCTGTCCGATGCGGCGGCGATCCCGACGCTGTCGGCCATCAAGCTCTTCAAGGATGAACTCACGCAGTGCATCCGCGATGGTCGCGATCCGCTGGGAATTCCGGCCCCAAAGTACGCCACCGTGGGAGCGCACTGAGTTGGTCAAGATCACCGTGAACGGCCGCGTCGTCGACGCGGATCCGAAGCTTCCGCTCATCCGCGCATGCCATGACAACGACGTGGACGTGCCGATGTACTGCTACCACCCGGGTCTTTCAGCCGTCGGCAGTTGCCGCATCTGCCAAGTCGAGGTCAAGCAGGGCGACACGCCCGGCCGTGTGATGGTCGCGTGCCGCACGACGCCCGTCGAAGGGATGATCGTCGACACGGAGAGCTCGAAAGCGCACGAAACGCGCCGCGAGTGCCTCGAGTTCCTGCTGAAGAACCATCCGCTCGACTGCCCGATCTGCGACAAGGCGGGCGAGTGCGACCTCCAGGACTACGCCTACGACGAAGGCCAATCGACGGGCCGTTCGAACGAGCCGCGTCGTCCGCTGGAGAAGCGCAAGTCGCTCGGCGAAGTCATCGTCCTCGACGAGGAGCGCTGCATCCTGTGCAGCCGCTGCGTGCGCTTCTTCGAGGAAGTGCCCAAGAAGGCGCAGCTCACGATCCGCGACCTCGGTTCGCGTTCGATGGTGTCGACGTTCATGGACCGTCCGCTGACCGGCAACTACCAGGGCAACATCGCGGATCTGTGCCCGGTCGGCGCGTTGACGTTGAAGAACTTCCGCTTCCAGGCGCGCGTCTGGAACCTCGTGAAGATGGCTTCGACTTGCGTCGAGTGCAGCCGCGGTTGCTCGATCCAGGTCGAGACGCTGCGCAACTCGGATGTGAAGCGCTTCCGTCCGCGCGCGAACCTGAAGGTCAACGGGCATTGGATGTGCGACGTCGGTCGCTTCGCGGTCGAGCACGCGAACGCGGACGGGCGACTCGAAGGAGCACGCGTCCTCGAAGGCGTGCAGATGCTCCAGACGCCGATCGAAGACGGGCTGTGCGTCGTGCGCGATGCGCTCATGGCTTCGAAGGGCGCCCTGTTCGTCCTCTCGCCGTTCTGCACGGTGGAAGAAGGCCGAGCGTTGCAGGAGCTCGCGAAGCGCCACCAAGCGGACATCGCGTTCGTGTCCCCCGCGCCGAATGCGTTGAAGGACGACTTGCTGCACACGGGCGATCCGTGCCCGAACCGGCGCGGCCTGACGGACCTCGGAATCGTCGGTGATTCGCCGGCGAATCTGTTGAAGCGGCTCGCTGCGTCGAAAGTCGCCGTCATCGCCGGCGAGCGCGTCGTCGAACTCCTCGGGACGAGCGGCGTGAAGGACCTGCCGTCGACGCTCGCCTTGTTCGCGTTCGAGTGTCACCCGGTCGAGTCGAAATCCCTGCGCGCCGAGATCGGCATCGCGAACCACGTCGAGCGCATCGGCACCATCGTCAACGTGAACGGTGAACGCGGCCCGCTCGCGGCCGCGAAGCCCGCACCGCGCAGCGTGCGCGCGCTGACACGTCACCTCGAGGACCTCGCGCGTCTGTCGCCCAAGAAGGAGACGGCGACGCGATGAGCACGTTCGAGGGCTTCCTGATCGCGCTGGTCAAGACCGTCGTCATCTTCGGCACGGTCGTGCAGGTCGCGGCGCTCATGACGCTCGCCGAGCGCCGGTTCTCGGCCTGGATGCAGTACCGCATCGGACCGAACCGCGTCGGACCGTTCGGCTTGCTGCAACCGCTCGCCGACGGCGTGAAGTTCATCTTCAAGGAAGAGCTCACGCCCGACGGCGCGAACAAGTGGATATTCCGCGCCGCGCCGGTCCTGGCTGCGCTGCCGGCGATGATGACGATCGCCGTCATCCCATTCGCCTCGCACGTGACCATCGGCGGGCGGGACTTCGGGACGCTCTCCGTCACCGATCTCGACGTCGGGATCCTCTACATCCTCGCCCTCGGTGGACTCTCCATCTACGGCGTTATCCTCGGCGGTTGGGCCAGCAACTCGAAGTACTCGCTGATGGGCGCCCTGCGCGCGTCGGCACAGATGATCAGCTACGAGCTCACGCTGATCCTCACGATCCTCGCGATCGTGCTCATGGCGGGTTCGCTCAACCTGCGCGAGATCGTCGAGGCGCAATCCTCGGTCGGCTCTTGGCACATCCTGTCTCAGCCGCTGGCCTTCGTGATGTTCGTCGTCGCGACCTTCGCCGAAACGAACCGCCACCCGTTCGACTTCTCCGAGTGCGAGCCGGAACTCGTCGCCGGCTTCCACACCGAGTACTCGGCGATGAAGTGGGCGATGTTCTACATCGGCGAGTACTCGGCGATGACGATGATGGCCTGCCTCACCGTCGTCCTCTTCCTCGGCGGTTGGTCGGTGCCGTTCTGGGAGAGCGCGCCGTGGTACGTCGGGCTCGCCGCATTCCTGGCGAAGACGAGCTTCTTCCTCTTCCTCTTCGTGTGGGTGCGCTGGTCGCTACCGCGATTCCGCTTCGACCAGCTCATGCGCCTCGGTTGGAAGGTCTTCCTGCCGCTCTCGCTCGTGAACCTGCTCGTGACGGGTGCGTTCAAGACCTTCGGCTGGAACCTGTTCCCATGGTGATCGTCAAACGCAAAGAGCTGTCGCTCCTCGAGCGCCTGTACCTCCCCGCGGTGATGCGCGGCTTGAGCATCACGTTCCTGAAGATGTTCGAGCCGAAGATCACGCGGCAATACCCCGAGGAGCCGCTCGTGAAGACCGACGTGACGCGCGGCCAACCGCGTCTCGTGGTGCTCGAGAACGACGCGATCGCGTGCGTCTCGTGCGGCCTCTGCGAAGCTGCCTGTCCCGCCTATGCGATCACGATCGACGGCCACGAGACGGATCGCACGATCGAGCGCGAGCCGAAGCGGTTCGACATCGACATGCTGCGCTGCATCCTGTGCGGCTTCTGCGAAGAAGCCTGTCCCGCGGACGCGATCTACATGTCGGACGAGCTCGAGCTGGCCGACTACTCGCGCGAGTCGCAGATCTACGACATCGAGAAGTTGAAGCGTCCGAAGGCCGCGCTCCAAAAGCGCATCGACTACGTGAACCGGATCAACCAACGATGGCAGACGCCCTCTTCTACGTGATGGCGATCGCGGCCGTCCTGGCCGCGCTCGGCGTCGTGCTGGCGAAGAACCCGATGCAGTGCGTCTTGTCGCTGCTCGCGTGCTTCTTCGCGCTCGCGATCATCTACCTGCTCGCGGGATTCCAGTTCCTAGCGGCGGCACAGATCCTCGTTTACGCCGGCGCCATCATGGTGCTGTTCCTGTTCGTCATCATGCTCCTGAACCTGGGTGCGCCGGGCGCGGAGGATCCGACCGACACGCGCATGTTCTCGCGCACCAACTCAGCGCTCATGGTCGTCGTCGCGGCGGCACTGCTCTTCGTGGGAGCTCTCGCGGTCCGCCGCGCCGGCCCGATGCCGGTCACCCGCGAGCTCCCCGCGGAAGGCCTCGATCCCATCCCCGGCCTCGCGGGCGAGATGTTCGGCCGCTACTTGCTGCCGTTCGAAGCGATCTCGGTGCTCTTGCTCGCGACCGCAGTCGCCGTCGTCGTGCTCGCCAAGCGCGACGGCCGCGCGAAGAGCGGAGGTAACGCGTGAGCGTCCCCTCCGAACACCTGTTCATCCTCGCCGTCGTGCTCTTCGCGATCGGTGCGGCAGGTTTCTTCCTGCGCCGCAACGTGATCGTCGTCCTCATGTGCGTCGAGCTCATGCTCAACGCGGCGAACCTGTCGTTCCTCGCCGCGAGTCGCATGCACTCGCTGGCCGCCGGCGCGACGAAGCCGAGCCTCGAAGGCCCGACGTTCGCGATCTTCGTGATCGTCGTGGCCGCGATCGAGGCCGCCGTCGGCCTTGCACTCGTCATCGCGCTCTATCGAACCCGCCAAACGGTCTCGCTCGACGCGGTGACCGACTTGAAGGACTGAGGGACGCATGTTCGAACAAGCCCCCCTGATCCTCGCCGGGTCGTCCGAGTACGACTGGCTGTGGCTGATTCCCGCGCTGCCGCTGGGTGCGGCCGCGTTGGCCGGCGTGCTGCACTTCCTCACGCTGCGTTCGCGCGGCGCGTGGAAGGAGAAGCCCGCGAGTCACGGCCACGATGCGCACGGCCACGCCGATCCGGCGCACGGAGCGCACGGACAAGCGGCGCACGGACAAGCGGCGCACGGTGCGGCACACGAGGCGACGCACGGTGCGGCACACGGTGCGGCACACGAGGCGACGCACGGTGCGCACGGCCATGCGCACGGAGACCACGAAGTGCACGCCGATCACGGCCACACGAAGGTCCCCGCCGGCATCGGCGCGCTCGCGCCCGTCCTCGCCGCTCTCTCGATGTATGCGGCGTTCGCTCTCGCGCTGAAGGGTTTCTTCGCGCTGAAGGAGCTGGGCGAAGGCGCGCGCGTCCTGCGCTCGACCGCTTGGGCCTGGATCGACACCGGCACCTTCGGCATCGACATCGCGATGCACCTCGATCCGCTGTCGAGCGTGATGACGCTCGTCGTCACCGGCATCGGTGCGCTGATTTTCACGTACGCCGCCGGCTACATGAAGGGCGACCCGGGCTACGCCAAGTTCTTCGCGTACTTGGCGCTGTTCGCGTTCTCGATGCTCATGCTCGTCCTGTCGTCGAGCCTCATCGGGCTCTTCGTCGGATGGGAAGGCGTCGGCCTGTGCTCGTACCTCCTGATCGGCTTCTGGTACCAGAAGAACGGTCCGGCGGAAGCGGGGCAGAAGGCCTTCGTCATGAACCGGATCGGGGACGCCAGCTTCCTGCTCGGCACGTTCCTCTTGGCGCAGATGTTCGGATCGCTCGACATGGCCGCGATCAACGCGGGCGTCCCGGGATCGATCGCAGCGCACGCGCCGGAACTGTTCCTCGCGGGTCTTTTCCTCTTCGGCGGCGCGTGCGGCAAGTCGGCGCAGATCCCGCTCTTCACGTGGTTGCCCGACGCCATGGCCGGTCCGCCGCCGGTGTCGGCGCTGATCCACGCGGCGACCATGGTCACGGCCGGCGTCTACCTCGTCGTGCGCATGAACCCCTTGTTCGCGGCGAGCCCGACGCTGCTCGCGATCATCGGCATCGTCGCCGCGCTGACGGCGTTCATCGCCGCCACGACGGCGCTCGTGCAGCGCGACATCAAGAAGGTGCTCGCGTACTCGACCGTTTCGCAGCTCGGCTTCATGTTCCTCGGGCTCGCGACCGGCGCGTGGGCCGCGGCCGTCTTCCACCTCGTCACGCACGCCTTCTTCAAGGCGCTCCTCTTCCTCGGTGCCGGATCGGTGATCCACGGCATGCACGAGGAACAGGACATGCACAAGATGGGTGGGCTCAAGCGCTACATGCCCATCACCTTCGCGACGTTCATCGCGGGCGCGGCAGCGTTGTCCGGGTTGCCGCTCCTGTCAGGCTTCTTCTCGAAGGACGAGATCCTGGCGCACACGTTCGCGCAGCGCTCGCCGCTCTTCTACGCGTTGTGGGCCGTCGGTTTGCTCACGGCGATGCTCACGGCGTTCTACACGTGGCGCATGGTCGCGTTGACCTTCTTCGGGAAGGAACGCTTCGACGCAGCCAAGGTCCATCCGCACGAGTCGCCGGCGTTGATGACGCTGCCGCTCGTCGTGCTGGCGATCCTATCGGTCGTCGGTGGCGCGCTCGGCCTGCCGATCGTCTTCGGAGCGCCGCACTTGCTCGCCGAGTGGCTCGAGCCGGTCACGCGCAGCGGCACGGCGATCCTCCGGGCAAGCCACGGCGAGCACGAGCCGCTGTCGCACACGACGGAGTGGATCCTGCTCGGCGTCGGTGCGCTCATCGCGATCGTCTTCGCCGTGCGCGGCTTCCGCGCGTACGTCGGCGGCACGGCACGCGATCTCGAGCGCGAAGCCAAGAGCCCGCGCCTCGCCGCTTTCCTCGGCGACGCGTGGACGATCGACACGAAGTACACGAGCTTCGTCGTCGGCCCGGTGAAGCTCCTCGCCTTCGTCATCGCCGTCGTCATCGACGCATTCGCGATCGACGGACTCGTGAACGGCATCGCGGCGCTCACGCGCGGCATCGGTGGGCGCGTCCGCAAGATGGCGGATGGCAGCATCGCGACCTACGGCCTGTGGATGGGCGCGGTCACCGCCCTCATGGCCTTCCTGTTCCTGTGGAAGCGCTGATCCCATGGCAATCAACGTGATGACCCTGTCGGTCCTCGTCTTCCTGCCGCTCCTCGGCGCGCTGCTCATCGCGGCGACACCGAAGAAGGCCGTGGGAATGCAGCGCGGCATCGCGTTGCTCACGACGCTCGCGGTCGCTTGGATCGGCATCGCCTTGTGCCTGCGCTTCGACGGATCCAGTGCGGCGATGCAGTTCACGGAGGTCGCTCCGTGGTTCACGCTGCCCGGCGGGATCGACGTCCACTACCGACTCGGGATGGACGGCATCTCCGTCCTGCTCGTCGGCTTGACCGCGATACTCGGACCGATCGTCGTGCTCTCGACGTGGGGCCACATCCACGTTCGCGTCAAAGAGTTCATGGTCTGGCTGCTCGCGATGCAGACGGGCATGCTCGGCGTGTTCCTCAGCCTCGACCTGATCCTGTTCTACGTGTTCTGGGAGACGAGCCTCATCCCGCTGTACTTCATCCTCGGGATCTGGGGCGGCGAGCGGCGCCTCTACGCGACGATCAAGTTCTTCCTCTACACGTTCGCCGGCAGCGTGGTGATGCTCATCGCTGCGATCTGGTTGATCTGGACCGCGGAGACCACCGACGTCGTGCGCTTGCTCGACATCGCCGGCCGGATGCCGGTCGAGACGCAGACCTGGCTCTTCGCCGCGTTCGCCTTGGCGTTCGCGATCAAAGTGCCGCTGATGCCGTTCCACACCTGGCTGCCCGACGCGCACACCGAAGCGCCCACCTCGGGCTCGGTGATCCTGGCGGGCGTGCTGCTCAAGATGGGCACGTACGGACTGCTGCGTTACGGCATCCAGATGTTCCCCGGCGCCGCGTTGGAGGCCGCGCCCTGGATGATGGCGCTCGGCGTCCTCGGCATCGTGTACGGCGCGTTCCTCGCGATGGCGCAGACGGACGTGAAGCGGCTCATCGCGTGCTCGTCGGTCAGCCACCTCGGTTACGTCGTGCTGGGGCTCTTCGCGCTGACGGAAGCGGGTCTGCGCGGCAGCCTGCTCCAGATGGTGAACCACGGTCTCTCGACGGGACTGCTCTTCCTCTTGATCGGGATGATCTACGAGCGCCGGCACACGCGCGCGCTCGACCAATACGGCGGCATCGCCGGCGTCATGCCCATCTTCGCGCTGTTCCTCGTCTTCGCGGTGCTGTCGAGCGTCGGTCTCCCCGGCCTCAACGGCTTCGTCGGCGAGTACTTGATCCTCCTGGGCACGTGGGAGGCTTCGCCGTGGCTCGCCGCGATCGCGGTGACCGGCGTGGTCTTCGGCGCGATCTACCTGCTCATGGCGACGCGCAAGATGCTCTTCGGGCCGCTCGTTCACTCGGAGAACAAGTCGCTGTCGGACCTGAACGGTCGTGAGGTCGCGTTGATGCTCCCGATCGTCGTCTTGTGCGTCTGGATCGGCGTGCAGCCCAACGTATTCCTCGATCGCACGGATGCGTCGTTGCGCGACGTCACATCTCGCATCGAGCACGCGCGCAGCGCCCGCACGGCCAGCATCGAAGCGACGCCGGTTCACCGCTTGGAGATCGAAGCTCGATGAACTCCGACATCGCCAGCCGGATCCTGTCGCAGACGACGCTCGACGCGAGTGGGCCGTTCTTGGCCTTCGCGATCGGCGTCCTCCTGCTCGTCTTCCTGGAGCTGTTCAGGGCGCTCCAGCCCCTGCGCAGCGTCGTCTTCCTGGCCACGCTCGCGGCGGCCGCATGGGCCGCGACGCGCACCATGTTCGGGCCGGAACTGTCGGTTTTCGAAGGCACGTACGTGGCGAACAGCACGACGAGCTCGTGGTCGCTGCTCTTCGTCGCCACGACCTTGATCGCTTGGGCCTTCGGTCGGAAGTACTACCGCGAGGAAGCGCACCTCGAGGGCGAGCACGACATCCTCTTGCTCACCGCGGCCTCAGGGATGGTGCTCATGGCGGGGTCGCGCGACCTGCTCGTCTTCTTCGTCGGCCTCGAGACGCTTTCCGTTCCGCTCTACGCCTTGGCCGGTTTCCGCCGCTCACGGCGCGAATCGGTCGAAGCCGGCCTCAAGTACTTCGTCCTCGGCTCCTTCGCGGCCGCGATCTACTTGATGGGCGCGGCGTTCGTGTACGCCGGCACCGGCACGCTGCAATTGTCGGGGATCCAAGCGCGCAGCGACCTGCTCGAGCAGCCGCTCGCGATCACCGGCGTGGCGATGCTCGTCGCCGCGATCTTCTTCAAGATCAGCGTGTTCCCGTTCCACCTGTGGGTTCCCGACGTCTACCAAGGCGCGCCGAGCCCGGTGACGACGTTCATGGCGACCGGCACGAAAGCGGCCGCGTTCGCGTTCCTCTTGCCGCTCGCTTTCGCGCTGCCGGTGCAGAGCGCGGGCCTCATCGCCGCGATCGCGCTGCTGACGATGGCCGCGGGAAATCTCGCGGCACTCGTGCAGACGGACATGAAGCGTCTGCTCGCGTACTCCGGCATCGCGCACGCGGGGACGATGCTGCTCGCGATCGCGGGGATCTTCACCGATCCCGAGTTGGGTGGCGCGAGCCAAGCGATCCTCTTCTACATGGCCGCGTACACGTTCACGGCGGGGGGCGCGTTCGGCCTCCTCACGATGCTCGAAGCGCAAACGGGCAAGCCGGTGACGATCGAGTCCCTGCGCGGCCTCGCGCAGAAGCGCCCGGGCATCGCCGCGGCACTGACCCTGTTCATGCTGTCGCTCGGTGGAATCCCGGCGACCGGTGGATTCCTCGGGAAGTACCTGATCTTCTCCGTCGCGGTGCGCGGGGACATGATCCCCGCGGCGATCATCGGGATCCTGCTCTCGGTCGTGGCGCTGGGGTACTACCTGCGCATCGTCGTCGCGATGTACATGCAGAGTGAGAGCGAGACGCAGACGATTCCTGCGGAGTCACGACCGCTCGCGTCCGCGATGGCGCTCGTGTGCGCGGCGATGGTTCTCGTGCTCGGAGTGCTGCCGGGCTGGTTCCTCACGAACGTGCGCTGATTGGGGCTCAGGCTCGCGGAGTCGAGCTACGGAATGTGATGCGCGTCACTTGGGTGCGTCACTTGGGCGCGTCACTTGGGCGCGTCACTTGGGCGCGTCGACTGGGGTGCGCGGACACGGGTGCGCGGACACGGGTGCGCGGACACGGGGCCCGGAGCAGGGCTTGGCGACTGTCAGTCGCAATTCTGGTGGCACCGCGCGCAAGCGCGCGGTGCTGCAAGCGCGCGGTGCTGCAAGCGCGCGGTGCTGCAAGCGCGCGGTGCTGCAAGCGCGCGGTGCTGCAAGCGCGCGGTGCTGCAAGCGCGCGGTGCTGCTAGTCGAACTCGACAGCCCACCCAAATCGATCGCCGCGCATGCGCTGCGCACGGACGAGACGACCGGATCGCTTCTCGAGCGTCCCGTTCGCTTCGACCTCCACGGTGACGCGCAGATCGCCTTCGCTGAAGAAGAGCACGCCCGACTGCGAGACGTTGTCCGCGCGGCCTTCGAGCTCCAACGTGTCGATCTTGAGCTTGACGCGGCCGCGATTCGTCAGGCGTCGTGCGCGTCGGCGCTCACCGGTTTCCGTGGCGAACTCTTCGCCGGCGCGAGGCTGGAAAGGATCCATGCGGGGGTGCTCCTGGGAGATCGAGGAAGATTCCTCCGGCTCCAGAGGGGAGCTATCGACGTCGCGCGCGAGCAGGCTTGAGAACGCTCACTCGTGAATGGGAGTCCGGCGCGCGGGCGGCGATCGCATCGATTTCACCGGGGTCGGCGGCCCGAGACGGCCACGGACCCCGCGGCCTCAAGGAGTCTCGGGCTCGTAGTTCTCCTGCAACCACTCCATCTCGCGCTTCATTTCGGCCGCCAACTCGGCGGAATTCTTGGAGCCGGCTTCGAGTTCGAGGTCGACGGCCGCGCGCAGGGATTCGAACGCCTGGACCCGCGTGGCTCGCGACGAATCGCGGTACTTGTCCACGTAGTACTGCTTGTCCGCCACCAGAGGCTTCGTACCCACCGCGTCCAGGGTGACGCCGTCTACGAACGTGGGCTCTTTCGAGGGCTCGGGACCGACGACTTCCGGTGCGGCGACGACCGTGCCGGCACCGGGAAGTGCTGCGGCGGGGGTTTCCTCGCCGGCGGGGGCCGCCGTGCGAGAGACCTCTGTGGGACCCCGCTCGAGCTCCAGCGGAGCACGCGGCGCGTTGACCGTCGCTTCCCGGTTGGCCGGCCCCGTTCCCGTCGAGGTGGGTACGGCGTCCCGTCGGAACGCGAGGTAGCCGACGCCCAGGCCGGCGAGGAGGAGGATCGGGATGAGGAGGCGCATGCGGGGTGTTGCATGGGGTCCCGAACGCCGGAAACACCCTGCACGCGGAGTGTACCGCGATCTCCCGCGCGGAGGTCCGGCGCGGGTCCCGACCCCCTCTATGGAAAGTTCTTCCGTTCCTGATGAACGCTTTCCCTCCGCGGAACACCTTGCCGGATTCGCAACTCTCGGGGGATACTTCGAGTTGCCACGGGTCCCCGTCCCTCAGGTCCCGGCCCGTTCGAACCGGGCCACGCGGGGATTACGTGTCTCCCTCCCATTTGGAGAATCGCTTCATGGCTCCCCCTCGTTCGTCGTGTACGACGCAACTGCGTCGGACACTCGCCTTCGGTTCTTTGTTCCTGGGTCTCGCCGCGTCGGCGAGCGCGCAGGGCACTGACGCCTGCACCACCCCCACGGTCGTCGCCGGCCTCGGCTCGTTCTCGATCGACAACACGGCCGCCGCCGCCGGGCAGGACTTCGCCCCCGGTTGCGCGCCGGCGAATATGGCGCGCGACGTTTGGTTCACGTGGACGGCGGCCGCGAGCGGCTCCACCACGATCGCGACGTGCTCCGGCGTCGGCTTCGACTCCGTCCTCGCCGTCTACAACGGCTCGACGTGCCCGGGCGCAGCCTCGATCGCTTGCAGCGACGACTCGTGCGGCGCGCAATCGAGCGTCACCTTCGCGGCCGTCGCGGCGCAGAGCTACGTGATTCAGATCGGCGGCTACAACGGGGCCACCGGCTCCGGCACGTTCTCGATCTCGGGCCCGCCGGTTCCGCCGGCGAACGATGCCTGCACGGCGCCGACCGCGATCGCGGGCGCGGGCCTCTTCCCGTTCACGGTCGTCAATGCGACGACCGGCACGCAGGGTCAAGCCGAGCCGAGCTGCAACTTCTTCGCGACGACAGCTATCGGCAGCGACGTGTGGTACGCGTGGACGGCGCCCTCGACGGGCATCGCCACGGTGAGCACGTGCGCGCAAACGTCCGTCGACACGAAGATCGCGGCCTACACTGGCGCGGTCTGCCCGGCGGCGGCAGCGATCGCGTGCAGCGATGACAACTGCGCGCTGCAGACGACGATCCAGTTCGCCTGCCAGAGCGGCGCGGTCTACATGCTGCAAGTCGGCACGTACCCGGGCGCCTCGCAAGGCGCGGGCAACTTCAACATCACGGTCGGCGCGCCGCTGGTGAAGTTGAGCCAGATCTACGGTGCGGGCGGCAACGGCCAAGCCCCGATCCTCAACGACTACATCGAGATCTACAACGCGGGCCCGGTGGCTCAGCCGTTGAACGGCTGGTCGGTCCAGTACGCCTCGTCGACGGGTCTGTTCACCGCCCTGAACACGGTCGCACTCCCGAACGTCACGCTCGCCCCGGGCAAGTACCTGCTCGTGAACCAAGGCACGGGGGGCACGCTCAACGCGACGCAAGTCGCCGCGAACCCGACCGGCGACGCGACGGGCGCCGTCGCGATGTCCGGAACGGACATGAAGGTGGCGCTCGTCAGCTCGACGACGTTCATCCCGACCGCGCTCGGTCAGCCGACCTACGCCGCCGTGCCGACGCTGATCGACTTCGTCGGCATCGGCACCGCGAACTGGAACGACACGGCCGCGGCCGGCGGCCTCAACGTCGCGACGAACAACGCTCCGGGGATCACCACCTCGGTCGCGTCTTACCGCCAGACGTGCGGTGCGACGGACACCAACTCGAGCATCCAAGACTGGTCGAACGGTTTCCCGGGTCCGCGCAATAACGCCACGGTCGCCACGACCGGCTTGGGTGTCATCGGCGCGGCTCTGCCGATCACGCCGCAGGCCGGCCAAGCGCTGCGCCTGACGGCCACGCCGTTCCGTTGCACGACGAACGACTTGGCCGCGGGCACGACGATGAGCGCGGATCTCACGCTCATCGGCGGCTCGGCCACCGCGACGCTCTTCGACAACGCCACGAACGGTGACGAACTCGCGAACGACGGTGTCTACACCCTCGTCACGACCGTCGGTGCCGTCGCGAGCGCCAGCTACAGCCTCCCGATCCGCGCCACGAACGGCGCGGCGACCGGTGGCAGCTTCATCAACGTGCTCGTCGCAGCGCCCGCGGGCCCTGCGAACGACAACTGCTCGTCGGCCGCGGCTATCGCGGTTCCGAGCACGACGAGCGGCGTCTTCACCGGCGCCATCGTCGAATCGAACCCGATGGCCAACTCGAACCCGAACCCGACGTCGGGCATGAGCACGCGTCGCGGTCTGTGGTACGCGGTCACGGGAACGGGCAACACGATGACGGCGTCGTTGTGCGCGACGCTCCCGGCACTCGACTCGGTGATGTTCGTCCTCGCCGGCACCTGCGACGGCTTCACGGCCATCGCGGCTGGCGACGACAACGGCCCGGCCTGTGCGGGTACGGCGGCCTCGGCCGCGTGGTGCTCGACGTTGGGTCAGACCTACTGGGTCTGGATCGCGCCGTTCTCGACGGCGGCGTCGACGGCGGCCTTCACCTTGAACATGACCGACAGCGGTACGGCGTGCACGGGAGCGTTCCCGGTCACGGTGTGCACCGGCGTCGCCGGTCCGTACACGGAGAAGGAAGCGGGCTACGGCGCCGCTCAGAACGAAGGCTGCTTCACGAACGCAGCTCGCTTCACCGACATCCCGATGCCCGGCGCGACGCCGGTCGTTCTCCGCGGCCAAGCGCGCGGCTTGATCAACACTCGTGACATCGACGGCTATCGCTTCCAAGCGACGACGACGGGTCCGATCTCGATCACGCTCGACACGTTCGGTTCGGCCGCGCAGGCTCAGTTCGTTTCGCTCGGCGCCGGCGGCATCTGCCCGGCGACCCAGATCGGCCTCACGCCGCTCTTCGTGACGCGCTGCGCGACGGGGATCCAAACCCTGTCGAGCAACGTCATCTCGGGCACTTGGTACGCCATCAACGTCATCGGGGGCATCGGCCTCCATGTGACGCCGCTCGCTACGTTCTTCGGTGGACAGATGCCCGGTGGAACCACGTTCCAGTACGGGCTGACTGTCGCCGTGGGCGGCCCGCCCGCGAATGACAACTGTGCGTCGGCGGCAACGCTGACGGCGGGCCCGACCTACACGGCGGGTCTCCTGACGACCGACGCGACGAACGACGGTACGTCGTCCTGCGACGTGGCCGGTCGTGACGTCTGGTACAGCCTGACGCTGGCCACGACGAGTGATGTCACCATCGACACGTGCACGTCCGCGATCGACACGGTCGTGAGCGTGTACAGCGTGTGCGGCGGTGCCGAGCTCGCTTGCAACGACGACTGCGGTGGCACGCCGTGCGGCGCGACGTCTTCCTGCGTGACCCTCACGGGTCTCGCGGCGGGCAACTACCGGATCCGAGTTTCCGACAAGAACCTCGGCGCCGGCGGCTCCTTCAACATTCGTGCGGTCGTGACGTTGGCGAACGACAACTGCGCGGGCGCTCAGCTCGTGACGTGTGGTTCGACGACGACGGGCACGACGGTCGGAGCGACGCTGGAGAACGTCAGCGTCCCGACGATCTGCACCGGTCCGGGCGCAGCCGAAGGCGGTCAGAACCTGGTCGTGAACTCGGCTGGCGTCTGGTACCGCACCGTCGGTACGGGTGCCACCGTGTACGCGGACACGCTGACGGCGTCCTACGACACGAGCATCACGGTCTACACCGGCACGTGCGCGGCGCTCACGTGTGTCACGGTGAACGACGACGTCCAGGGCACGCCCTTCCACTCGAAGGTCGGGTTCCAGACGGTCCCGGGTCAGGACTACTACATCCTGGTGCACGGCTTCGGTGCGGCGGATGTCGGCACGTTCACGCTCAACGTGACGTGCACGGCGACGCCGTCGAACGATCTGTGCGGCAGCCCGGCGAACCTGCCGGGTACGAGCGGCTCGTTGGCCACCACGAACGCAGGTTCGACCGGTGACAACTCGACGCTCACGTCGGCCGCTCTGGCGACCTGCGCGACGACGTACTCGCACTACGATACGTGGTACTCGTTCACGGCCGTCTGCTCCGGCAGCGCGACGTTCACGACGTGCGGCACCTTCGACACGATCGCGTCGGTGCACACGGCTTGCCCGTCGGGCGCGCTCTCCAACCAGCTGACGCCGACGGCGTCGAGCTGCAACAACGACGGTGGCGTCGGCTGCACGCCGGGCTCGTCGGTGACCGTGGCCGTGGTCGGCGGCTCGACGTATCTCGTCCGTGTCGCCACGGCGGGTGCGCAAACGACGGCAGCGGGCGGCGGACAGCCGTACACGCTGACGTGGAGCTTGCCGCTCGTGGATACGGACTCCGACGGTACGGCGGACTGCCTCGACGGCTGCCCGCTCGATCCGTTGAAGATCGCGCCCGGTATCTGCGGTTGCGGCGTCTCCGACGTCGACACCGACGGTGACGGCACGGCGGATTGCATCGATGGTTGCCCGGCCGATCCGTTGAAGATCGCGCCCGGTATCTGCGGATGCGGCGTCTCCGACGTCGACACCGACGGTGACGGCACCGCGGATTGCATCGACGGTTGCCCGGCCGATCCGCTGAAGATCGCGCCCGGTATCTGCGGTTGCGGCGTCTCCGACGTCGACACCGACGGTGACGGCACCGCGGACTGCCTCGACGGCTGCCCGGCGGATCCGCTGAAGATCGCGCCCGGTATCTGCGGATGCGGCGTCTCCGACGTCGACACCGACGGTGACGGCACCGCGAATTGCATCGACGGTTGCCCGGCCGATCCGTTGAAGACGGCCCCGGGTCAGTGTGGATGCGGTGTGGCGGACGTCGACACGGACGGTGACTCGGTCGCCAACTGCATCGACAACTGCGACACGATCGCGAACCTTGGCCAGGCCGACCTCGACGGAGATGCCGTGGGCGATGCCTGCGACAACTGCGTCAACGTGTCGAACCCGACTCAGGGCGACTGCAACGGTGACCTGATCGGCGACGCCTGCGAGATCTTCTTCGGCGTCCCGGATTGCAACCTGAACGGCATCCCGGATACGTGCGACATCGCCAACGCGACCAGCGCGGATCTGAACGCCAACAACATCCCGGACGAGTGCGAAGTGAACGGCGGAACGCCGTACTGCTTCGGCTACGCGGCCTGCCCGTGCGGCAACAACTCGCTCCCGGGCTCTGGCCAGGGTTGCATGAACTCGACCGGTCAGGGCGCGATGCTGCTCGGTTCCGGCCTCACCTCGCTCAGCGCGGACGGTCTCGTGCTGAACGTGTCGAACCTTCCGATCCCGGGCTCCGGCACGGGCTTCGCATTGTTCTTCCAGGGTGATGCGGCGACGAACGTGCCGTTCCAAGACGGCCGCCGTTGCGTCTCGGGTGCGCAAGTCCGCCTCGCGACGAAGTCGCACACGGGCGGAATGACGAGCTTCCCGCAGGGCGGAGACAACTCCGTCAGCGTCGAAGGCTTCGTCGGTGGCCCCGGTGCGCGGTACTACCAAGTCTGGTACCGCAACGTGATCGGTCCCTGCGGCACGGGTTCGAACGTGTCGAACGGCCTGTCCGTGATCTGGGTCCCGTGATCTGACGGAGTGAGTTCGCGGCGATCCTAGGGATCGCCGCGACTCGAACAACCGACGGGCGGCAGCGCGAAGAGCGCTGCCGCCCGTCGGCCTTTTCGGTGAGCCGTGCTGCGGGAGGACAGCGCGCTCATGCCGTGACGATCACTCGGGCGCTGTGAGCACGCTCGCACGTCGACTCCGCGTCGGCGCGAACCTCACGTCGTGGGCGTCTCGCCCTCGCGCTTCTCGGTGAGAGCGCGCGCCAACTCCTCGTAGGCGCGTCGCTCGACCTCACTCGGCTGGGCAGGCACGACGACCTCGACGTCGAGCAAGAGGTCACCGCGCGAACCACCCGGCATGGGAACTCCGCGACCGCGCAATCGCAGCGATCGACCGCTCGAGGATCCAGCGGGCACGGTGATGAGACCCTCGACGCCATCGGGCCCACGGACGAGGACGCGTGCGCCGAGCACGGCTTGGTACGGCGCGATGCGCAACTTCCCGCGCAGTTCGCCCTCCTCCGCGCCGAGCTCGAAGCCCGGTGGCAGTTCGACGGCGAGGCGCAGCAAGAGGTCGCCATCCGAACCCGATCCGTGTGCGTTGCGACCTTGGCCGCGCAAACGCAGCACGGTGCCGCTGAACGAACTCGCGGGGATGCGCACTTCGATCTCGCGCGGGGAGCCCGACCCATCGTCGAGTTGGAAGGCGCGCTTGCCGCCGACGAGCGCGACCTCGAACGGCACGGCCAGTTCGGCCTCGACGTCGCGACTGACGCGCTCTTGCGCGGATCGCGCGCGGCGACCGCGGCGCGCGAGGTCTTCGTCGGCGCCGTCGAACCCGCCACCGCTGAACAAGCTCTCGAAGAACGAGCTGAAGTCGCCGGCCGACGTTCCCGATCCCGCCGCGCGCGATGCCCCGCTCGGACGCCAACCCGGCGGCGGCGTGAAGGTCTGGCCTTCTTTCCAATCGGCGCCGAGCGTGTCGAACCGCTGGCGCGTCTTCGGATCCTTGAGAACCTCGTAGGCCTCCGTGATCTGCTGGAAGCGCTGCGTGGAGCCGGCGCTCTTGTCGACGTCGGGGTGATGCTTCCGCGCGAGGAGACGGTAGGCGCGGCGCACCTCGTCCTGGGTGGCCGTGCGCGGGACGCCGAGCACGGCGTAGTAGTCCTGGTAGCGGATGCTCATCGAGGGGGGGGGTCGCTCTGAAGGCTCTCCGACCCAGGCGACGCCTACAACAGCCATTCCAGAGACTGACCCACTTGGCTGTCCGTCGCCTCGGAGTGACCACAGGATGGGGGTCGAACCGGCTGCAGGCGGGCCGTGACGGCGACGGACAGCCAACTGGGTCAGCTTAGGGCTTCGACGGGCGGTCGCGTGAGCTGGAGACCCGTGCGTGAGACTGCCGCCATTTCGACTGGCCGCATGCCGTTTTGGCGCTAGAACCGGCTCGTGCAGGTCTGTAGGGCCGTTCCCGGACAGCCTGCAAGGCTTCCACGACCTGGCATCGAGATTGCATTTCGGCCTCCCGACCCAGGCATAGTGCCGGTCACACGAGGACCGAAAAGCATGTACGGCATCCGACACTCGAGCCTCCGGAACCCGAGTTCCTGGAGCCCCTTCGAAGAGTTCGAGCGACTGCACGCGCGCCGGGAACGCGGCGGCGTGTCGTTTCCGAGCGGACCCCCCGCGCCGACGATTCACATCTGGACCGAGGGCGACGGCTTGCGCCTCGCCGCGCTGGTACCGGGCATGAAGCCCGAGGAGTTGGAGATCACGATTCAGAGCGAGGCTCTGACGATCCGCGGCACTCGCCCATCGTCCGGACCCGAGGGTGACGAGCGTTGGCTACGCCACGAGCGCGGCACCGGCGCCTTCGCGCACTCGCTCCTGTTGCCGTTCGCGATCGACGCGGACGGCGTGAAGGCGCGCCTCGCGAACGGTGTGCTCCTGATGGAACTTCCGCGGTCGGCGGCCGAAGCGCCGCGCCGCATTGCCGTCCAAGACAGTTGAAGGAACCCGCGAACATGAATTGCACGACGAATAACACTGGCGCCCCGACGACAGACAGTGCGGTCGCTGAACCCGCCCTCGCGCGCGCGATACCGGCCTGTGATGTGTGGGAAGCCGGCGACGGCGTTCACATCGTGGCCGAGATGCCCGGTGTCGAGCCCGGTGCGGTCGAGGTCACGATCGAACGCGATGTCCTCACCCTGCGCGGCAAGGCCGCGCGCTTCCGCGCGACGGTGGCGTCGCCGGCGCAGATGGTCGAATACGTCCGCAGGTTCCGACTTTCGGACACGGTCGAGGCAGACGCTACTCGGGCGTCGTGCAAGAACGGGCTCGTGAGCGTGCTCGTGCCGAAGAAGCAGCCGACACAGCGCAAGATCGCGGTGTCGGCGGGTTGAGCGGGCGGGGCTGGTTCCACGCGAACCGAGGCGCGCGGGATCAGGCTCGCAAGCGTGACAGCAAGTCGGGACCGAGAGCGTCGTTCGTCTCGTCGAGTCGCGGGACGACGACGCTCTCGCCGTTCTTCAGGTTCTTCACTTGGCACATGCCCGATTGCCATTCGTCGCTGCCGATGACGATCGCGAAGGTGAATCCGCGGCGGTCGGCGTACTGCAACTGAGTCTTCAACTTCTTCGCGTCGGGGTAGAGCTCGACGCCGAGTCCGCTCGCCCGGAGCTTCGCCGCGAATGCGACGTATTCGTTGAAGCGCGCTTCGTCGAAGTACGCGACGAAGATCGGGGCGGTGGCACGCGACGTCGGGAGCAACTTCAACTCCTCCATCGCCGAGAGGAGTCGATCGAGTCCGAGCGACGCACCGATGCCGGGCAGACGCTCCTTCGTGTAGAGGTTCGCGAGGTCGTCGTAGCGACCACCCGAGCACACGCTGCCGATGCCCGGCAACTCGGCCAGCGAGGTCTCGAGAACCGTGCCCGTGTAGTAGTCGAGGCCGCGCGCGATGGCGACGTCGATCTGCACTGCGTTCTCACGAAGACCCGCGGCGCGCGCACCTTCGAGGACGCGCGCGAGTTCGCCGTGACCGGCACGACCGCGTTCACTGCTGCGGGCCACGACCTCGAGTCGCGCGAGTACGGCGTCACTCGAACCTTGGACCTGCGCCAAGGAGAGGATCGCGGCGCACTGGCTCGGACTCGCCGATGCCGTTCGTGCCATTTCCTCGGCCACTTTCTCCGGACCGATCTTGTCGATCTTGTCGAGCGCACGCAGCACCTGTGTCGCGTTGTGGCTGAGTTCCAGCGACTCGAGTAGCCCCGTGAGGAGCTTGCGGTTGTTCACCCGGACGACCGAGGTCTCGAAACCGATCGCCCGCATCAAGTCGTGCACGACGAGCACCGTCTCGACGTCCGCCGCGATGCTCTCCGTGCCGATCGTGTCGAAGTCGCACTGCATGAACTCGCGATAACGACCGCGCTGCGTGTTCTCGCCGCGCCACACCGTCGCGACGTGATACCGCTTGAACGGCATCCCGAGCACGTTCGAGTGCTGCGCCACGAAGCGCGCGAGCGGCACCGTGAGATCGAACCGCAAAGCCACGCGGCGACCGCCGTGGTCCTCGAAGCGGTACATCTGCTTGTCGCTCTCCTCACCGCCCTTCCCGGCGAGGATTTCCTCGTACTCCAAGGCCGGCGTATCGATCGGCAGGAATCCGTACGAGCGATAGACGCGCTTCGCCGTGTCGATCAACCATTCGCGCGGGATCTGAGCCTCGGGCAAGTAGTCGCGGAAGCCCTTCAGCGTACGTGGTTCGATGAGAGCCATCCCGGCATCGTACGGAGCACCTGTCCGTGCGTCGACGCAGACGAACGGCACGGATATCCTCCCGTGGATGTCGTCGAGCCTTTGGATCCTGGCGCTGGGCCTGGTGTCGGTGCTGGTCCATGCCGGATGCGGGAACGACGAGAACTCGAGCGTCGTGAGCACGCACGGGTTCCGACCGAACGTCCTCGTCCTGACGCTCGACACGACGCGGCCGGACCACTTGGGTTGTTACGGACACGCAGCGGCGGTCACGCCCGTCATCGACGCGCTCGCGAAGCGCGGCACACGCTTCGAGCACGCCTACGCGCCGGTCCCGCTCACGCTGCCTTCGCACGCGACGATCTGGACCGGACTCCAACCGCCCGAGCACGGGATTCACGACAACGGACGCAATGCGTTGGCCGCGGACGTGCCGCACGCCGCCGAGATCCTGCGATCGGCGGGTTGGAGCACGGGCGCATTCCTCTCGACAGCGGTTCTCGACACGACGTTCGGGCTCGCGCGCGGCTTCGACGTCTACGACGACCGCATGTCCGCCGTCGACGCGGATGGCGACGAAGCTCCGCCGCAACGGCGTGGCGACGCGACGACAGATGCGGCCGTCGCGTGGATCCGCACGGCGCGCGAACCACTTCTCGGTTGGGTCCACTTCTACGATCCGCACTCGACCTACGACCCGCCCGAGCCGTGGCGCAGCCGCACGCCGGATCCCTACGACGGCGAGATCGCGTTCGTGGACTCGCAGATCGGTCGGATCCTCGCGGTGCTGGAGGAGCGGGGCGCGCTCGAGCGCACGATCGTCGTCGTGACGGCAGACCACGGGGAGTCGTTCGGCGAGCACGGCGAGGCGACGCACGGACTCTTCGTGTACGACGCGACGATGCGCGTTCCGCTCGTCTTCGCCGGACCGGGATGTGACGCGCGCGTCGCGCGGACGCCGGCCGAACTCGCTGACATCGCGCCGACGATCCTCGACCTGTGCGGTGTTCGCCACGAGCTCGCGCGGCCGAGCCTCGCGAGCGTGCTGCGCGGGGCCGAACTGGGGCCGCGTCCCGTCTACGGCGAGAGCGAGTACGGCTGGCTGTCCTTCGGCTGGAGCCCGCTGCGAACGACGGTCGTCGACGGTTGGCGGTACGTGGATTCGAGCGATCCCGAGCTCTACGACCAGCGCGCGGATCCGCGTGAACTCGTCGATCTCGCGGATCAGGACGACGAGCGCGTCGCGCGACTCGACCGCGAGCTCGAGGCCCTGCGCGCCGGATTCACGCCGCGCGGTTCCTCCGCGGCGAAGATCGACGAAGCCCTCGCGAGTCGGCTGTCCAGTTTGGGCTATGCGCAATCGGTCACAGCACCCGGCGAGGTACCGCTCGATGCGCCGTCGCCTCGCGCAATGACGACAATCCACGAGGAATTCTTGCGTGCCGTGGGTTTCGCGCAACACGGGCACGCGGATCGCGCGATACCACTTCTCGAGAGCGCGGCGAAGTCCTGGCCCCGCGGCGTGTTGATCCACTTGCATCTGGCACAAGCTCTGCTCTCCGCGGGTCGGCCGGTCGATGCGCGCGTCGCCGCGGCGCGTGCTGTCGAGCTCGACCCGAATCTCGAGGGTGCGCACTACTGTCTGGGCCTGGCCAGCGCCATGTCGGACGACCCGGCCGGCGCGATCGCGCACTATGATCGCGCTCTGGCCTTACAACCGACGGGGTATCTGACGCGCCTCGCGAAGATGCGTGCGTTGGTCCGCTTGGGGCGCGACGCCGAAGCCGCAGAGGTCCTCGAGCAGATCGTGGCGATGAAACCGCTCGACACGGCCAGCGCCGCGAAACTCGCGCGAATCCAGCGCACGTTGGGTCGCCACGTCGAGGCGGTGCGCGTTCTGCGTGCAGCTAACCGCGCGCGACCCGAGGATCAGGGACTTGCCCTCTATCTGGCTTGGGAACTCGCGACGAACCCCGAGGACGCGGCGCGGGACGGCAAGACAGCCGTCGAACTGGCTGAACATGCGCTGAAAGCGCGCGGTCGATCCCTGCCCGACGAACTCGACACGCTGGCCGCGGCCTACGCCGAGGCCGGCCGATTCGAAGACGCGGTCGCGACGATCGACAAGGCCTTGCGCGCAGGCGGCGAGGACGCGGACGCGACCCTTGTGGCGGAATGGAACGCTCGGCGCACTCTGTACCTCGCGCAGCGCGCGTTCCGTGATGGTTGAGGTCGCACCGCGACCGACTTGGCGCGCGCTCGCGCTGCTGCTCGTCTTCCTCGTACTCGTGCGCGGGTTTCTAGTGCTCTCGTGCGCCGAGGTCTTCTTCTACGGCGAGGAACTCGCGAAGGGTGGTGCGGCGAAAGCGATCCTCGATTCGCCGCCGATCCCCTACCACCAACTGGTCTACGCGTACCACGAGGGCGGTGGGTTCGTGATCGCTCACGCGCGAGCGCTCGCCTTCCTCCTCGTCGGCGAGAGCCTACTCGCCACGAAGCTCGTCGCCATCGCGACCAGCGCCCTGGTCCTCGTCGTCGGGGTGACATTCGCGCGTGAATCGTTCGGACGCCGTGCATCCATCGTGTTCGGAGTGCTGTTCGTCCTGTGCCCGGATGCGTGGTTGCGCTTCTCGTTGCTCTCGATCGGCACGCACTTCGAGGCCCTATTCTTCGAGTGCGCGATCCTGCTCCTCGCGTTCCGCATCCTGCGATCTGCTCCGGGTCGCGCACGCGACTGGATCCTCCTCGGCCTCGCATCCGGCTTCGGGATCTACTTTTCGCTGGTCATCGCGGCGGCGATCGCCGCGGCCGGAGCGATGCTCCTCGTCGGCTTGCGTGCGCGAATTCTCGGCCGTGGACTGGCGCTCGCAACCGCAGCGGCAATCGTCGGCGCATCCCCGCTCCTGTGGATGCTCGGTCGCGTCGGGATCGATGCGCTGCGCGTGCGCGGCCAGTCTCTGGCGGGTGGCGAGCGCAGTGGTCCCATCGGCACGCTCGGCGATCTCTTCGCTCCCCTCGTCGCGAACGGTCGCGTGGACGATTGGCTCCAATTCGCAATCCTCGGTTCGGCCGCGCTCTCGTCCGCGTGGATCCTGCGCGAACGCGGCTCCCGCCTCGCGGCCCTTTGGATCCTTGGCTTCTTGGGCGTCTACTTCGCGCTGTACCTCGGATCCGGTCTGGCCACGTCGATGAACGGGCTGTGGCTTCTCTGGTGGCGCATGTCGCCGACCTGGTTCTTCGCGACCCTCCTCGCCGCAGCGGTGATCGACGCGCTGCTCACGCGTCGTCGCGCGGTCGCCGGCGCTCTCATCGCCGTGCTCGTCGCTGCCGGGCTGATGGACGTCGTGCGTCTCGCACGGACCGGACGGCCCGATCTCATCCCCGCCAACGCAGCGTTCCTCGCGCGAGCGAAGGGTTACGACTTCGCCGAGTACTTCGACCAGATCGTCCACCACCTCGATGGCGACGAGCGCGAACGCATCCGCGTGCTGCTCGCACTCCGTGACGACACGCATCTCCTGCCGTCGGCGATCGCGCACAACGTGTTCGAGGAGAGCGAGCTGCCGTTCGAGCGTGTGTTGGACATCTCACGCGCGGAATTCGGTCAGCGATTCGACGATGCGCTGCTCGGTCTCGGTCATCACCTCCACCCGCGGCCCGGTTACGACATCCCGGCCGCATTCGAACGCCTTGCGGAGAGTCCCGCGGACTTGCGCACGCAGCTCGCCCGCGCGCTCGGCCGAACGGGGCTCGGGCAACGCTTTCGGCGCGATCGATTGGTGGAGCAGATCGAGACTCCGCTGCCGCCCGAGTTCCGAGACGCATTCCTCGAGGGAGTCGGATGGCGCATCTGGCGCGCCTACCTTTTGGATCCTGCGGGCGGCTTGGCGTTCGTCGAGTCGCGGCCGGTCGAGGAACGCGCGGCGCTCATGCGCGGGCTCGCGCTGGAACGCGCCGCGTGGACGTTGCCCTGATCGTCGCCATCAGCGCGGCGCGATCACGGAAGGCACGCGCGGCGCGGTGACGATTCCCACGCTCCACACGATCGGGATCGTTGGTCGCGCGCCGGAAAACGTCGTCGGCAATTCACGCGGGATGAGCCGTTCGGCGCCGGGCAGTGGAATCTCGCCGTTCCAAGTCACCTCGCGTCCGACCCAGCCGAGCAGTCCACCCTGTGTGTGCGACGCGACGCCGAGCCGGAGGCCGTGCACGCGCATGCGCTCCACGATCACGACCCCCGTGGCCTCCCGCGCGAGCCGGCGTGCTTCGACGAACGACTCCGGGTTGGAGAACGCCGCGGCGCTCGAGGCGAGCACGGGACGACGCGCGTGATAGGCGACGAGCTCGCCCTCGGCCGGATCCGCGAGGATCCCCCAGGCGGACTTCGCACTCGAACTGTTGAACGGCCCACCGGCGGGCACGTTGTCGCGAATCCAGCGCAACGCGGCGAAGCGATCCACGGTTTCGGAGGGGAACGACGCGCGGGCATTCGCGGCGAGCTTCCCGTGAACGAGGGCGACGACGGCCAACATCGCGCCGACGATCCCGAGCCACCAGCGCTGTGCGCGCATGGAGCCGAGACTTGCGATCCCGCCCGCGAGTGCGACCGCCGAAGCGGCGACGCACAACGGTGAAGTTCGGTGCTCGACGAGCGCGAGCACTGTCGAGACGAAGACGAGCAGAGCCAAGTGCAAGGACGCCGCGTCACGCTCGCGGACGAGCCGGAGAGTCGCGACGAGAGCGGCGCACGGCATCAACACCGACGACGTCAGGGCGAGTGCCGAATCGAACGCGGACGCGATTCCCAGCAGGTGCCGCGCGTTCCACCAAGCCTCGATCGGCGCGGACGCGGCGCTCCAAGCGCGTGGCATCTCGAACACGAGCAGCGCGAGCACACCTGCGAGCATCATGATCCGCGCGAGAGTACGTCCCTTGCGCGCTTCGTCGCGTGGGGCCGTGAGGAGCAGCAGGGCGAAAGGCGCAGCCGACACGAGCAGCAGGTCCGAGGCTGCGAACGTCCAACGCTCGACGAGTCCACCGGGCAAGCTCTCCCACGGCCCGTCGGCCAGCGGCAACCGCGCCGTGAACGCGGCTACGAGCGAGAAAAGCAGGCCGGCACGCACCGTCATCGGCCTCAAGGCAATCGGTCCGCGCAGCGCTCGCAACAGGAACGCTGCCGCGGTCGGCAACGCCAAGAACGGTCCGGCGGCGGACATCGAAGCCAGAAGTCCCGCGACGACTCCGGCGAGCAGCGCCTCGAGAATCGTGGACAACGCGTCCTCGGCGTAGAGCGCCACTTGCGTGCTGCGAACGAGCAGCGCGAACAACACGAGTGCGAGGGCGGCCGCGTCGAGGCGACCCACGACGCCGGCTGTGACCGCAGCCGGTGCGAGCGCGAAACCGAGGGCCGCGAGGAGGACCGCGAACGGTGCGCCGCGGGTCGCGATCCAAGCGGTCCATGCGAGCGCCGCGAAAGCGAAGACGAACGCGACGGGTCCGACCCAAGCCGCGAACGCTTCGAGATCCTCCTCGTCGACTCCACCGAGCGACGGGTCACCACTGGGGCTCGCAAGCCAGCGCTCCGCGAGCCCAGCGAGCAAAGCGTCGAAGACCGGCAACGCCGGGATTTCGGGCAGGACTCCGTGAGCTTGGAAGGGGTCGTGCTGCGGAACACGTCCTTCGGCGAGTGCGAGCTCGATGCGCCGCAAATGCAAGGCCGTGCCCGGGTCGTCCACGATCCAGCGCGACGCGCCGAGCTCGTTCGCACCTTCGTCCAGGCGCCGCTCCGAGATCGGCCCGATTCGCGCGGCGAGACCGAGCAATAGGGCGACGACGAGAAGAGCGGCGAAGACGTTGCGTCCCAAGGATCGTCGCTACTTCGTCGGATAGGTCTGCAAGACCCACGACTTCCACTGCGATTCGAAGTCGAGGACCGAGAAGCCGTAGATCTCCTTGAAGGCGTCCCGCGTCGGCACCTTCTCCTTCAGCTTCTTCACGAGCGCATTGAACTTCTCGGCGTCCTTGTTCAGCAGGAACTCGACGTAGCTGAAAGACACCGCGTGCATCGGCAAGGTGAGCGTGTCGACGTTCTGCTGCAGGACTTCGGCGACCGGGGGCGTCTTGCCCTCGTCGATCATCTTGCGTACGGCGAGTCGGAAACGACCGCCCTTGAAGTCGACGTTCGAGTTCGCCTCCTGATAGCAATAAGTGTCCGCGATCTGCCAGTACCGGTCCTCGAAGAAGTGCGCGAGGCCCTCGTCCATCCAGCCCGCCTTGATGTTGCCGATCCACGCGACAGGTCGCTGCGCCGAGAGCATCAAGTGTACGACGCAATGAACGATGTTGCGGTGGAGCTTCTCGTCGTCCTGGAAGTTCTGCTTGTTCCCGCACACGGAATAGCTGGGCGTTTGGCCCATCAGCTTCACTCCGCCCTTCGCGCTCTGCCGGCAGAAGCGCAGGCCCGCGTCGTGGTGGTCTTGCGGTAGTTGCCACACGAAGACGCGGAACTTCTCGACGAACTCCTTGTCCGTGATCTGTAGGCGCGCGCAGTAGTCGGCATAGAGGGTCTCGAGTCGCTTCAGATAGAGGTGGACCAGCTCGTGCGCGTCGAGCCACTTCTTCTCGACCTTCAGGCGATCCATTTCCCACACGAGCACGAAGTGCTGCGACTCGGCCTTGCGGATCGGCCGGTTCATCGTGGTGTCGATGTACGCGAGGCCGACCTTGCGCACCGCCACCGCGGCCTTCTTGGCCTCGATCGCCTCGCGAGCGGGCTTGTTCTCACAGTCGGGACACGCGGTGAAGCCCACGCCCGCGCACACGGCGCATTCGGCGATCGCGCTGCAGAAAAGCACGGCATCCTCCAGCAGGCACGCGTCTCTCTCGTGTTCGGTGCACGGTTGGCGGCCGGTAGACTGGCACTTCTTGCACTCGGGCGTTTCGTCCTCGATCGCGAGGCCGCGCGTGACGCCGTGCGATCCGGCCGTGATCGCCATGACCTCGTGGCCCATGGTGCCGAAACACGCGGCCGAGGTGCACAGGATCGCGACGAGGAGGGCGAGCGTCCGTGTCATCCGCCGATCAGCTCCTCGACGACTTGCCTCTTCGGATCGAAGTCACGCAAGCGGATCCGCGCGGCCAATCCCGGCGGAATAGCCTTGCGCGGCGCGAGGCCGACGAGCTCGCTCTCGCGGATCGCGACGCCACGCTCCGCCGACAGCGTCTCGATCTCGCGGTACACGCGCTCGAGCCCCGTCGACTCGAAATCACAGACGTTCATGCTGACCTGAGCGCACTGGAGATCCTCGAGCCAGAAGCCCATCGCCTTGATGCCCTTCAAACCGCCATCCTTCTCGCGGATCTTCTTGGCGATCTCCTTCGCGACAGCGACGTCCTTCGTCTCGAGGTTCACGTTGTAGGCGATGAGGAACGCGCGCGCGCCGATCACGACCGCGCCCGCGGTCGGGTGCAGTTGATCCTGCGGTCCTTCGTCCGGGACGCGCGTCGGATCCGTCGCAACGGCCTCACGCAGTTTCTCGAACCCGATGTTGCGCACGTCGGGCAAGTTCTTGCGGGCGGGGATGCGCGCGGCCGACTCGTAGAAGTAAACGGGGATCTCGAGTTCGCGCCCGACGCGACGGCCGAGTTCGTGCGCTAGTCGCACGCAGTGAGTCATGTCCGTTCCTTCGAGCGGCACGAACGGGACGACGTCCGTCGCGCCGACGCGCGGGTGCTCGCCCTGATGGCGCGTGAGGTCGATCAGCTCCTTCGCCTTCGCGATGCCGCGGAACGCCGCTTCGACCGCGACCGCGGGCGGCGCGACGAACGTCACGACGGCGCGATTGTGGTTCGCATCGAGGCTCTGATCGATGCGGCGCGCGCCGGGCACCGACGTGATCGCTGCGACGATGGCGTCGACGACTGCGGGGCGACGACCTTCACTGAAGTTGGGGACGCACTCGACGAGGGACATGCTCTAGAGAATCGCTTTCGCTCAGGACCTTTTCCCATTGGAACCGCGAGCGGCGCGATCGCCAAGGACGGATGCAGGCGGTTCGCGTTCGAGGACGACGCATCCGCGCTTCACGACGGCACACACGGCGTTGCGGCCGTGCTCGTAGACGAGGTGGAGGTGGTTCGGGACGTCGAGGACGACGAGATCCGCATCCTTCCCCTCCTCGATCGTCCCGAGGCGCGTGCCGCGACCGAGCGAACAGGCGGCGTTCAACGTCGCTGCGGTGAGCGCTTCGGCCGCGCTCATCCGATATCGCAAGGCGGCCCACGCCAGAACTTGCGGCATGCTCTGCAAGTAGCACGAGCCCGGGTTGAAGTCGGTCGAGAGCGCGACGGGCACGCCGCGATCGATCAATCGCCGGGCGGGAGCCTCGCGATCCTGCCGCAGGTAGAGCGGCACGACCGGACACAGGACCGCCGTCACACCGGCTTCGGCGAGCGCGTCGGCACCCGCGTCGTCGACGAACTCCAAGTGATCCGCGCTCCGTGCGCCGAGTTCCGCCGCGAGGCGCGCGCCACCGAGGAGCGAGAGTTGGTCGGCGTGTAGACGCAGCGAGAATCCGAGCGATCGCGCGCGTTCGAGGATGCGCCGCGACGCGTCGATACCGAACGTGTGACCTTCGACGAACACGTCACACGCCTCGGCCAAGCCGGACGCGGCGACGCGCGGGAGCATCTCGTGTTCGACGAGGTCGACGTACGCCCCGGGCGCCGCGCGATGCTCGGCCGGGACGTCGTGCGCACCGAGAAACGTCGGCGCGATTTCGACCGCGTGGACTGCGCGCGCCGCGGCCATGACCTCGAGGGACAAGAGTTCGTGCTCGGTCGTGAGCCCGTACCCGCTCTTGGCCTCGATCGTGGTCGTGCCGAGTTCGAGGAATCGGTCGAGCCGCACGAGCAAGCGCGCGAGCAGTTCCTCGCGCGGCGCCGCGCGCAAGCCGCGGACGCTCTCGAGGATGCCCCCGCCCTGCGCGGCGATGTCGAGGTAGGTCGCTCCGCGTGTGCGCATCTCGAACTCGTCCTCGCGCGTGCCGGCGAAGACGGGATGCGTGTGCGCATCGACGAAGCCCGGCACGACGGTTCCTCCGCGCGCATCGAGTTCGCGGCTCGCGCGGAATCGGGCCCGTATCGAAGCCTCGTCCCCGACGGCCACGATCCGCCCGTCGCGTACGGCGATCGCCGCGGATCGGTGGACCCGGACCTCCGCGAGGGCCGGGCCGGTGCGCGGCGTCGAGCCCGTGGGCGTCGCGACCTCGGCTGCGCCGTGGACGAGGAGATCGGCGGGCTCGCGTTCGGGGACGGGGCTCATGGAGATCGTGAGCGCGAACTCTAACGGTCGCGGTAGGTCCCTTCAGGCCCAGATCGAGAGTATCCTCGGGCACGAGTGCGAAGTCGCGGCCCTTTGCAGTGGACGATCGACGCGACCTTCGTGGTCGCGATCGGCGCGGCGTGGCATTTCGGACGCGCGCCCGAGGTCGTGCGAACGAATCCGTTCGGCTTTCGGATGCTCGAGACGGCGCGCGCAGCCGGCGTGGTGTTCACGCACCAAAAGCCGTCGTTCGATGCGCGTATCGCGCACGTGGAGCCGCACGTGGCCGGCATGGGTGCAGCCGTTTCCGTGGTCGACGTCGACCAGGACGGTTGGCCGGATTTCTACGCCGCGAACGGCGCGGCGGGCTCTCGCAGCGCGCTGTTCATGAATCGCCGCGACGGCACGTTCGAGGATCGCGCGGAAGCCGCCGGCCTCGCGGACATGAACCGCGCGGGTGACGGATGCACGAATGGGTCCGTGTGGGCCGACTACGACGGCGACGGCGACGTGGACGCGTTCCTGTACCGGTTCGGGCGTCAGATCCTCGTGCGCAACGAGGGCGACGCGCGGTTCGTGGACGTGTCGAAGAGCGCGGGCCTCGACCTGTTCATGAATTCGATGGGCGCCACGTGGTTCGACATGGATCGCGACGGCGATCTCGACCTCTACGTCACGGCGTATTACCGCTCGGACATCGATCTGTGGCATCTCGCGACGACGCGAATCATGCAGGAGAGTTTCGAGTTCGCGAACAACGGCGGCGCGAACCGGCTTTTCGAGAATCGCGGTGACGGCACCTTCGCGGACGTGACGGACCGAGCGGGTGTGGGCAGCACGCGTTGGACCTTGGCCGTGGTCGCCGCGGATCTCGACGGCGACGGATGGCAGGACCTCTACCTCGCGAACGACTACGGTCCCGAGGAATTCTTCCGGAACGCGCGCGACGGCACGTTCGTCCTGGCCGAGGGCGTTGGGCTCGAGGAATCGAGCAAGAGCGGCATGTCGGCCGCCTTGGGCGACTTCACCGGTGAAGGCACGCTGGGCGTCTTCGTGACGAACATCTCGCAGCGCGGATACCTGTTCCAAGGCAACAACCTGCGCGTGAACCGGCTCGCATCCGGGGGAACTCTGCGCAACGTCGCGCAAGGTCCCGAGGTCGATTGCGGTTGGGCCTGGGGCGCGCAGTTCGGCGACTTGAACAACGACGCACTGCCCGACCTCTTCGTGGTGAACGGATTCATTTCGGCCTCGCCGGACCGCGACTACTGGTTCGGCATGTCGAAGATCGCGATCGGCGCGGGAGCGCTGGCCGAGGACGCTCAGTTCTGGCCGCCGATGGAGGACCGCAGCCTCTCGGGATACCAGCCTTCGTGCGTGCTCGTGAACCAGGGACGAATGCGCTTCGTGAACGGCGCGCTGGGGATCGGCGTCACGGACCTCCTCGACGGACGCGCGGTGGCGCTGGCGGATTTTTCGAACCGCGGCGTGCTCGACGCCGTCGTGGCGAATCAGGGCGGACCGCTGCTCCTCTATCGCAACGAGGTCGACGCGGGGCGCAACTGGATCCAGCTCGACCTCGTCGGCACGCGCGCGAATCGCGAGGCGTACGGCGCGATCGTCCGCCTCGAGACGCAGGGCAGCGCCGGAACGCCCGGGCGCGTGCAATGCCAGGTGGTCACGGCCGCGAGCGGTTTCGCGGCGCAGAACGACCGCCGGTTGCACTTCGGATTGGGTGCTGCGACGAGTGCAGCGCACATCGAGGTCCGTTGGCCGTCGGGAGCGGTCAGCACGCTCCAGGACGAGCGCGGCGGCCGGCGCGTGCGCGTCCAGGAGCCGACGCCGTGAGGTCCCGGAGCGCATGGTCTCGATGCGTGCGCTTCCAGTTCGCGCACCACGGAATCGAAGCGAGGAAACTCGCTGAAACGGCGCGAGCGACTCCCACGAACATGTTGCGAGGAAGGCCCTTGAATCGAGCGCCATGACGACCAACACCGCGACCGCGAGCTTCGGAACGCCGCCCGAGACGAAACCGTTCTTCCAACGCATCGACCCGCGTTGGTACAGCTCGACGCTCCTCTCGACGTTCCTCGTGATCGGTCAGTGGCGCTTCCAGATCCTGGGCGACAGCTACCTGCCGTGGGCGCTCGCGCTCGGCACTGCGATCGTGACCGAACTCGTCCTCGGCCGCGCGACGCAAGGGAAGTGGGTCAACCTGCTCTCGGCCTACATCAGCGGGAACAGCGTCGCGATCCTGCTCAAGCCGGCCGGGTCGCTCCTGTGGCCGTTCGTCGTGTGCGCGTTCCTCTCGATCGCGTCCAAGTACGTGCTCGCTTGGCGCGGAAAACACCTGTGGAACCCGACGAATTTCGGCGTGTGCTTCATGCTCGTCGCCGCATCGTCCGTCGTGTCCATGCTGAGTCACCAGTGGGGCAACGAGCTGTGGACGGTCGGCGTCCTGTGGTGCCTCGGCGGATTGACCGTCTACCGTGCCAAGGTCTGGCACGTCACGCTGTCATGGCTCGCCGCGTTCGTCGCCTTCGCGGCATTGCGCTCGTTCTTGATCGACGGCGGACGGTTCCTGTCCGAGCTCGCGCCGATCACGGGGCCCATGTACACGATGTTCATGTTCTTCATGGTCACGGACCCGAAGACGATCGTGCGCGGGAAGTCGCTGCAAGTCGGGATCGCGGTGCTCGTGGCCGCTGTCGAGTGCGTGATCCGTCTCCTGGCCGAGTGGGACGTGATCGGGGCGGGCAATGCGCTCGCGATCGCGCCGCCGATGTTCGCGCTGTTCTTGGTCGGACCGCCGCTCCTCGCGCTGCAACTGTGGCGGGATCCGCCGAAGCCCGTGAAGCGCTGAGAGCCCGTGAAGAAATCGAGTCTACGGGCTCTCAGACACCATCTGCGCCGCTGCGCGGCGCGTCGCCCGTGAATTCTTCACGGGGACGGAGAGCCCGTGAAGAAATCGAGCGTACGGGCTCTCAGATTCATGCGGCGCCGCTTCGCGTCGCGAGAGCGTGTGATTTCCTCACACGCTCTGAGAACCGCGTTCACTTCCGTCGCGCGACCGCGACGATGGACGTCCCGTGCCACGGCAGAAGTGGATCCATGCGGCGGATCAACCACACGGTCGAGTTCATGATCTTCAACTGGACGCGGCCGAAGTGACGCCGCTTCAGCACGCGCCCGTTCCACCACCACGCCGGAGTCGTGGCGCGGTTGAAGTCGAAGAGCGTCTCGACCTCGAAACCCGCATCGACGAGTGCTTTCGTGAGCGACGCGCGTGTGTAACGGCGCACGTGACCAAGGACCTCGTCGAGCGATCCGTAGAGGCCCGGCCCTTGCGGCACGAGCACGACGAACTTGCCGCCCGGCGCCAACGCAGTGCGAACGTTCGCGAGCGACCCCGCTTCGTCGGGCACGTGCTCGAGCACGTTCAGGCACACGACCGTGTCGTAGCGCCCGGAAACAGGCTCGAAATCAGCTCGATTCGCCAAGTCGCAGTGCCGCACGTCGAGGTACGGCCGCCCTTGGAACGCGCCGCGCAAGTACTCGAGGTACAGCGGGTTCACGTCCGTCGCCGTGTACACGTCGCGCGGACACAGGTTGCGCGTCATGTTCCCGATCCCAGCCCCGATCTCGAGCACGCGGTCGCCGCAGTGCGGCCGGATCGCGTCCCCCATCCAGCGGTTGAAATTCGGCACGTCCGACATCGAGACGAGGATGTTCGAGCCGTGCTCGTCGGGCTTGTACAGGTCGTCGACGAGCCAGTACCGGAGCATGGCGACGAGCGCGAGGAACCCGTCCCTCGCACGCACCTTCTTGCCTTCCTCGTAAGTGCGACCCGCATAGCGGATGGGCACTTCGAAGATGCGTGCGCCGCGCTTCTCGAGCTTGAAGATCAGCTCGATTTCGACGCGGAAATCCGTGCTACGGATCGGGATCGAGCGCAGCAGGCTCGTCCGCACCGCCTTGTAGCAGGTCTCGACGTCGGACAAGTTCAGGTCCGTCAGCACGTTCACGAGACCGGTCAAGGTCTTGTTCGCCAGCGTGTGACGGAAGTACAGGACGCGCCGATACTCGCCGACGAGAAAGCGCGAGCCGAACACCGCGTCCGCTTCGCCGGACAAGAACGGTTCGAGGATCCGCGGGATGTCGCGCGGGTCGTACTCGAGATCCGCGTCCTGCACGATCGTCACGTCGCCGGTCGCCAGCGCGATACCGGACACGACGGCCGCGCCCTTACCGCGATTGCGCTCGTGTTCGACGAGCCGCATCCGCGCGGGGTTTTCGGCGGCGAGGCGTCGCAGGATGTCGCGCGTGCCATCCGTGGAACCGTCGTCGACCGCGATGAGCTCGAGTCGCGCGATCCGCGAGTCTTCGAGTGCGAGCACGCGGCGCACGGCTTCCGCCACGAGATGCCGCTCGTCGAACGCCGGCAGGATCACGGAAAGCGAGAGGCTCTTCTGCATCGACTGCGCCGCCGCTCGCGAAGAGCGGGATCGGCAGGATGGCACCGCGACTCGCGGCTCGCCAGCATCGCGACCCGCGGGCGCGCGGAGATCGCGGCAACGGAATCGAGTTTCAGCTCGCGCGCCGAGGCGCCGTGCGCGCCGTGACCGGCAGCTCGAGGAAGTCGGCCGAGATCGCCGCGCGGATGCGACGGCGCGCTCGGAACAGAATCATCTTGAGGTTCGAGAGCCCGACTCCGAGCGTCACGCACGCATCCTGGTAGCTCGCATTCTCGACTTCGACGAGGACCAGGGCGCGCTGGTCCCGCGGCGAGAGCTGCTCGTACGCGGCCGCGTACCGCGAGAGGAGGAGGATCCACGCGCGCTCCAGGAGTCGGCGGTCCTCGGCGTCGAGGAGAGCGGTCGCCGGGGTGGGTTGGCGATCCGTCGGCTCCTGCAGACCCTCGGGCATGTCCTGGAACGAGCGGCGGCGCTCGAAGCGCGAGCGCCGCACGAGGTTCCCCGCAATCGTCCGCGACCAGACGCGAAAGCTACGCGGGCCGCTGGCGCGGAAGCTCCGGGCGTAGCGGTAGACGTTCACGAACGTATCCTGGAGGAGTTCGGCCGGCTCGATGCCGCACCGACGTCCGCTCGCGAGGGAACCGATCCACAGGAGCAGGGGTCCGCGCGCTTGGTCGTAGAGCGCCTCGAAGTCCGCGCTCGAACCGTTCTCCTGGAACGCGCGCATGAGCTCGGTCTCGAGGCGCGCGGCATGCTCGTCCACACTTTCCCCGGCGCCGGCCTCGAGCGCGACTCCTCGCTGGCAGAGCCGCTGGAGCGCGGACAGGTGCTTCGGGAGGCGGACAGGCAGGACTTCGGTGAGGGGGCGCGTGACCACGCCGCCCGGCAAGCGAGGCTCGTGCCCGCGTCGACGTCGCGCACGGGGCGCCCGGGCAGAGCGGCCCAAACCTAACGTGGGAAAGGACTTCCGACGGGGTCTTGCCCGAGTGTGGGACCGGACGCCCGGGCCATCCGCCTGACTGGCGGCCGCACGCCGTTCCGAGTCCGTAACGGCCACGTCGAGGTCCGGTCCCTCCTCGGAAGGTACGATCTTCTTCCGGACAGGTCGCTCGACGATCCGGCCGACGTTCCTCGCCTTGTACGCCACGAGTCCACCGCCCGACGTGCTGCCCGCCCTCGTCGAGGCCGCGGGTCGAGCGCTGCCGCTGCTGCCCTTCCTCGTCGGGGCGTGCGCTTTCGCGACCCTACGCGTCGCGCTCCAGCGGTCGACCCCGTCGCGGTTATTGGCGGACCTTCCCGCCGCGCGGCGCGCGCGCCTCGAGCCGCTGGTCGAGCGGGCGGACACGCTGGCAACGAGCGCGGGCGTCTTCGAGGTCAGTTGCCGCGCCGCGATCCCGATCCTCGTCTACCGCGCCCTGTCCGGTGACGACGTCGGGACGTGGGTCCAGGCACTCCTCGCGCTGCTTCTGTCGGTGCCCGCGATTCTGGTCTTCTGCGACGCCATCCCGGCCGCCGTCGCCGCGCGGCGCGGCGACGCGGTGATCCGCGCGGTCCTGCCGACCTTCCACTTCTTCCAACTCCCGCTGCGGCTCGTCGTGCGCGCGTTCGAGGGCGTTCGAGCCGGCCTGCAACGCGCCGTGGGACTGGATCAGAACCCCGCCGCGACGCGGCAGATCGTCGAGGGCCTGCGCGAAGTCATCGAGGACTCCGAGATCTCGGGCGACCTCGATGCGACAGAGCGCGAGATCATCGGCAACGTGATCGAGACGCGCGACGTCCAAGTGTCGACGCTCATGACGCCGCGGACGGAGATCTTCGCGGTCGAGGTGCGCGAGGGGCTCGTCGGCGCGGCGCGCGTGCTCGCCGAATGCGGACACAGCCGAATTCCGGTCTACGACGGTTCGCTCGACACGATCCTCGGCATGGTCAGCGCGCGCGACGTCGTGCTGGTCGCCGCGGAACAGAGGCTGGCGAACGAGAGCCTGCGCGCGATCGTCTCGCCGGCGCACTTCATCCCGGAGACGAAGAGCGTGCGCGAACTCTTGGCCGAGTTCCGTCGCGAGAAGAAGAAGGTCGCGATCGTGCTCGACGAGTACGGCGGCACTGCGGGGCTCGTGACGCTCGGCGACATCGTGATCGAACTCGTCGGCAACATCGCCAGCGAGCGCGACGAGGACACGACGATCCCGATCAAGTTGCTCCCGGATGGTTCGTCGGACGTCGACGCGTCGCTGCACGTGTCGGACGTCAACGAAGCACTCGGGACGGATATCCCCGAGGCCGAGGGCTACGAAACGTTGGCGGGATTCGTGCTGTCCGAGCTCGGACACGTGCCGCAAAAGGGCGAAATCGTGCACGCCGGCACGGCCGAGTTCCGCGTGCTCGAAGCCAGCGATCGACGCATCCTGCGGATCGGTGTGCGGGCGCTGCAGCCGAGCCGTGAGATCCCGTGAGGAAATCGGGGGGCTTCGGGAAGTCGTGTGGGCAGCCAGCAACGGCGCGGGTGCTCGCCACCGAAGCGCGACCCCCGCGAGTACGCGTCCGCGCTGGGTCGAGCTCACGTCGCCTGCGCCGGCAATCTTCGGAGTCAGTCTGGCCTCGTGGCCTGCACTGCGAACCGACGCTCGAGTGGAGGCTCGGGATGGACGGAGGAGGGACCGGCAGGGGGGGCGCTTACAGCTAGGGGTGCTCGCGGCGCCTGCGAAGTCCGGGTGAGCAGGTCGAAGTCTCCGTGAACGGCTGGAAGTCTCGGTGAGCAGCTCGCAATCTCTGTAAGCGGCTGGAAGTCTCCGTGAGCAGCTCGAAGTCTCGGTCAGCAGCTCAAGGTCTCGGTGAGCGGCTGGAAGTCTCCGTGAGAAGCTCGCAATCTCCGTAAGCGGCTGGAAGTCTCCGTGAGCAGCTCGAAGTCTCGGTCAGCAGCTCAAGGTCTCGGTGAGCGGCTGGAAGTCTCCGTGAGCGGCTCGCAATCTCCGTAAGCGGCTGGAAGTCTCCGTCAACGGCTCAAGGTCTCGGTGAGCGGCTCGAAGTCTCCTTGAACAGCTCGCAATCTCCATAAGCGGCTGGAAGTCTCGGTCAGCAGCTCAAGGTCTCGGTGAGCGGCTCGAAGTCTCTTTGAACAGCTGGAAGTCTCCGTAAGCAGCTGAAAGTCTCGGTAAGCAGCTGGAAGTCTCGGTGAGCAGCTCAAGGTCTCGGTGAGCGGCTCGAAGTCTCCTTGAACAGCTCGAAGTCTCCGTAAGCAGCTGGAAGTCTTGGTGAGCAGCTCAAGGTCTCCGAGAGCAGCTCGAAGTTTCCGTGGGCAGGGATCCGGGTGTTCCGAACGCCCGTCCTGCCCGCGTTCGGCTGCGGGGCGATAAGTGGGGCGGATGTCTGCGGAATCATCGGCGCGACTCAACGGTGCGACGCGCACAGAACCTCTCGAGGTCGGTTGCGGCGTCCTCGGCCGCTCGCTCGAGACGAACTGGTGTCGACGTGTTTCCGTCGATCCGACGGTGCGATGGCCGAGGCGGACTGCGAGGCGGACTGCGAGGCAGACTGCGAGGCAGACTGCGAGGCAGAGTGCGAGGCAGAGTGCGAGGCAGAGTGCGAGGCAGAGTGCGAGGCAGAGTGCGAGGCGGACTGCGAGGCGGACTGCGAGGCGGACGCGGCGGGTGCTGCACCAGACCCAGCTCGTCCTCGCGATCGACGCGGGCAGCCAGCGAACGAACGTTGATCGTCGGACGAACCGCCGACCTCACGGACACTCTCACAGAATGTGCGCGGAATCATCGCGCGGTCTCGCGGGTGCTCGAGCCGAGCCCTCCGACCTCGACTCCTCGCACTCGACCACGTCGGTCGGGCCGCGACGTGTGGCGCACAGCGCGTCGAATGTCCGTGGAATCGAATCCCGCGTCGGGGACAGCCCTCGATCGATGCTTGTTTTCTCGTGATTTTCGACGACCCGAGCATTCGCCGTGCGTTCTATCTGAAGGAGGGAGTCGATGGAGAACTCGCACTCGCTCATGCAGTCTCGCTGATGCAGTCTCGGTCGCAGTCAAGTACACATGCCGTCGCAGTTTCAATCCGTTCGCCAGATCGACCTGTTCCGTCACGGCGGCAAGCGAGCCGGCGCGGGCCGCAAGCGGAAGGGCGACCGCGCCCTCGTTCCGCACGACACGCGAGCGCGTGTGACGCGGCACACGCCGGTCCTCGTCACGACGAGGCTCCTCGCGGGACTGCCCAACCTGCGGAGCGAACGCACTCTCGCGCTCTTGCGCGCGACGCTCGCCGCGGGCGCGAACCGATTCGGCTTCCGGCTCATCGAGTATTCGATTCAGTCGAACCATCTGCACTTCGTTGTCGAGGCGCCGGACGAGATCGCGCTGGCGCGCGGCATGAAAGGGCTGCTCGTGCGCGTCGCGAAGGCGCTGAATCGCGCGTGGGAACGGACGGGTCGCGTCCTCGGCGATCGCTACCACGCGCGTGTCCTGAAGTCGCCGCGCGAGGTGCGCAACGCGCTCGTCTACGTGTTGCAGAACGCGCGCAAGCACGGAGCGCGCATCTTCGGCATCGATGCGCATTCGTCGGG
>Ga0163152_10001170_pt1 | contig 42593 bp, 32 predicted proteins | sample OliLakLV19MP8IB2_FD_148635 | JGI IMG/M metagenome (GOLD analysis project Ga0163152, IMG submission 148635) | Freshwater microbial mat bacterial communities from Lake Vanda, McMurdo Dry Valleys, Antarctica - Oligotrophic Lake LV.19.MP8.IB-2 | ecosystem: Environmental > Aquatic > Freshwater >...
CGCCGCGACTGGCTTGTTGTATTTTTTCACGGGTGGTGGTTCTTGGGTTTTCTACTTCCCACTGCCTTCATTGGCAGCGGAACCACCATCCACCCAGCTATCTTTTAACGGTCACCGGGACGCTCCCTGGCCCCTAGTAAGATTGGATTGATTAAGTCGGCAAAAAAAACATCATCCATGAAAAAATGACGTATCGGGTTTCGGGCCGGATCTGATTTTCGCCAAAGCGCACGCATGCAAACGCCTATGAATTTGATTAAGCCACTGCCGGCTGGCTCGATCTGCCATCCGACGCAGGTCCCCTTCTGGAGCGGACCCGATTTTCGACCAACCCTTCACCAACAATCAAATCCCCATCTGATTGAGCCATTGCCAGTGGCCTAAACAACGTTAGGCGACTGACACAACTCACCCTACAACAGACAACCAAACAAGCATATGCAATCCACCCAACACAAACAACTCAGTAGTATCTGTTTCTTCCTCGGATTCGCTTCCATTGCGGGATCAATCTTCATCTGGTTTCTAACCGGGGGCACTACGCCGGACACACAAGCGCACGCGGAGAGGTTCGGAATCTTTGTCGGACTTTGGGCGCCTACGTTCTTTATTCTTTCCAACCGTTTTAGCCGCTACGCAGACCACAAACCCTGATCGCGAATAGGCATACCTCACGCGGTCGAACGTCGCCCAACCATGCGCTGCCGCGAACAGCTCCGTGCGTCACGGCACCTGCTTCCGCCGCCACCTTTACCCCCACCATGCAGGTGCCGCGCCGCACTCCGCTGTCGCTGAGCTTGGGGTCGTTGGCCGGAAAGATGCTCCTATGACATTCAAAGACATCATCGTGCTTGGACTGTCCTTGGTCGTGACTTCGGTCGCCTTGTTTTTGCTGCGGGTCGTTGTTTCATTCCCGCTCTCAATATTGTCGGCTCGTATTGACAAGAGCTTTCCACCCAGAAAGTAGATCATTCACTTGGTCCAAGGTATCGCAGCATCAGTGGTTGCAGTATACACGGGATGGTATCTCTCACGCGCCCTATTTGACCACTCTCACCCGTCGAATCTCGCGTTCACGATGGGGGTTGGTGGTATCATTTCTGCATGGAGCAGTAGAGATGCCGCACAGAGAAAAGATGGAACATTTGCGGACTCGATCGGTGGCGTAATCGGTTCTGCAGCTATTTGGTTCACCGGGTTCAGTTACGGACAATACCAAATCTGATGCTACAAGAGAGGCCAACCAGAAAAAACCCTGCCCCGGCTTCCCAGGTAATTCGATAATCCAGTTTCGTATCAGTGCCGCCGGACCGTTAACACAGATTCTCGCTCCGTGTCGGCAAGTGCGGCACATGCGGCGATCGCAATTTTTCATTTTCGACCGTAGGTTTCAATCCTCGTAAACGGTCGAGCGGTGACCGACCTCAACTACGATCACAATGAGAATGGATTTCTCCAGGCGGGAGAGCCGGGAAATATCCGCAGGGGCCGGCCCGGCGAGGGCGGCGCGCTTGATGTAGGCGGCCGGACTGAGCCCGCGCTTGCGCGCGAGGGCGGCGATGCAGCGCTGCTCGGCGGGAGTGAGGCGGATGGAGGTGGGCGTGGTCGCGCTGGCCATGCACTACAGGTGTAACACAGGCGGCGGTATTTCAAGGGACTGCTCTGCCAGGCAAGGCGGGGTGTGACCACGCCTTTCACTCGGGCGTCCTGCGGTTTTAGCTCTCTCTTTGAAACCCCATGATCGGAGCGTAAAGCCCCTCCTCCCACTGAACAGTCGATACGCTACACCACCCGCGACCAGAGCACCTTGAGGTAGCGACTTTCGAGACAGTTCGAGAAAACGGGATGATCCACGCCGGGGCCGCTGATGCCATCGCCGTCGGAGTTGATGACGCGCCAGGCGTCGGTCGTCTCGTCGAGTTTGAACAGGCCCTTGCGCAGTGCGACGGCGCGGCGGATGGCGGTCTCAAAGTATTCCTCGCCGACGGGCTGGCCCGAATGAGTCACGACCCGCAGCGGCATCTTGGCCCGCGGGTTGAAGAGGCCGGTGCCGACGCGGTGGCCGAACTTGTCGTAGACGGAAACCAGGTCGCCGGGCCGCGCGTCGCGCGAGACCTCGCCGAGCATGCGCGGGAAGATGGCCGGCTGGAAGGAGACGAATTTCAGCTGAGCCCACGGCTTCGACCACTGCGCGGGCGGCAATGGATCGCCTTGGTCGGGGCGGCCGGGATTGATCGGAGCCTTTTCGTCGGTCTCTTCGGACATGGGATGCATGGGAGAGCGCCAACGCACGATCGGCAATAAGGTAGGGGCGCTTGCCCTCAAGCGCCCTTCGCCGCGCCGTTGCGGGCAACGGCCCCTACCCCGCAGACGCGTAGGAGTTCGGCTCTCGGTAAAGAAAAAGGCCGGCCCCGCGTGCGCGGGGCCGGCGATCAGGTGACCAAAATATCAGGAGGCGGCGCGCGTCTTGCCCATGATGAAGTAGAGGATCGTGCCGAGGAACGGCAGCAGGATGATGAGGACGATCCAAAGCAGCTTGTTGGGATTGTTGCTGCCAAGGCAGTCGACGAGGGCGACGATCCAGAAAATGAAGCAGAGAACGGCGACGAGATAGTTGAGGTTCATGCGGAATCATTCTAGCGGCACCGCATCCCCGGGTCGATGGGGCCATCACCTACCGGGTAACGCCTCCCGAGGTGGAACGCAGCCTCTGGACGCGTTCACAAAGCGCGTCCGGAGGCCGCGCTCCACCCAAGATCAAAGAAAAAAGCCCCGCCGAAGCGGGGCTTGAACTGCTTACGCCACGCGCTCGACGACGAGCGGGGGCGGGATCGGGCGCTTGGGCGCAAGGCGGTAGGCGTCCTTGAAGAAGTTGAGCGCCTGCTCGAGCTTCGCCTCGTCGTTGTAGTGGATCATCATCAGCGGCTCGCCCTGCTTGACCTGCGTGCCGACCTTCTTGATCTCCGAGACGCCGACGGCGTAGTCGATCTTGTTGTGGTGGGCGGCGTCCTTGCCGGCGCCGAGAAGCGAGACGCCCTTGGCGATCATGGCGGCGTTGATGGTGTGCACATAGCCGCGCTTCGGGGCGGGCAGTTTGCGAATATGCTTCGCCGTCGGGAATTTTTCCGGATGGTCAATGTAGGACACGTCGCCGCCCTGGGCCTTGATCATGTCCTTGAACTTCTCGAGCGCGGAGCCGTCGGTCAGGTGGCGCTGCACGGTCTGCTTGGCCGAGAGCGTGGAGCCGGCGACGCCGGCGAGGCGGACGATCTCCATGCCGAGCTTGAGCACGAGTTCTTTCATGTCCTCGGGGCCCTCGCCCTTGAGGAGCGCGATGGCCTCCTTGATCTCCAGCGCGGTGCCGACGGTATCGCCGAGCGGCTGGTTCATGTCGGTGACGAGCGCGACGCAGCGGCGCTTCATCGAGCGGCCGACGCGGGTCATGGAACGGGCGAGCTGCTTGGCCTGCTCGAGGTCCTTGATGAAGGAGCCGTTGCCCCACTTGACGTCGATCACGAGGCCCTCGGCGCCCTCGGCGAGCTTCTTGGAAAGCACGCTACCGGTGATGAGCGGGAGGCTCGGGATGGTGCCGGTCTCGAGGCGGAGGTCGTAGAAGATCTTGTCCGCCGGGGCGAGCTCGGGGCTCTGCTCGGCGATGGCGCCGCCGACGCGCGCAAGCTGGTCGACGAAATGCTGGATGGACATGTGGCTCTTGAAGCCGGGGACGGCTGAGAGCTTCTCGAGCGTCGTGATGACGAATTCCTGCTCGACGCCGCACATCATCGGGACGACGACGCCGCTGGCCATGGCGAGCGGGGCGAGGACGAGGGCGGTCTTGTCGCCGACGCCGCCGGTGGAATACTTGTCGATCTTCGGCTTCGAGATGTGGGACAAATCGATGACTTCGCCGGAAAGCATCATCTCCTCCGTGAGGATCGCCGTCTCCTGGGCCGACATATTGGCGAAGTAAATCGCCATCAGGAGGGCCGCCTGCTGGTGCTGCGGCATCTCTCCATCAAGGGTCGAATCAATGATGTAGCGGATTTCCTCCTGCGTAAATTCCTGGCCATCGCGTTTCTTCTCAATCAATGAAGTAAACGACGGCTTGATGAACCGGCGGGTGGGAATGGGACGTTTTCTCATGGAAGTCACTAGATGGGTCGGGAGGATAGCGCCGTGCGGCGCAAAGCTCGCAGAGGCAATGGGTTTTGCCAATTTTGTCGAGACTAAAATAGCCGGTCCCGGGGCCAGATTGAGAGTGGATTCCATGCAACAGGTTACACGAATTTACAATCCCCGCAACCCGCCAAAATCATTCTTGCTCAATGCCAAGCGCAATTCCTCAATCACCCGATGTCCCTGCCCTTCAACGTCGCCAGCCACCTCGACACAGCCCTGCGCGCCGCCGCCGCTCAGCTCGGTTTGGCCGACCGGGGCTTCCAGCCCGAGGTGCGGGTGGCCGACCCGGCCAACGGTGATTTTCAGGCCAATGGCGCCCTTGCCTACGCCAAACGGGAAAAACAAAACCCCCGCGCCCTCGGCCAACAGATCATCGACCAACTGGACGCATTGAAGGAGTATTATGACATCTCCCTCGCCGGTCCGGGCTTCATCAACTTCCGCCTGAAACCCTCCGCGCTGCTCGGCTGGCTCCAGATCTACGACTCCGAGGAACACCTGCAGACCGGCGCCGCCAGCGCGCGCCGTGGCCAGATCTGGATCGTCGATTATTCGTCGCCCAACACCGCCAAGCAGATGCATGTCGGCCACCTGCGTTCGGCCGTGATTGGCGAAGCCATCTGCCGCCTGCTCACCTTCAGCGGCGCTAAGGTGATTCGCGACAACCATATCGGCGACTGGGGCACGCAATTCGGCAAACTCATCTGGGCCTACAAGCGCCACCTCAACGCCGCCGCCCTCGCCCGCGAGCCGCTCGAGGAGTTCGAACGCCTCTACAAGCTCGGCCACAACGCCGCCGAGGCCGACCCTGCCGTGCTCACCGAGGCCCAGCAGGAACTCGTGAAGCTCCAGGCCGGCGACGCCGAGAACCTCGCGATCTGGCACAAGATCAACGACGTCTCCCTCGCCGCCTTCCAAGTCATCTACGACCAGCTCGGCATCCGGTTCGATGTCACCCTGGGCGAATCGTTCTACCACGACAAGGTCGAGCGCGTCTACCGTGAGCTGACGGAGTGCGGCCTCGCGCAGGAAAGCCAGGGCGCGCTCGTGGTCTTCCATCCCGAGCACCCGCGCTTCAAGACCCAGCCCTTCATCATCCGCAAGAAGGACGGCGCCGCCAACTACGCCTCCAGCGACCTCGCCACCGCGCTCCACCGCGCCGAGCATTTCAAGGTCGACGGCGCGGCCTACGTCATCGACTTCCGCCAGAGCGACCACATGGACCAGCTCTTCCTCACCACGCAGAAGTGGTTCGAGAAGACCGGCCGCCAGCTGCCGCAACTCGAGCACGTGGACTTCGGCACCGTGCTCGGCGAGAACAACAAGCCGCTCAAGACGCGCGACGGCGAAAACATCCGCCTGAAGGACCTGCTCACCGAAGCCCGCGAGCGCGCCTTCCAGCTCGTGAGCCGCAAGAACCCGGACTTCCCCGAAGCCGAGCGCCGCGCCATCGCCGACGTCGTCGGCGTCGCCTCCGTGCAATACGCCGACCTCTCGCAGAACCGCTCCAGCGACTATGTGTTCGCCTGGGACAAGATGATCTCACTCGAGGGCAACACCGCCGCCTACCTGCTTTATGCCGTCTCGCGCATCCGCTCGATTTTCCGCAAGGCCGGGCTCGACACCGCGCAACCGCCCGTCGCCGGTGCCACCGCGCCCGAGTCGCCCCAGGAGATCGCACTCGCCCGCAAGCTGGTGAAACTCTCCGATGCCGTGCAGCTCGCCACCAACACGCTGCGCCCGCACTTCCTCAGCCTCTACCTCTACGAGCTCGCCGGCGAGTTCAGCACCTTCTACGCCGCCGACAAGGTCATCGTCGACGACCCGGCCGTGCGCGCCCGCCGCCTGCTGCTCTGCCACCGTACGCTGATCGAGCTCGAGGCCGGCCTGCACCTGCTCGGCCTCCGCACGGATCTGGAAAGGATGTAGGGTGCGTCTTCAAAATCAGGTGGCAGGTGCCAAGTTGATTGATTTTGAAGACACACCCTAGAGAGGCTGGCGCCGGGGATTAAGCCCGGACGCTTACTTCGCACTTGCCGCTGCCGGCCCGGGCCGCAACATGGCCCCACTATGTCCGGCGGCTCCCCAGATCCCACCGGCCCGGAATATTACATCCGCGGCCTCAACGACACCGAAGCGCGCGGCCCGTTCTCGATGGAACAGCTCCACTCCCTCACCGAGAGCAGCGACCCGGCGAAGAATGTCACCCCGGAAACCTATTTCTACGACGCCGCCTCGGAGCAATGGCTCCAGATCGGCACTCACGAACAGCTGAAGTCCGCCCTCTGGCCCGAGAAAAAGAAGATGGGCTTCAAGCAGAAGGAGTTCAAGGCCGTCAACGAAGAGAAGTCCGAGAGCGCCCCGGCCATCACGGTGCAGGACTTCCTCGCTGCCGCCGAGGGCAAGACCGACGAGACCAAGGGCAAGCAGGACAAGGGTGATCAGATGATGAAGGCCGCGCAGTGGGGCACCCGCTCCGCCGCCATCATCTGCCTCCTGAGCGCCATCGCCCTCATCCTGCCGAGCATCGATCTGCTCATCGCCATGGATTTCACCAAGCTCGCCGACAAGCCGTTCGTCTACCTCGGCCTGGTCGATGCCGTCATCGGGCTCCTCCTCCTCCTCGGCGTCATCCAGATCTATCCCTTCGTGCGCTTCCGCGCCGTGTTCGGTCTCGGCTTCCTCGGGTTCCTCTTCATGACCCAGGGCCAGCTGACGCCGATGGTCGCGGTGGCCGCCGGCTCGACCGGGCTTTATTTCTGCACGATCTTTCTGAGCTACATCCCGCTCGCGGTCGCGGCGCTCGTCGGCCTCGGCGGCATGGCGATGCTCGCCACCCTCGCTTACTCCTGAGGGCGCCCCGGCGCGCCTGGTCACGCCCATGCCGCTGCCCGCGCTCATTTCCCCGCTGCGGCGGCTCTGGACGCACGACATCTGGGCCGCCGGCCTGATCCGCGACCGCTCGCCCAAGAGCCGGTTCTTCGCGCTGCTGCGGGTCGCCTCCATCACGATCTCCGGGCTGCATGAGATGCACGTGGCCATCCGCGCCGCCGCCCTGAGCTTCAACTCGCTGCTCGCCCTCGGCCCGCTCGTGGCCATCGCCGTCCTCATCTCGGGCTTCGCCCTCGGCAACCAGGATCCCGCCTTCGCCGCCCAGGGCCTCAACCGCGTCATCAGCTTCATCGCCCCGCAGGTCGCGCAATACGACCAGGCCACCGCGAAGGAAAAATCCGACGAGGCCGGACGCGCCCCCGCCGCCAGCCAGCCGGCGCCCGCCGCGAACGCCCCGGCCGTGATCCCGCCGGCCACGCCGGAGATGATCAAGCTGCTCAACACCTTCATCACGAGCTCGCGCTCCGGCACCGCCGGCCTCATCGGCATCCTCACCCTCTTTGTCATCGTCATCGGCCTCTTCACGACGATCGAAAACACCTTCAACGACATCTGGGGCGTGCGCCGCGGCCGCAGCTGGCTGGCCCGCATCGTCTATTACTGGAGCGTCATCACCCTCGGCGCCCTGCTCTTCTTCACCTCGCTCACGCTGCTGTCCGCCGGGGCGTTCATGAACGTCTTCTTCGAGAAGATCCCGCTCGGCGCCCAGCTGAAGAGCCTGTTCGTCTGGATGCTGCCGTCCGGGTCGGTGCTTCTGCTCGTGTTCATCCTGACGCTGTTCTACCGGCTGGTGCCGCACACCCGCGTGCGCTGGCGCGCGGCCCTGCTCGGCGCGGTCATCGTCACCGCTCTGCTCTTCCTCAACAATTACCTCGCGTTCCTCTATTTCAAGCGCGTCGTCCTCTCCAAAAGCCTCTACGGCTCGGTCAGCATCATGCCGATCCTGATGATCGGCCTCTACATCTTCTGGTTCTTCGTGCTGGTCGGCGGCCAGATCACCTACGCCGTGCAAAACGTCCGCTACCGCAGCAGCCAGACCGCCTGGCACAGCCTCAACCACGTCACCCGCGAGAGCATGTCGCTCGTCGTGCTCCTGCTCATCGCCCGCCGCTTCAAGGTCGCCGGCCCCGCCTATGCCGTCAGCGAGCTGGCCGCGCTCATCCGCGTGCCGTCGCAGATCCTCAACGAGAGCCTCAACCGCCTCAGCGACATCAAGCTCATCACCGAGCTGCCCCCCGCTGAGGGTGCCGACCCGAACGACTTCCGCTACCAACCGGCCCGCCCGCTCAACCAGATCACGCTGGAGGAGTTCCGGCGTGAGTTTGAGAACTACGGCGAGGCCCCCACCGCCGGCCTGCTCGACAACGTCGACCCCGTCCTCGCCCTCTACCACAAGCGCTTGGCCGAGGCCCTGCCGCCCGCCCTGGGCCGCCAGACGCTCGACGAGCTGATCGACGACCTGCCGCCCAGCCAGACCTACGCCCCGTTCCCGGTCAAACCGGCCCGCTGAAACGCGCCGCTAGCAGCAAGCGGATTCCTTTGAAAGTTCATGCCGACTGTAACAGGTCCGAGAAGGCGCACCACAATAGCCAGAAAGGTAGCCACGAGCTAGCGTTGCGATTGACGCATTAGCCTGCCCTGCCCACCCTCGAAGCGCATGCCGGCTCGTCACTCAAAAGCACGTGCTTTCGCCCAAAGTGAGCTGTTTGCCGGGCTGAAATCATTCGAGGAGCTTGAGACCAGAATCGAGAAACTGCCCACGCCCCAGGAGCGGGGCGCCGCCTTCGAGGTATTTGCCGAGGCCTACTTGGCTACCGTTCGCCGGGCTGACTTTGCCGAGATCTATCCGCAAGACACAGCCCCTGTCGGCCGGTTGAAACAGGTCGGACTGACATCGTACGATCTCGGCGCCGACGGCGTCGCGATCTCCCTGGGGCCGCATGCCGAGTGCTCCGGCTACCAGGTCAAGTTCCGCTCCGGACGGACCTCCCTTACTTGGAAGGATCTCTCCACGTTTTTTGGGCAATGCGACTCTCCCCTGCTCGCGCATCGGGTTTTGGTCACCAACACTGACACCCTGCCCGAAGAGGCGTTAAGGCTGCGTCATCGGTTCTACGCGATTCGCGGGTCTGACTTGGATAAGCTGGCGCAGGGGGATTTTGCCAGCATTGCCGCCAATGTGGCCAGCCGGGCCGGGCCCCGGCAGAAAATCGGGCTCCTCGTTCGCCGCCCGCACCAGATCAAGGCCCTCGCGGCGATCAAGGCCGAGCTAGCCATCGCCTCCCGTGCTTCGGTGGTCATGGCTTGCGGCTCAGGCAAGACCCTCGTTGCCCTGTGGGCGGCCGAGCAGTCGAAAGCCAGAACGATCTTGGTGTTGGTTCCGTCGCTCGCGCTGATGAAGCAGGTGCTCGGCGAGTGGCTGCGCCACAACAACTGGAGGCGCCTCGCCTACATCGCGGTATGTTCCGACCAGACGGTGGATGCCGGCCTCGATGAAATCCGGGTCAACGTCGGCGAATTCGGTTACCCGGTTGACACCGAAGCCGCCCCAGTGCGCGAGTTCCTTTCCCAGCCATTCAGTGGCGTCAAGTTGGTATTCTCGACCTATCAGAGCGCCCGGGTCGTCGGCCAGGCCATGAAGCGCGGTGCGGCCTTTGACTTGGCCATCTTCGATGAGGCGCACAAGACCGCCGGCTCCGAGGGACGAAATAGCGCGTTCGCCCTTGAGGACTGTAATATACGCATCACCAAGCGGCTCTTCTTCACCGCCACGCCGCGTCACTACAACCCGAGCAAGCGCGACTCGGAGGGGTCGATGGCCACGGTGTTCTCGATGGACAACCCCGCGGTCTATGGCCGTGCCGCTTACACCCTGACCTTTCGTGATGCGGTCAAGGCCGGCATCATCGTCCCGTATCGGGTGATTGTCTCCGTCATCACCTCGGCCCAGATTACCAAGGAGAAACTCGAATCGGCCAGCGTGCTGGTGGGCGGGGAGGAAGTGCGCGCCCGGCACGTCGCCAACCAGCTGGCCTTGAAAGCCGCCATCGAGAAGCATCCGGCCCGGCATATCTTCACCTTCCACCAACACGTGAGGGCGGCGAAGTCCTTCGTGAGCGACGGGCCGGAGGGCATCATTCAGCACCTGCCCAAGTTCACGGCCAATCACGTCGATGGCACGATGTCCGCCGGCACCCGCGATGGCATCGTCAAGAACTTCAAGGCGTCCCCACTGTCCATCCTGTCGAATGCCCGTTGTCTGACTGAAGGCGTCAATGTTCCCGGCGTGGACATGGTGGCGTTCATGTCGCCAAGGCGCAGCCGCGTGGACATTGTCCAGGCGGCGGGCCGGGCGATGCGTCGGGCGGGCCCGGAGAAGAAGGTCGGCTACATTTTGCTTCCGCTCTATGTTGAACTGGCAACTGGCGAGACGGTCGAGGCCGCTCTCGCCGGGAGCAGGTATGAGGAGATTTGGGACGTGCTCCAGGCGCTGGCAGAACAGGATTCGGTCTTGGCCACCCTGATCCGGGAGGCAACCCGGCAGGACGGCGCACTGGGACACAACGAAGTCGATTTTGGCGACCTGCTCGAAGTGGTCGGCGTGGGCCTGGACTTGGACGGACTCCGGAAAGCAATCGACGCTCAGATCGTCGAACGGCTGGGTGAGTCATGGGACAAGATGTTTGGCACGCTGGAGGCGTTCAAGCAGGAGCACGGACACTGCAATGTGCCGGCGACCAATCCTGATAACCCAAGATTAGGTTTTTGGGTTAGCAACCAGCGTGCAGCACGCAGAATGAGTATGCTGTCTCGTGAACGAATCCGGCAACTTGAGGCTCTTGGGTTTGAGTGGGATCCGTTCTCCTCACGATGGGAGGAAATGTTCACAGCGCTCTCCGCTTTTAAGGAAGCAAATGGGCATTGTAGCGTGCCTGTTGCCTATCCGGAAAATCCAAAGCTAGGTTCTTGGGCTAGCACCCAACGCCAGTTCCACAGAATGAGTAAACTGACTCCAGAACATGTCCGGCGGCTCGAATCTCTCGGGTTCAAGTGGAACCTGCTTGCCTCGCAATGGGAGCAAATGTTCACCGTGCTGAAAGAGTTCCAAATGAAGAATGAACATTGCAACGTGCCACAGCTCTACCCCGAAAACCCAAGCCTGGGCGTTTGGGCTGCCAGACAACGCATGGCATTCAAAAGGGATAAACTGACCTCAGAACAAATCCGCCGTCTCGGAACTCTCGGGTTCCAGTGGACGCCGCACGTCACGCGGTGGGATAAAATGCTCACGACTCTTACCATGTATAAGAAACGGCTGGGGCACTGCAACGTGCCGAGGAGCTATCTGGCGAATCCTAGTTTGAGCGTATGGGTCAACGAACAACGGGCGAGGTTTCGAAATACTGAACTGCCTTCGGAACTAGTTCGTCGGCTCGAGTCTTTGGGTTTCGATTGGAATCCAAAAGCCTCGCAATGGGAGATAATGTTCGCAGCGCTTTCAGCGTTTGAGGGAAAAAATGGGCACTGTCGCGTGCCTCGGGGTTACTCGGATAACCCAAGCTTGGGCGATTGGGTTAACAACCAGCGTGCCGCGTGTAGAAAGAACGAGCTGACTCCTGATCAAGCTCAGCGGCTTGAGGCTCTCGGGTTCGATTTGGACCCGCACACCACGCAGCGTGAGGAAAGATTTGCGGGACTTTCCGCATTTAAAGAGAAGTTCGGACATTGCAATGTGCCTGATGGCTACCCCGAGAATCCAGGTTTGGCCGGATGGGTCGGCAATCTACGTCAGTTCCACAGAAAGAATAAGCTGACACCAGAGCTAGTCCGGCGACTCGAGGCTCTCGGATTCAAGTGGAGCCTGCGCTAGACGGGCTTAGTGGTTGAACGGAACGTAATCCGCAGATAATGACCGCCCCCATGAGCAACCTAGATCCGCGTCGGACACCTGAGGCCGCACTTGATCACGTGCTCTACGAAATGGAAATGCTACTCGCCACGTTCTGCCATTTACGAAAATTGCCCGAAGCGAACCGTTTTGAACGCAACGTTTGTCTGGAGTGCTTCATTGTTCACGCACGTAATCTGGCTGAGTTCATCAACGGCAGCACAAATAAAGACACGATCACTCTGCTGGCTTTCGACCTCAAGATTGTGCCCGCTCAGCTGCAGGCCGTCGCCACGGACATCACTCGCATGCATAAGGAGGTCTGCCATCTGGGCTTTGAGCGCAAGACGGGGCCGACCGATGGCAACTGGGATCTTAATGTGCTCATAAAGGCATTTGTGAAACCCTGTCTAGGATTCCTAGAAGAGATTGCCGGGCGGGAGGACTTGCTCGCCAGTAGCTCCAACTATCCCAAGCGGGTAGGGCTGCTTCGGGAAAAATTCGGGAATCTTACACAACGGCTTAGTGAAAATCAGCAATCCGGCCCAAACTCATCGAACTTGCCAATCTTCCCGGTAGTGACCCATCGGGTGTTGCCCCATGATCACACGGATTTGCCGTGAGCGGCTTCGGTAAATTGAAGCTGGCAGGTTGCTCCAAATGAGCCCGAACCAAAGCCCGCCTTTCAGCTGTATTGATAGCCGTAAAATGGCATCGGGATATGGAGATAAAGGACTTCATTCAAACTGACCCATTACCTGCTGAGTTCGTGGGTTGACAGCGGCACCTCCGTTTCTAGGTTCAGCCCCTTTCCCCCATGATTTCCTGGATCCAACGCTACTTTCAGAAGCACTTCCGCCTCGTTTTCTCCGTCATCCTGATCGCCGTGGCCGTACCCATGGTGTTCATCTACAGCGCCTCCGGCGGCACCGGCAGCGACCACAGCGGGAAGCTCCTCGAGCGCTCCTTCTTCGGCTACAACCTGAGCAACGCCGAGCAGACCCGCCGCATCTTCTCCGACGCCACCTGGAGCATCCGCCTCAAGGCCGGCTATGACGCCCTGCAGGGCGACCAGGTCCAGCAATACGCGCTCCAGCGCGTCGCCGGCCTCGCTCTCGCCGACGAGCTCCATCTGCCCGTCCCCACCGCCGAGCAGGTCGCCAAGGTCGTCACCACGCTCCGCGCCTTCCAGAACGAGCAGGGTCAGTTTGACCAGACCCGCTACACGCAGTTCGGCGACTCCCTCAAGACCCGCACCGACCTCACCGGCGCCGACGTCAACCGCATCCTGCGCGACGACCTCCGCCTCGAGGCGCTCGGCAAGCTCGTGGGCGGTCCGGGATACGTCCTGCCGCACGACATCAAGCAGCAGCTCAGCCTCGCCGACTCCGTCTGGACTGTGCAGGTCGCCACGCTCGACTACACCGGCTTCAATCCCGCGATCAAACCGACCGAGGACACGCTGAAGAAATTCCATGAGGAAAACGCGTTCCGCTACGAGGTGCCGGCCCGGCCGCGCCTGAGCCTCGTCGAATTCAAGGGCACCGAGTTCATCCCGCCCGTCGCCCCGACGGAGGCCGAGCTCCGCGCCTACTACGACGCCAACGCCGCCCGCTTCCCCGTCCCGGCCGACGCGGAGAAGAAGGACGACAAGCCCGCGATCACGCCGGCCGCCCCCGTCGACAATTTCCCGAAGGTCCGCGCCCAGGTCGAGACGGCGCTCCGGAGTGCCGTCGGCGCCCGCGGCGCCTCCAAGGCCGCCAACGACCTCGCCACCGCCCTCTTCGAGCGCAAGCTCGCCCCCAACTCCGCCGAGCTGGCCACCTTCCTCGCGGAGCAGCGCCGCCCGGCCAAGGCCGTCGCCCCGTTCACCCCCGACAATCCGCCGGCCGACCTGTCCTGGCTCGCGAACTACGCCGACCAGATTTCCCGCCTGAGCGAGCAGCGCCACTTTTCCGACCCGCTGCCCACCACCGACAGCTTCGTGATCCTCCTGTGGAACGAGAGCCTGACCGGCTACAAGCCCCTCTTCGCCGAGGTCCGCGAGCGCGTGCTGGCCGACTACAAGGACGGCGAGAAGCGGAAGCTCTTCATCGCCCGCGGCCAGGCCCTCCGCACCCAGCTTCAGGCCGCCGGCACCAACTTCGGGACCGCCGCCGCCGCCGAGAAACTCGACCTCAAGAGTTTCGCCAACTTCAACCTCCGCCAGCCCCCGCAGGACATCCCTTACGCGGCCTTCAGCGCCCTGCAGAACCTCGAGGCCGGCCAGGTCGCCGAGATGATCGCGGAAGCCGCGAAGGGCTACCTGGTTTATGCCCAGGAAAAGAAGCTACCCGACCTTTCGCCCGCCAACCCGCGCTATGCGGAACTTCAGCAGCAGATGATGCTCCGTACCTCAGCCAACAACAGCAGCGCCTACCTCGCGGAGCGCGTGGAGCGCGAATTGAAGAAATCCGAGCCGGTGGCTCCCTGAGCCCCGCTTCTGAACCCAGCGTGCCGCTCATCCTGTCATAAAGCCGCCCGCCCATTCCTCTCGTGCCACCGCCGCCGCGGTGGCATTTTCTTTACTGAAACCACCCGGGTATCGGCATCGTCACAAAAAGCTTAAACTTTTGACCAATTTCGCGTGTTCTACCGCTGTCCCAGCCTCCTTCCACACATGATCATGATCCTTCGCCGTCTCACCGCTGCCTCGCTGGCTGCCCTCCTCGCCTGCTCGGCCGCTCTCGCCCAAGACAGCGTCCCCACCACCGTGCCCGGCGCCAGCACCGCCCCCGCTGGTCCCGAGCTCACGCTCGAGCAGTGTATCAACCGCGCCTTGGCGCGGAACTTCAGCCTCGAGATCGGCCGCTACGCCCCCGAGATCGCCAAGGACGGCATCGAGATTGCCAAGGGCGGCTACCAGCCGCAGCTCTCCGTCACCGGTGCGACCGGCGGGAACAGCCGCCCCGGCTTCGACAGCCGCTCGTCCAACCTGCGCGTCGGCGTTACCCAGGAACTCTACACGGGGACCACGCTCAGCGCCAGCAGCCGGCTCGACCGCAACTCCTCGGATCCCTTCACCGTCGGAGCCCTCAATCCCGCCTATGACGCCGACGTGACCCTGTCCGCCCGCCAGTCGCTCCTCCGCGGCCTCGGCCCCGAGGTCAACCGCGCCAGCCTTAACCGCGCCAAAATCGGCCTCGACCGCGCCAACCTCGACTACAAGGCCACCGCCCTCGACGTCATCCAGGACACCGAGAACGCCTACTACAGCCTCGCCTTCGCCCGCGAGCAGCTGGCGGTCCGCAATTTCTCCTACGCCCTCGCGCAGCGCCTCTTTGACGAGGCCAAGATTCGCCGCGACACCGGTGTCGCCACCAACCTCGACGTCCTCCAGGCCGAGGTCGGCGTGGCCAACGCCCGCCGCAATGTCATCCTCGCAGAGCAGTCCGTGAAGGACCGCCAGGACGCGCTGCTCGCCCTCATCGGCCAGTTCGAGCTCGATAGCGCCATTGGCACGGTGCGTTTCGCCGAGGTCAGCCCGGCCACCCCCGTCTTCGCCTCCTCCTACCTGATGGCGAAGCAGAACCAGCCCGACTACCTTTCTTCCCAGGCCGCCATCGAGCAGTTCAAGCTCGACCTCAAGGTCGCCAAGGATGACGCGAAGCCCGACCTCACCGTCGGGGCGGCCCTCGGCCTCAGCGGCAACAACGGCAGCGGCCAGGACGCCTTTGGCGACGCGCTCGACCGGCAGAACCACTCCTGGCAGGTGGACTTCGCCTTCAATTATCCTTGGGGCCAGACCTCCGGCAAGGCCCGCTACCGCCAGAGCCTGTCCAGTCTCAGCCGCGAGCAGGTCCGCCTGAAACAGATCGAGCAGAACATCGAGCTCCAGGTCCGCAGCGCCGTCCGCTCGGTCGAGACCAACCTCGAGAGCGTCAAGATCGCCACGCTCGCCGCCAAGCTCAGCGAGCAGCAATACGAGCTCGAAAAGGCCAAGTTCGACGCCGGGCAGTCCACCAGCCGCCGCGTGCTCGAGGCGCAGAACGACCTGGAATCCGCCCGTGTGAACGAGCTTCAGGCCAAGGTCAGCCTGCAGGGCGCCATCTCCACGCTCCACCGCGTCGAGGGCAGCTCGCTGCAGCGCTATTCGGTCACGCTGACGTAAAGCGCGGTTGAACCTCCGAAAACTGTAGGGCGGGATCGCTGATCCCGCCTTTCACTTTGGCAGGGTCAGCGATCCCGCCCTACAACAATACCGTTTCATCCTTTCGGCCTACGACAATACCCTTGTCGCCCCTCGGCGGCAGGGGTTTTCCTTTGGTACCCCGCGGTCATGCAGTTCCAGACCATCATTGAGCCGTTCCGCATCAAGACGGTCGAACCCATCCGGTTCACCACCCGCGAGCAGCGCGCGGCCGCGCTGGTCGCCGCCCACCACAACCTTTTCCTCCTCAAGGCTGAGGATGTCATCATCGACCTGCTGACCGACTCCGGCACCGGCGCCATGTCCGCCGCCCAGTGGTCCGGCATGATGTCGGGCGACGAGTCCTACGCCGGCGCCCGCTCTTTCTTCCGTTTTGAGTCCGCGGTGCGCGACGTCACCGGCTACCGCCACATCATCCCGACGCACCAGGGTCGCGCGGCCGAGCGCATCCTCTTCACGAGCGCCTGCCAGGCCGGCGACCTCGTGCCGAACAACACGCATTTCGACACCACCCGCGCCAACCTCGAGGCGGTCGGCGTCACCGCCCTCGACCTGCGCTGCCCCGAGGCGACCCAGCCGTCGCTCGTGGCGCCCTTCAAGGGCAACATCGACCTCGTCGCGCTGGAACGCTGCCTGACGGAAAACAAGGGCCGCGTGCCGTTCGCGATGATCACCATCACGAACAACTCCGGCGGCGGCCAACCGGTGAGCCTCGCCAACATCCACGCCGCCTCGGCGCTGTGCAAGGCGCACGGCGTGCCGCTCATCCTCGACGCCTGCCGCTTCGCCGAGAACGCCTGGTTCATCAAGCAGCGCGAACCCGGTCAGGCCAACCGCACGCCCGCCGCCATCGCCCGCGAGGTGTTCGACCTGGCCGACGGCTGCACCATGTCGGCCAAGAAGGACGGCCTCGTGAACATCGGCGGCTTCCTCGCGCTCAACAACGACGCCCTGGCCGCCAAGTGCCGCAACAATCTCATCCTGACCGAGGGCTTCCCGACCTACGGCGGCCTCGCCGGCTACGACCTCGAGGCGCTGGCCATCGGCATCAAGGAGGTGCTCGACGAGGATTACCTGCGCTACCGCATCCGTTCCGTGGCCTACCTCGGCGACAAGCTCACCGCCGCCGGCGTCCCGATCGTCCAGCCACCGGGCGGCCACGCCATCTACATCGACGCCAAGGCCATGCTGCCGCACATCCCGCCGGGCGAATACCCCGCCTGGGCCCTGTCGCTCGCCTTCTACCTCGAGGGCGGCGTGCGGTCGGTCGAGATCGGTTCGGTGATGTTTGGCCGCCAGCCCGACGGCACGGAGAAAGCCGCGCCCATGGAACTGGTGCGTCTCGCCTTCCCCCGCCGCGTCTATACCCAGAGCCACGTGGACTACCTCTCGGAGGTCATCCTGCACGTCCACGGCCTGCGCGACCGGCTGCGCGGCGTGACGATCACCGCGGCCCCGGAGCAGCTCCGCCATTTCACCGCGCAATTCGCCCCGGTCGGCGGCCGGCTTTGGGTGGACTAATTGCGCCGGCCACTTTTGCTGGCCGGGTGAAACCTGAGTTCAAATACGGCCTGATCAACGGCGCGGGCGTCTGCCTGTGGATCGCTCTGGAATATCTGCTCGGTTTCCATACCACGCGGCCCGACAGCGGGGCCTGGACCGGCCTGCTCTCCAACCTGATTCCCCTGACCACCCTGTTCCTGCTGTTGCGGACCAGGCGCGCGGCCATCTACGACGGTCGCCTCACCCTGGGCACAGGCATCGGCTCCGGGATTCTCGCCTCCTTTGTCGCCTCGCTGCTGGTCTACAGTTTCCTCGTCAGCTACAGCCACTTCATCAATCCCACCTGGATTGACCAGGCGCTGGAACTCAAGGTCGTGCAATGGCGGACGGAGGACCTGGCCGAGGTGGCCATCCAGCAAAAGATCACCCTCTACCGCCAAGCCTACACGCCCTTCGGTCTGATCAGCACGATCATCGTCGGCATGACGCTCATGGGTGGAATCTTTTCCCTCGTCCTCACTCTCCTCGTTCGCTCGCTGCCCCACCGGGCGGACTAGGTGATTGGTTGATGTGGGCCAGCGAGCTTGCTCGCGCTCTGACCGCGCCCGCAAGCGGGCGGCCTACCATGGCAGAAATCCGCCCAAAAGGCCTAGGCGAATAAATCACCGACCTGGGCCGTCGCGGCCGGCACCTGCCGGTGCGCCGGCAACTGGGTCTTGCACCAGGTCCGCTGCTTTTTCACCAGCGCACGGGTATTCCGGCTGATGGCGCCGGCGAGCTCCGGCTCCAGCAGCCGGCCCTCGATGAAATCGACCGTCTCGCGATAGCCAATGGCGCCCGCCACACTGGGATTTTCCTTGAGGCCTTGCGCCAGCAACCCGCGCACCTCGGCCACCAGCCCGGCGGCGAGCATCGCACCCACCCGCTGCTCGATGCGCTGGTCCAGTTCGGCCGGCTCGCGCACCAGTTCGCAAAGCTCCACGGTGCAGTCGGCGAAAGGCGCCGGCTGCGCGTCAAAGTCGGCCTGCAACGCCGCCAGGGTCCGCCCCGAGGCCTGGCAACGCTCCAGCGCCCGCAGCACGCGGCGCGAGTTCTGCGTGTCCAGCGCGCCGAGTCCCGCCGGGTTGAGCTGTTGCAATTCGGCCACCAGCACGGCCAAACCCGCCTGCTCCAGCTTGGTCCGCAATTCCGCCCGCAGTTCAGGCGGGACCGCAACCTCGTCGGCCACCGGGGCGAAGAAAGTCTTGAGGTAGAACCCGCTGCCGCCGGTCACAAGCACGCCTCGGCCCCGGCCCAGAATCTCGTCAACCGCCGCCCGGGCCTTGGTCACGTAATGCGTCACATCCATCCGTTCCCGCAGGTCGCAGATATCGATCAGGTGGTGCGGCACCCGGGCGAGCTCGGCCTTCGTGGGTTTGGCCGTGCCGATGTCGGCGCCGCGGTAGAAAAGCAGCGAGTCGCCCGACACGATCTCCGCGCCGTTCGCCTCCGCCCAGCGAAGCGCCAGCTCGGTTTTGCCCACGGCGGTGCAACCGGTGAGGACATGGAGGGTGCGCGGCATGGGCCCAGTGCAACGGCGTGTGTCGGGAATGTCACAAGAAAAATCCGTGCAATACGCGCCAACCACGTCTTTCCTTCCTCACCCTGTCCTTGAAAGCCCGGTTCATCTTCAACCCCTATTCCGGCAGCAACCGGCGCAATCCCTACCTGCGCGACCGGGCGGCCGCTTTCATCCGGGAACGCGGGCTCGACGCCACCGTCGTCGACACCCTGCGGCCGCGGCACGCCACCGAGCTGGCGGCGCAGGCGGTAGCGGACGGCTGCGGACTGGTCGTTGCCATCGGCGGCGACGGCACGATGAACGAGGTGGCCACCGCGCTGGTGGACACACCGGTGCTCTTCGGCCTGATCCCGTGCGGCTCAGGCAACGGTCTCGGCCGGCACGTCGGCATCCGCCAGCCCGGCCACGGGGCATTCCGCACGTTGCTCGAAGGGCAGCCGATGCCGATCGACACCGGCCTCGTCAACGGCTTCGCCTTCTTCAACGCCATGGGCCTCGGCTTCGAGGCCGACATTGCCGTGCGCTTCAGCCGCCAGACCCGCCGTGGACTCGCCGGCTACATCCGCGTCGGCCTGCCGTCGTTCTTCGCGCACAAACCAGAGACGGTGAAGGTGCGTCATGCCGGCCGCATGGCGCACCTCGAAGCCTTCACCCTCGCGGTCATGAACTCCGATCAATACGGCAACGACGCCCGCGTGGCCCCGGGGGCGAAGCTCGACGACGGGCACTTCGAGCTGGTGAGCGTGCCGCGGGTCGGCTTCCTCGGCGCCTGCGGTATGCTCTACCGGCTGGGCACTGACACCTTCGACCAGGTCAAGGCCGTCACGCGCTTCAGCGGCGCGGAATTTGTCATCGAGCGCACCAAGCCTGGCTGGATCCACACCGACGGCGAGCCGCGGGCCACGACTGCCAGGCTGGAAATCACCCTCAAGCCCAAGAGCCTGCGGATCATGGTGCCGGCTTCGGTTGATTGAGCTGTAGGGCGGGGTCGCTGACCCCGCCTTTGCGCGCGTTTGGCGGGATCCGCGATCCCGCCCTACATTTTACGGCCTACTTGAACGGAATCACCGTGCCGTCGGCCATCACGATCCGGTTGCGCCCGCCCTTCTTGGCGGCGTAAAGCGCCTTGTCCGCCACCTCCACCAGGTCGAGGGCGCTGGTGGCGTCGCCAATGCTCGTGGCCACGCCCGCGCTCAGGGTGACCTCGACGGTGAGATTCTTGCTCTCCACGACGCAGGGGGTCTCGGCCAGCAGCACGCCCAGCCGCTTGATGTGCTCGGCGGCGTTCTTGCCGTCCGTCTCAATCATGATGAGGGCGAACTCCTCGCCGCCATAGCGGGCCACGCGGTCCACGTTGCGCACCTGGCCGGCGAGCAGGCTGGCCACGTGGCGCAGCACCTCGTCGCCCACCTGGTGGCCGTGCGTGTCGTTGATCTTCTTGAAATGGTCGATGTCCACCATCACGAGGGCGAACGGACGCTTGAACCGCACGCTGCGGTCCCATTCCTCGTTGAGGATGCGGGAAAACTCGCGGCGGTTGAGCAGGCGCGTGAGCTCGTCGCGCTGGGCCAGCTGGCGCAGCTGGCTGAGCGTCTCGCCCAGCTTAAGCGCATAGCGGATGGAGCGCTCGAGCAGGCGGGGATTGAGCGTGGCCTTGACGAGGTAGTCGACCGCGCCCGCCTCCATGGCGGCGATGTCCACTTCCTCGCTGTCGTCGGCGGTCAGGATGATGACCGGCGTCTCGCTGCCAGCGATGCGGGCCTCACGCAGCAGGGCCAGGCCGTCTTGGGTGTCGAGCCGGTAGTCGAGCAGGCACACGGCGTATTTGCCGCTGAGCAGTTTCTTCAAGCCCTCCGCGTAACTCTCGGCCCCGTCCAGTTCAAAGGCCCCGCCACGGAAATTCTGCACCAGCCCCTGCATGAGGCGCTGCTGCAGGCGATCGTCGTCGATCAGCAGGATCCGGCGGATTTTGGGTGGTGGCAGGGGGGTCATGGTTCAGGCGGCGCCCGCCACCAGGTCGGCCGCGGTGATGCGCAAACGTGCCGGCAAACCGGCGCGGTTGTCGAGATTGTCCTTGATGACGTTCACCAGCGCGCTGCCGACGACCACGCCGTCCGCCACACGGGCGACCTGCTTGACCTGCTCGCGGGTGGAGATGCCGAAGCCGACCGCCACGGGCAGCGCCGTGTGCTGGCGGATGCGGGCGACGGCCTCGGGAATGTTGGCGGCGACCTGGTCGCGCACGCCGGTCACACCCTCGCGGGACACATAATAGATAAAGCCGGTCGCGGCCGCCCCGATGCGCGCGAGGCGGCCCGCAGGCGTGGTCGGGGCGACGATGAAGACGGTCTTCATGTCGTGTCTGGCGCAGGCGGCCAGCATCTCGTCGGCCTCCTCCGGGGGCAGGTCGAGGGTGAGCATACCGTCCACGCCGGCCTCCTTGGCGGCGCGCACGTACCTGTCCACGCCGTTCGAGAAGACCAGGTTGTAGTAGGTGTAGAAGATGATCGGCACCTGGCTTTTCTCGCGCAGGCGCTTGACCAGCTCGAAGACCCGCGCCGCCGTCATGCCGCCGTCGAGGGCGCGCTGCGCGGCGAGCTGGTTGGTCAGGCCGTCGGCCAGCGGGTCGGAGAACGGCACGCCGAGCTCCAGCACATCGGCGCCGGCGTCGAGCACCGCCCGGCAGGCCGCCAGCGAGGTGTCGAAATCCGGGTCGCCGGCGCACAGGTAGGCCACGAACGCGGCGCGTTTCTCACGGCGGGTGCGGGCAAAGGTCTGGGCGATGCGGTCCATTGATTCGGAGAGTCCGGACTCAGGTGCCGGGGGTCGAGCGAAAATTAAGTCACCTACTGATCCAGGTCGAACTCCACTAGGACGGGCCGGTGGTCGGACAAGTAGCAGCGCACCACCTCGGAGTGGATCGGGCGGCATTCCTCGGGGAGCAGGACAAAATCCAGCGACAAGGCCGGCAGGGCCGCGGGAAAGGTGCGGCCGGTCTTGGGCAGCAGGGCGTAGTTGTTGGTCTCCTCGCAGAACCCCAACAGCATCGCCGTGGCATCGGGTTGGTGCGCCGGGTTGTTGAAATCGCCGCACATCATCGGCGGGGCCACCCAGTGTGTCCCGCGCGAGGCGGTCCGCTCGGTGATGAACTTCATGAGCATGCCCGCCTGCAGCAGGCGCTGCTTCCGCGAGGCGTGGTGCAGGTGCAGGTTGATCAGCGGCAGGTGCCGGCCGGCGGCGAGCTCCAGCTCGACGAACAGGAAACCCTTGTCGCCCAGCTGGCGCCGGCCGAAGGTCGCCGTCTCGGCGTGCTTGATGGGCCAGCGCGACAGCACGCCGTTGCCGTAATTGAGCGGGTAACGCCCGCCCCGCTCGTTGGTCAGGCCGATCGCGGTGAACGGCAGGCCGCAATGCTCGCTGAGGAACGTCAGGTGGTTGTAACTCCCGTTCCAACGCGAGTTCTCGTCGATCTCCTGCACGGCGACGATGTCCGCTTTAAGCCGCCTGATCAACGCCGCGATCTTCAGCAGGTTGCTGCGGATCTTGACCGCCGAGCGCAGGCTCTGGTGCACCGGCAGCGTGCCGCGGGCGTGAGCCACGTTGAAGGTCAGCAGGCGGTGTCGCGCCATCAGGAAAACCGACAAATTGGCCCGGAAACCATGGTAAAAGTGGGGCGGTCAACGGGATTCGAACCCGCGACCCCAAGAATCACAATCTTGTGCTCTAACCAACTGAGCTATGACCGCCGTAAAGGGCCGAGAAAGTCCATGACCACCCAGCGTCTGTCAAATCCTTCTTTGTGGCCTGCCGCCACGCCTTCCATCCGGCCGAAACAGGTCGGTTTATCGGCAATAGGTTTAAGGAAAATGTCTGTCGGTGCTATTGTAAAAATCGCCTCGCCACTGCTCAACCATCCTGCACCCGGTTTCGGGCATGATTTCCTTCAAGGAGCTCAGGGGTAAGGAGGAGATGTTTACGGACCTGCGGGGCCAGCGCCGCGGAAGCTCGCGTCAGCCCCGGGGCCGGGCGGTGTAGAGCGCGACCAGCGCGGCGCCGATGGCCTGCGAGAGCTCGCCGAGCGAGGCGGGCATAACCTTGAGCCGCGCGCGCTGCTGCGGCCAGAGATACGGCAGCGCCGATTCCCGGATGATGCGCAGGTAACGCTCGCGAAACTCCGGCGTCGTGGCCTCGGGGTCGATCAATCCGCCGCCGATGACGACATATTCGGCGTCCACGGCCACCAGCAGCGAGGCCAGATGCAGGCCGAGTGCCCGGGCCTGGAAATTGAAGATGTCCACGGCGAGCGGGTCGCCCTTCTGCGCCAGGGTGCGGAGCGAAAAAGCCTTCTCCTTGATCGGGACGGACGAGGTGTGAAAGGGATGCGTGGGATGCTTCGGGAGGAATTCCTCCAGTAGTTGCGGCAGGCCGGAGATGGTGGTGTAGGGTTCGATGCAACCCCAGTCGCGCCCGCAGCCGCAGCGGAGCGGCTTCATGCCGCCAAGCAAATGGAGGGCTGCCGGCATGTGGCCGCCCTCCATGCCGTTAAGGGTGTCGCCTTCCAGCGGCAGGCCGTTGGCATCCACGTAAGCCACGCCGAGCCCGGAACCGGGGGCGAGCATCAGGACGGTGGCGCGGGAGTCGCCGCGCACGCGCTGCGCCTCTCCCACCCCGCCGTAATTGCCGTCGTTGCCCGCCACCAGCGGCACGGGCCGGCCGGCGGCGGCCGCGAGCGCGGCGGCGTATTCCGCCTGAAAATTCCAGTCCTCGAAGCTCGCCGGCAGGTTGGCCGCCCGGCCGAGCACGCCGGGGCTCGCGTAGGGTCCGGGAATCGCGAGACCGGCCCCGAGCACCTGGTCCCAGCCGAGCTGGTTGTCGGCGAGAAAGCCCTTCACCCCATCCACCCAGCCTTGCACGACGGCGGCCGTGCCGGCTTGGGCATTGGTGGAGCTTTGCCGCAAGTGCGAGGAGATGATACTCCCGTCCGCCCAGACGCCGCCCGTCTTTGACGTGGTCGCGCCGCTGTCCGTGCCGAGGTAAACGCCCTGCTGTTTTGAGCTCATGGGTGGACCAAGAGGTGCGCTTTTTGCACCTCGTGGTCAAACCCGCATCTCAGACCGGCGGATTGGAGCCCGTCGTGGGCAGGACGCCCTGCTTGCCAATGTCACTGTGGCGGATGTCCGTGCCCTTCGAGAGGAACACCATCTCCTCCGCGATGTTGGTCGCGTGGTCGGCGATGCGCTCCAGGGACTTGGAGATGAACATCAGCTCGAGCGCCCGGGCAATGGTTTCCGGCTTCTCGATCATGTAGCTGGTCAGCCGGCGGTAGAGCGCCCGGTTCAGGTTGTCGACCTCCGCGTCGCGCCGGATGACGCTGAGGGCCTTCTGCTCGTCCTCCTGCACGAAGCAGTCGAGCGCGTCGCGCAGCATTTCCAAGGCGATTTTCGACATGCGCGGCAGGTCGCCGTAAAGCTCGAGCGGCGGCTCGATGGCGAGCTTGCGCGAACGGCGGGCGATGCCGGTGGCCTCGTCCCCCACCCGCTCCAGGTCGTGGCTGGCCTTCATGCCCACGACGATCAACCGCAGTTCGGAGGCCACGGGACCGCGGAGTGTCATGTAGCGGATGGCCTCGTCATCGATCTTCACCTCCAGCTGGTCGAGCTCGTCGTCGGCGGCGATGACCTTGTCGGCGAGGGCGATGTCCGCTTCAAGCAGGGCTTTCATGGCGAGGCGGGTCTGGTCCATGGCACGTTCGCCCATCTGCAGCAGGTGGGAGCGAAAGGCCTCAAGTTCAGCGTCGAAGAAACGTTTCATAGGAAGAAGATTTTTAACCACTAATGGACACTAACCCTTCACTAATCCGGACCGTAAGTCGGAGAAGAGAGAGCTGATCCCATTAGTGCTCATTAGTGTGGATTAGTGGTTAACTGCCTTGGTTGTCTTAACCAAACCGACCGGAGACGTAAGCCTCGGTCTGCGGGTTGGCGGGGTTCATGAAGATGGTGCGGGTATCGGCGTATTCGATGAGCTTGCCGAGATAAAAGAAGGCCGTGCGGTCGGAGCAGCGGGCGGCCTGCTGCATATTGTGCGTCACGATGACGATGGTGAACTGCTTTTTCAACTGGTGGATCAATTCCTCGACCTTGGCGGTGGCGATGGGATCGAGGGCCGAGCAGGGCTCGTCCATTAGGATGATCTCGGGCTCGACCGCGATGGCGCGAGCAATACAGAGGCGTTGCTGCTGCCCGCCCGACATGCCCAGTGCGCTCTCGTGCAGGCGGTCCTTGATCTCGTCCCACAGCGCCGCCCCGCGCAGGCTGCGTTCGACGACCTCGTCGAGCTTGGCCTTGTTCCTCTGTCCTTGGATGCGCAAACCGTAGGTGATGTTCTCGTAGATGGACTTGGGGAACGGGTTGGACTTCTGGAACACCATGCCGACGCGCTTGCGGAGCTCGATGACGTCCACCCGCGGGTCGTTGATGTTCACGCCGTCGATACGGATCTCGCCGGCCGAGACGTGGGCGCCGTCGATCAGGTCATTCATGCGGTTGAGGCAGCGCAGCAGCGTGCTCTTGCCGCAGCCGGAGGGCCCGATGAAAGCGGTGACCTGGCGTTCCTGGATGTTGAGCGTGATATCGTGGAGCGCCCGGGAAGCGCCGTAGTTGAAATCGACGTCGTCGATCTCGATGACCGCGCGGGCCGCGGGATTGGTCGGGGCCGTGGGCGCCACGGCCACCAGACGCGGGGCGGAGGAGGGTGCAGCTGTTTCGGGCATGGGAGGAAGGGTCGTTACCATTTGTATTTCTTGCGGAGCCGCTGGCGGAGGATGACGGCGGTCATGGCGATGGCGGCGACGGTGAAGAGAAACACGAAGGCGGTACCGTATTGGACATCGCGGGTGTATTCGTTCTGCGGGATCTTGGAGGCGACGACGTAGATATGATACGGCAGGGCCATGACGCCCTGAAAGAAGAAGTCGGTCCACTCCCGCACCTGCCAGGGCAGTTCGTCGCGGACGACGAAGGCGGCGGTGAACATGATGGGCGCGGTCTCGCCGGCCACGCGGGCGATGGAAAGCACCGAGGAAGTCAGGATGCCCGGCAGTGCATAGGGCAACACGTTGGTCATGATGGACTGGAGCTTGGTCGCCCCCAGCGCCAGCGAACCTTCGCGGTAGCCCCGGGGCACCGCCTTGAGCGACTCCTCCGATGCGGTGATGATGATCGGCAGGACCATGAAGGCGAGGGTCAGCCAGCCCGCGAGCAGCGAGACACCGAAATCAAAGGCGATGACGAACATGCCGAAGCCGAACAGGCCGTAGACGATGGAGGGGACGCCGGCCAGGTTGACGATCGACAACCGCAGGAAGCGCACAAAGGGGCCGTCGGTCGCATATTCGCTCAGGTAGATGGCGCTGAGCACGCCGAGGACGAGCGCGATAATAATCGAGCCGAGCACCAGCAGCACCGTGCCGGCGATGTTGGGGAAGATGCCGCCGGCGGAGTAGACATAGGTCTCGATCCGGGCGGTTTTCAGCTCCGCGGCGTGCGCCTCCTTGAAGGCGCGGAACTTGCGGTCCCCGAGGGTCATGTTCTCCCCGCGGAAAGTGAAGACATTGAGCGTCTCCGGCGCCTCGGTCAGGAACGGGAGGTTGATGAACGGGGCCGTGGGCTTGAAAATCACCGCGCCGCCCTTCGTGCCGATGTCCCAGAAAATGAAGGCCGCGCAGAAAAGCACGAAGTAGGTGGCCAGGCGCAGCAGCCAGAAGACCGCGCGCTCCGTGCGCTTGGCGGGCGTGGACCGGCCGAAGATGGCCGCGGAAGTGGAGGCGGGCTTCATCCGATGGAAATGCGGTAGCGGCGCACGATCTTCTGCGCGAGCCAGTTGATGAGGAGTGAAATCAGGAAGAGCACCGCCCCGACCATGAACAGTGCCCGGTAGTGGATGCTGTTGCGCACCACCTCGCCCATTTCCTGCGCGATGATGCCCGTCATGGTGTGCACCGGCTGGAACACGGCGCCCAGGCCGCTGGTGAGATCGGGGATCTCGATGCGGTTGCCGGCGCAAAGCAGCACGACCATCGTCTCACCGATAACGCGGCCGAAACCCAGCAGGATTGCCGCCATGATGCCGGAAAGGGCGGCCGGGACCGTGATCCGGATCATCGTCTGCAGGCGCGTGGCGCCGAGGGCCAGCGACGCCTCCTTGAAGGAGCGGGGCACGTTGTTGATGGCGTCCTCGGCCAAGGAGAAGATCGTTGGGATGGCCATGAGCGCGAGCAGCGCCGCCGCCGTGCCGGCGGTCAGGCGCTCCAGCATGGGAAACCCCGGCATCCAGTCGAGCCAGGGCAGCTGGGAGACGCGGCGTAGCGTCTCGCCGAACATCGCGATGCCGAAGAACCCCAACACCACGCTCGGGATGGCCGCGATGAATTCGATGTAGGGCTTGATGATCTTCTGCTCGAGAGGACGGGCCACCTGGTTCACATACATGGCCGCCGCCACGCCCAGCGGGATGGCGATCAGCAGGGCGAGAAAGGCAATCAGCAGGGACCCGGTGAGCAGCGGGATGATGCCATACCAGTCCTGCCAGAAACTGGCGGTGACCCACTTCCGCCCGAAGGCGAAGGCATTGAACGATTCCAGAAAGCTGACCGGTTTGGTTTGGTCCCAGGCCGCCATTTTCTGGGCGGTGACTTCAACCTCGGCGAGGTAGCGATCCACAAAATCGGGGAGCTTGGCGAGCTTGCGCTTTAACCCGGGGTCGGCGGTCTGTGGCAACCCGGCCGCAAGCCGGCGCAGCTCGGCTTCCAGCGTGGCGTTGGCGGCCGTAACCTCGGGCCGGAGGGCGAGCAGCGGCACCACCTCGGCCTTGAAATCAATCACCTCGATCACCATGGCCTCCGCTTCCTTTTTCAGCATCGCTGCGCGTTCCGGGGGGGCGGTGCGGATGCCGTCCAGCAGGTTTTGCTTAGCCTGACGGAGGTCTTCCGCGACGGTGTAGCGTTCCTTCACGCTGGCGCAGATCTCCGTCATCGAACCAAGGATCGTCTCGTGGGTGGCAATGGTGTCGACGAACCGGGTGGCGTATTCATCGAACGGGGCCAGCCGGCGGTTGGCCTCGTCAGCGGACAGCCCCACCTGGTGGATCAGACGGTCGGATTCCTCCTGCCGGAGGCTGGAGAGGTAGCGGGCCATCGCACTATGGTCCGTCACCTGGCCGCGCAGGAGGTCGGCCAGTTCCAGTCCGGCCAGACGATAAACCTCCAGATTCTGCCGATTCATCGGGATGAAACCGATGGCATCCCGGAAGATCGTGAAGGTGATGAGGCCGAGCACGATGATGGAGATGGCCGCGTTGCTCTGAAAGAGGGTCCGGGCGATCTGTTCGCCGGTCAGGCCGAAGAACCAACCGCGGCGTTTGCGGAGCAATGCCTGGCTGGTGGTCAGGCGCAAGGCGGGGGAAGTCTCGGAGGTCGCGGACATGCCGATTGGGTGCTGTCAGCATCGGGGCCGGCCGACGGGCTGGTCAAACGACGCAGGTTACAGTTGCGTTACAAAAGAGACCGCCCGCAATCCGGGCATGGGTTGCGGGCGGTAGGGACACACTGCCAGGCGTGCGGGCCGGTTACTTGCTGGCCGGGACGGGCACAAAACCCGACTTGGCCACAATGTCCTGGCCTTCCGCCCCAAGGAGATAATCGATGAACTGCGCGGCCAGGCCGTGCGGCTCACCGTTGGTATAGAAGAAATTCGGCCGGGCGTAGGGATAGGACTTGTCGTGCACGGTCTCGGCGGCGGGCATGACGACCTTGCTGTCCTTGAGGACGATGCCGACGACCTTGACGCCGGGGGCGTGGGTGTAAGCGATGCCGACATAACCGATGCCGCTCGGGTTCTTGCCCACCTCGGCGGCAATCTGCTCGTTGCCGGCCATTTTCTGCGAGGACGAGGCATAGTCGCGCTTCTTCATCGCGAGGTCCTTCCAGTCCTGGTAGGTGCCTGAGGAGGTATTGCGGGTATAGACCGAGAAGGCCCCCGCGTTGCCGCCGACCGCGCTCCAGTCCTTCACGTCACCGGCGAAGATCTGCTCGACCTGGCGGAGCGTGAGCTTGGTGACGGGGTTGGATTCGTTGACGATGACGGCCATCGCGTCGAAGGAGACGATGATGGGCTTCATGGAAACGCCCTTGGCCAGCGCGGCGGAGACCTCCGTCGGGCGGGCGCGGCGGCTGGACATGCCGATGTCGGCTGTGCCATCGGTCAAGGCGGCGATGCCGGTGGTGGAGCCCTCCGCGGCGATCTCGAACACCACGCCGGGGTTCTTGGCGCGGAAGGCTTCGGCGACCTGCGGCACCATCTTGGCGCCGAGGGTGTCCGAACCCTTGATGACGAGCTTCTGGGCCGAGGCGGTGCCGGTGAGCAGCGCAGCGGCGAGGAGGAAAATTGTGGATTTATTCATGTAAGGAGTTTTGGGCAGTCGGGTTTAGAAGCGGGCGGAGAGATCGACCTGGAGTACATTAGCCTTGTGGAATCCGATGGCGGCCGGGCTGTTCTTGTCAATGTTCTCGGCGTGGAAGAAGGTGACCGTGCCGGTGACGGCGTCGGTGAACAGATAGGAAGCGGAGGTGATGAAGCCCGCGCCGTTGGTGCGACCGGCGTTGAAGTCGGAATCGGCCAGGAAATTGGTGTAGGCGCCAGACTCGATGAAGCGGTATTCGGCGGTGAGCTGGAGATCCCCGGGATTGCGGGCGCCGCCGTAGCGGATGCCGGCGTTGCCCATCTGGTTGTAGGAGTTCTCGACCGTGCCGGCGGGATAGAGGCGCTTGGTGCGGGCGCGACCGTCGAGGTTGACGCCGTAGGTGGCATAGAAGGCCAGCGGCTTGTTGTGGAACTTGATGGTGTGCTCGACCGGAAGCAGGAAAACCCCGAAGTTGTCGTAGGCATTGGCGCCGCTGACGATGCCCGGGGCCGTGAAGGCCATGAAGGTCGGCGCGATGCGGGTGCCATAGACATTGTTCTCAAAGATATAGGTCTTGGAGAACTCGGCCTGGCCCACCCACCAGATCGAGGGCGAGTTGGTGAAGACGGCGCCGACGGTCGTGCGCGAGTTGTTGGCCAGGATGTATTGGCCGCCGCGGAGGGCGAGCTGCCAGCCCTTGGCGGGGGCGTCGAACCAGGTGAGCTGCTCGGAGAGGCCCTCGACGTTGATGTCGGAGTCGATGTAGAAGCCGTTCACGCCTGGCACGAAATAGGGGTGCGCATGCTTGCCGATGCGGACGTCGAGGTTGTCGATCGCGCCGATGAAAGCGCCGTTCGCCGCATAGCCGATGAAGAGCTGGCCGACGAAGGCGGTGTTGGCGTCCTTGGCAAAGTTGGTCGAGCCGGCGGCGCCGAAGTCGTCGTTGGTGGAGGTGGCGCCGTTGGCGGTCTCGAGGCGCAGGCCCATGTTCCAGTTGTTGTTCAAAAGCGCCGTGGCGGCCAGACGGAACCGGTAGCGGTAACGGCTGCGGTCGTTGTTCGGGCCGGCGGTGCCGGGCGAGTTCGTCGTCTCATTGTCATACTGGTAGCGGATGCGGGCGTCGAGCGCGAGGGTCAGGCGGTTGACGCGGGAGGAAATGTCCAGCTTGCCGGCGGGGCTGTTGGCCGCGAAATCCTTCAACAGCTCGCCGCGGAGGTCCTCGGCCTCCTGGTCGTTGATGAGCCCCTTCTTGACGAGCATGTCGATCAAGGGGCCGCTGTCTTGGGCGAACGCGGTGCCGGCGCAGAGGAGCGCGGCGACCAGCGCGAACAGTTTGGATTTAAGGTTTAACATGATGAGACGGACTTGGGTTGTGCCTAGTGTGGAAAAACGTCCCGGTGATTGGGCCGAAACGTGGGCACAGAGTAAGGGACCCGTGTGACGGTTTCGTGACGCCCGTGTGACAAACACGGCAAATGGGCGGCTCGAAGGTGGAGCCTGCGCTCCGCGCGGGCGGAAAAACCTGCGCGGAGCGCAGGCTCCACCCCACCCCTCAGCTCCGCCAAGGCGTCTGCGTATCGCCGCGCTTCTCGGCCCCGCGGCCCTCGAGCAGCGCCAGCAGCAGGTCATTCTTCACCAACATGCCCGTGAGCCGGCCCGTGACGGGCTCGACCACCGGGAGGGTCTGCCCCGCATGCTGCGCAAAGAGCCGCAACGCCTCGGCCAGCGGTGCCAGCATCGACACCGGGGGCACGTCGTCCCGCAGCAGGTCCCCGGCGATGACGTGGGCCGCCACCGCCGGATCGCTAAGGTAGGGCTTGATGTCGTGCAGCGAGATCGCGCCGGCATAACCACCCTCCGGGGTCGACACGTAGATTTCCTCATGCCGGGTCTGCAGGAACAGCCGCGCGATCTCCTCAAAGCGCGCCGTCAGCACCACGGGAGCGGCCTGCGGCTTGGCCAAGTCGGCCACCACGCCCGGCAGCTGCACCGCCTCCGGCGCCTCGGCGGCCTTCTTCTTCAGCGCCTCGCTGTAGAGTGACTGGTTCTCGATGCCGCGCGCCGTGTAGTAGGCGATCACACTGCACAGCATCAGCGGCATGATGATGTCGTAGCTCAGCGTCATCTCGAAAAGCATGATGATGGCCATCACCGGCGCATGGCTTGCCGCCGCCAGCAGCGCCCCCATGCCCACCAAGGCGAAGGCCCGGGGGTCTTCGGCGCCCGCCGGCCAGACCGCGTTGACGCCGTAGCCAAAGAGATACCCGAGGCTCGCGCCCATGAACAGCGTCGGCGTGAACACCCCGCCCGGCGCGCCGGAGCCGAACGAGGCCGCCGTGGCTATCCACTTGCACACCAGCACGACCACGAGGGTCGTCCAGAGCAGCTGACCGTTGAGGATCGCCACGACCACGCTGTAGCCGTTGCCACAGACCTCCGGCACCCAGACCGCGAGGCCGCCGACCACCAGGCCGCCCAGCATCAGGCGGATCGGCACCGGCAGCTTCGTCTGCGCAAACCAGCCCTCCACGGTCCGGAGCGAGCGCAGGAACCACGGCGCCACCGTGCCGGCGATCAGGCCCAGCATGACGAACGGCCCGATCTCCCACAGCGAGTGCAGCGTGAATGAGGGCACGGCATACAGCGTGTGGGCGTTCGAGAGCGCCCGCATCGTCAGCGTCGCCGCGACGGCCGAGACGGCCAGCGGCCCGAGGCTTTCCATCGCGATGGTGCCAAGGATGATCTCGGCGACGAAGAACGATCCCGCGATCGGCGCGTTGTAGGCCGAGGCGATGCCTGCGGCCGCGCCGCAGGCCACCAGGAGGCGCAGCTGAGGTGCTGAAAGCCGGCCGCGCTGGCCCAACCACGAGGCGACCACCGAGGCCAGCTGCACCATGGGGCCTTCGCGACCGATTGAGCCGCCCGAGGCGATGGAAAACATCGCCGCCGTGCTCTTCACCACGGTCGCCCGCACCGGCAGCTGCCCGTTGCCGATCAGGATCGCCTCCATGTAGTCCGTCGAACTCTGGCCCCGGTGCAGCCGCTTGCCGAACAGCAGCACCAGGCCCGCCATCAGGCCGCCCACCGCCGGGATCGACAGCCGCTGCCACCACTCCAGGTCGCGGAACGAATCCACCATGCCCTCGGCCGTGCCGGTCAGGAAATAATGGATGAGGTCGATGCCGCCCCGGAAGGCCAATGCCGCCAGCGCCCCGAGGATGCCCGCGCCCGCCGCCCAGAAGAGGGTCTCCTGCCACGGCGAGGGCCGCAGCTTCTCGATGATCCACAACCGCCAGCGGAGCAGGCGCAACAGACGCTCGTAGATTTGCGGCACCACTTCCTTCACGGCGTCTTGGCTTCTGGGGGACGTCGCAGTTCCATGCCGCGACGATGACCTGTTCCCGCCCCGCCTGACAAGCCTTGTTCACGGTTCCCGGCGTGGGCCAGCGAGCTGGCCCACCTCAGGAGGATGCGGCCGGAGGCGGTACGGCCACCGCAACCGCCGCCGCCTCGGCCGGCCGGACCGGCCCGATGGGCGTCGTCTCGACGGCCGCGTTGAGCAGCTCCGCCTCGCCAGTCTCCAGCGCGCTGAGCTGGATGAGACTGTTGAGCGAGCTGAAATGCTTGGTCCACTCGAAGTCGCCCGTGTGATTGCCGACGACCTGGTTGAAGAGCTGCTTCTTCTCGCCCTTCAGGGCCTGGATGCGCTCCTCGATCGTGCCGGCCGTCACCATCCGGTAGACGAAGACCGTGTTCGTCTGCCCGATGCGGTGCACGCGGTCGATGGCCTGGTCCTCGACCGCCGGGTTCCACCACGGGTCGAGCAGGAAGACGTAGTCCGCCGCGTGCAGCGTGATGCCCGTGCCGGCGGCCTTGAGGCTCACCAGCATCGCCGCGGCCCCCGTGGCCGACTGGAAGTCCTTCACCGGCTTCTGCCGGTCCACCGTCATGCCGGTGATCTCGTAGCGCGGCAGCTCCGGGTAGTACTGGTCCAGCGCCGTGCGCACGCGGTCGAGCAGCGTGACGAACTGCGAGAAGATGACGACCTTGTGGCCGCTGGTGACGATCTCGCCGAGCTTCTCAACGAGCAGCTGCAGCTTGCCGCTGTCCGAGAGCGGACAATTCATCCACGGCAGCAGGTCCGGGTCGCAGCAGACCTGCCGCAGGCGCGTGAGCAGGGCGAGGAAACCAAAGGACTTCTCGCGCAGCGCCAGGCCGATGTCCTCGCCAAGACGCGCCAGGCCCTCCGAGCAGATGCGGGCATACTCGGCGCGCTGCACCTCGGTGAGCGGGCAGAGCAGGTCCATCTCGACCTTGGGCGGCAGCTCGGTGGCCACCTCGTTCTTGGTGCGGCGCAGGATGAACGGCGCCACCTGCTGGCGGAGGCGGGTCATCGTCCGCTCGCGGTCCTGCACCAGCGCCGACTCGAACGCGGCGCGCGAGCCGAGCAGGCCGGGCAACAGGTAGCGGAAGATGGACCAGAGATCGAGCTGCCGGTTCTCCAGCGGCGTGCCGGTCATCACCAGCCGGTGCCGGGTCTTGATGGCGAAACAGGCCTGCGTGACCTTGGCGTCGGGGTTCTTGATAAACTGGCCCTCGTCGAGGATGGCGTAGCCGAACTCAACCGTCTCGAGCAGCGCGCGGTGCTTGCGGAGCTGGGTATAGCTGGCGAGCCAGATGCACGGCGCCTTGTTGGCCTTGAAATCATTGCCCGACTTCAGGGTGTCGACCTTCGCCTCGGGATAGAAGCGTGCGATCTCCTCGCGCCACACCGGCACGACGCTGGCGGGGCACACGACGACGTGCCGGTGCTTCGCCATCGGCCGCGTGCGCAGCAGGGCGATGACCTGCGCGGTCTTGCCGAGGCCCATCTCGTCGGCCAGCAGGCCGTGGCACTCGGTCTCGCAGAGATGGTGCATCCACTCGACGCCGCGCCGCTGGTAGTTGCGGAGATAGTCCGGCAGCTCGGGCGGGGTGGCGGGCGGGGTCAGGACCTTCTGGCGCCACGCCTCGATCTCGGGGCCAAGCGTGACCTTGATGCGGTGGTCGTTGAAGAGGGAGAAGATCAGGTAGGGCGGCACCTCGCCGGCGGCGGAGGTGTCCTCGAGGTTGCGCTTCCACTGGTGGTAGCCCTCGAGTTTCTCCGGCGTGAGCGTGACGATGCCGAGATCGGGCAGCAGCATCGGCGAGCGGCCGTGCTTCAACAGCGCGGCGGCCTGCTCGTCGGTCAGGAGCTTTTCGCCGGCACGGAAGATCCAGCGCAAGTTCAGACCGCCGTCGCCGCGGCGGTCGGCCACGGCCTCGATCTCGATGGCGCGGGCGCCCTGCTTGATGTTGTTCACCTTGACGTCGAGCTCGATGGCGAACTGCTTTTTCCAGTGCGGCAGCAGGTCGCGCAGGAAGCCCGGGATGTCGCCGAGCGCGTCGAGCGCATAGGCGTGCGTGGCCTGGTTGTAGCGGAAGTGCGCCTTGCGGGCATAGGTGGCCAGCGCGATGAGCTTGGCGCGTTCGGCGGCGGTCGGCGGATTGGCGGTGTTGCCGAGCGCGGGGATGCGGCTGCGGCCCTGCTTCCAGTAGGCGAGAAAGACCAGGCCGTCGGCGTTGGTCGTGAAGCTCAGGAGCAGGTCGCGCGGGGGTGCGTCACTTTTGGGGGCGCCATTGGTGCCGTTGCCATTGCCATTCGAATGCTGGCCGTTGCTGGCGACGGGACTGGCCTTGCTCGACGAGCCGGGCAGCAGCGCCGCCATCTCGTCCACCAGCAGCTCCTCGATCTCGTGCAGGCCGGCCACGGCGATGGCGTTGGCGAGCAGGGCGTCGGTCGAGGAGGAACGGACCTTGATGCGGTCCCCCTCCCACTCGATCACCGCGTATTCCTCCTTCTTCTCGACCTTGCGGTGGATGACGGCGTCCTTGGCCCCCAGCTCGACCTCGCGGATTTCGCCGTCACGATACATGGCGTGACCCCGTTCCACGTGGGTCGCGTCGAACTGCTCCTCCCATTCGACCTCTAGGCGGCCGAACCAGAATTCAAGGGACTGCGGAGTATAGATGCGCTTGGGCCCGTGGGTTTGCATCAAGCTAAAAGCCAGACGTTAGAAACTTACCCTTGGGCCGCGCAACCACTATTTCACTTTTTTACCAAGTGCTGCGGCGGAGCGTTTTACGCGATCGTCACCGGACCGGCACCGGTCCTTAACCTGGTTCCCGCATGCTCCCGTCGCGCTCGACGGCTGGCAGGTCGCCACCGCCTGGGCCCAACTGATTGCACCTTGTCCTCGTAACCGAAACCTACTCTCCCGAAATCAACGGCGTCGCCATGACGCTGGGACACCTCGTGCACGGCCTCACGTGCCTCGGCCATCAGGTCACAATCATCCGTCCGCGCCAGCGCGCTGAACAGGACGCCCCCGCCCTCCAGGTCAACGGTCCGGTCACGCAACATCTCCTGCCCGGCCTGCCTATCCCGGGCTATCCCCTGCTCCGCTTCGGGCTGCCCGCCGGCGGCCGGCTGCGCCGGCTCTGGCGCCGGGCCCGCCCCGACCTCGTTCATATCGCCACCGAGGGCCCGCTCGGGTTCTCCGCCCTCAACGCCGCCCACCCCTTCGGCCTGCCGGTCACGTCGAGCTTCCACACCAACTTCCACCACTACACGCACGACTACCGCTTCAGCTGGCTGTTCACCCTGACCGCGAAGTGGCTGCGTTACTTCCATAACCGCACGCTCCGCACCTTCGCGCCCACCCGTGAGCTCTGCGACGAACTGGCCGCCGACGGCTACGTGAACCTCCGCGTGCTCTCCCGCGGTGTGGATCCCGCCCTCTTCACCGCCGCCCGACGCAGCCCCGCGCAACGCATCGCCTGGGGCGCCAACGCCGACGACCCGGTCGTCATCCACACTGGCCGCCTCGCCCGCGAGAAAAACTACGCGCTGATCCTCCGCGCCTTCGACGCCATGCGCGCCGCCAACCCGCGCTGCCGCTTCGTCGTCGTGGGTGACGGCCCGCTGCGCGCCGACCTCGAGGCCAAGCTGCCTTACGCCCGCTTCACCGGCTTCGTTGATCGCACCACCCTCGCCGCCCACTACGCCTCGGCCGACCTCTACCTGCACGCCAGCGTGACCGAGACCTACGGCAACGTCGCCGCCGAGGCCCTCGCCAGCGGCCTGGCCTTCTCCGGTTACGACTACGCCGCCGCCCACGAACTGGTGCGGCCGGAACAGACCGGCCTGCTCGTGCCGCTCGGTGACGAGCCGGCCTTCATCGCCGCCGCCGTCCGCCTCGCCACCGAACCGGGCCTCGCCACCCGCCTGCGCCGCGAGGCCGCCGCCGCCGTGCAAGCCCGCTCTTGGGCCAACGTTGTCGCCCAGTTCTCCACCGACCTCGCCGAAGCTGCCAACAAGACCCCGCCCGCGGCTTCTGCCCCTTCCCTGCTCCCCGCTCCCAGTTCCCAGCTCCTACCACCATGAGCAAACTCCACGTCCGCACCGTCATCCTGTCCGACATCCACCTCGGCACGCCCCACAGCAAGGCCGAGGAGGTCACGCATTTCCTCAAGCACACCCGCTGCGACCGCCTGATCCTCAATGGCGACATCATCGACGGCTGGCGTCTGCGCCGCGGCGATCCGTGGACCAAGTCGCACACCAAGTTCGTCCGCCGCGTGCTCACCATGATTCAGAAGCGCGACACCGAGGTCGTCTACCTGCGCGGCAACCACGACGACTTCATCGGCGGCCTCCTCCCGATGACCTTCGAGTCCCTGAGCCTCGTCGAGGATCACATTCTTGAGACCTCGCGCGGTCGCTACCTCGTGCTCCACGGCGACGTGTTCGACGGCGTGGTGAAGAACATGGTCTTCCTCGCCCACCTCGGCGACATGGGCTACGCGCTGCTCCTCCGGCTCAACCGCGCCTACAACTGGTTCCGCCGCCTGCGCGGGAAGGAATACTTCTCACTCAGCCAGGCCATCAAGGCCCGCGTCAAGCAGGCTGTCAGCTTCATCGGCAAGTTCGAGGATCAGGTCGCCGCCCTCGCGCGCGAGCGCGGCTGCGTCGGCGTCATCTGCGGCCACATCCACACGCCGGCCGACAAGATGATCGGCGACATCCACTACCTCAACTCCGGCGACTGGGTCGAGTCGCTCACCGCCATCGTCGAGCACCACGACGGCCGCTTCGAGCTCGTCACCTACAAGGAGTTTGCCGCCCGCTTCGCGCCGGAACCAGCTGCGGCCGAGGAAATCGACGAGCCCATGCAGATGCCGGTCCTCGCGTGAATCCGAATTTCCGTCGCAGCAATGTAGGTTGCGCGCTCGTGCGCAACGTGGCGTGCCAGCCCGCCACCTACCGTAACTCCTCATGTCCAAAGTCCTGATCCTCACCGCCGGCTACGGCGAAGGCCATAACAGCGCCGCCCGCGCCCTGCAGGCGGCCTTCAACGAGTGTCCCGGCATCGAATCCGAGCTGGTGGATCTCTTCGCCCTGCGCGCGCCGCGCCTGAACAACGTGTCCCGCCGCGGTTATCTGCAGTTGATCAACACCGCGCCGAGGATCTGGAGCCGCCTCTACCGCTGGCTCGACGAGTCGCCGCGGGCACCATGGCTGTTCCGCACCCTCGGCAGCCATCGGCACCTGCTCGGCCGCATCATCGCGGAGAAACAACCCGTGGCCATTGTCTCCACCTACCCCGTCTATGCCTGGCTGCTTAACCAGCTCCGCCGCGAGGGACACTTCTTCTGCCCCCACTTTACCGTCGTCACGGACGCCCTCTCCATCAACTCCGTCTGGTATCGCACCGCCTCCGCCGGCTGGTTTGTCACCGACCACGATTCGGCGGCCTACCTCCGCGTCCGGGGCGTGCCGGCCGAGAAGGTCCACGTCAGCGGCTTCCCCGTCGCCCTGGCCTTCGCCGACCGGGCCCCGCATTTCGTGCCACCCGAGCCCGCCAGTCCCGCCCGGCCGCGGCGGGTGCTATTCATGATCAACACCGGCCGCGCCGCCGCCCGCGCCATCACCCGCGTCTTGTTGCAGCTGCCCGGCTGGCATCTGACCATCACCGCCGGGCGCGACGAAAGCCTGCGCCGCGAACTCCTCGCACTGGCCAAGGACGCCCCCGCCAAGTGCGAGGTGCTCGGCTGGACTGACCGCATCCCTGAACTGCTGATGACGCACCATATCGCCATCAGCAAGGCGGGCGGCGCCACCACGCAGGAATCCATCAACGCCCTCTGCCCGCTGCTCGTCAGCCAGATCGTCCCTGGTCAGGAGGAAGGCAACTACGAGCTCATCCGCCGCCACGAGGCCGGCGCCCTCGCCGAGACGCCGGAGCAAATCGTCGCCATCCTGCAACGCCTCTTTGCCGACGACGCCCAGCTCTGGCGCCACTGGCGCACGAACCTCCGCAAACTCGCCCAACCCCACGCCGCGCGCACCATCGCCGCGGCGGTTTTGGCCGGCTCAACCGCTCCCGTTCCGGAAGCGGCCATTGCCGAGTGACGCTCATTCCCACCCGCTTCGGATATTTGTAACCCCCTAATACGTTACAAATTAACTGCGGCCAGGTGCGCACGGATGACCGCCAGGGTGCGCTCTGTCGCGCCGCGGTTCGACTCGTGCCACGCGCGAGCGGCCCCGGCCAGCTTCTCGCGCTGCGGCGCGTCCTGCAGCAACTCCACCGCGGCCGTGATGAGTTCGCTGTGCGTCTCCACCTTCCGCACCGCGCCGGCCTCGGTGAGCGAGCGGATGATGTCGCGGAAATTAGTCATGCGCGGGCCGTGCAGCACCGGCTTGCCCAGCACCGCCGCTTCGACCGGAGTCTGCCCGCCGTCATGCGGTGCCAGGCTCTTACCCGTGAACACCAGGTCGGCCAGCTGCGTGAACTTGCGCAGCTCACCCGTCGTGTCCCCCACGGTGACGTCAACCACCCCGGGCGCCGCCCCCGCCGAGCGGAAATGAAAGCTCCGGCCCGACTTTTCCAGCAGGCCGCGTAATTCCTCGCGGCGCTCGGCGTGACGGGGCACGAGCAGCAGCGACACCTGCAACCCCCGCTCGCGCGCCGCCTTCAACGCCGTGAGCAGCGCGGTCTCCTCGCCCGGCCACGTCGACGAACCCAGCAGCACCAACCCGGCGCCCAGGCCGAGTTCGTGGCGCAGCGCCGCCTTGTCGGCGTCGGCCAGCAGCGGAATATTCACATCCAGCTTGAGATTTCCCGTGGTCTGCAGCCGGTCCGGGGGAAAGCCGAGGGCCTTGAAGCGCTGCTCGTCGCGCTTCGCGGCGCACAACACCCGGGTGATGCCAGCGGCCAGCGGGCGCAGCGCCCACTTGAAACGCATCGAGCGCTTGAAGCTGCGGTCCGACATGCGCGCGTTGACGCTGATCACCGGCACGCCGCGGGCCCGCGCCTGCGCCACATGCTCCGGCCAGCGCTCGCCCTCCATCAGGATGGCCAGGTCCGGCGCCACCTTGCGCCAGGCCTCCGCGCTGAACGCCCACCAATCAAGTGGAAAATAGCCGATGCCGATGGCGAGGCCCGCATATTTCTCCTGCGCCAGCTGGTAGCCGGTGCTCGTCGTGGTGGTCAGGTAGACCTCGCTGCGCCCCTCGCGCTTGAAAGCTTCGAGCAGGGGCGCGATGGCGAGGATCTCGCCGACGCTGACCGCCTGCAGCCAGATGCGTTTCGCGCCGGGCGCCTTCGCCGGCAGCGTCGGCACCTCGCCAAACCGATGCCAGAAGCCCTGCGCGTAGCCGCCGCGCCGCCGCATGCGCCAAAGGTAATACGGCGACGCCAGCAGCAGCAGCGGGAGAAACAGGATTCTATAAATCCAGATCACGGAAGTTTAACCACTCAAGGACACTAATGGGGCACTAATCATGATTAGTGGAAAATTAGTGTGGATTAGTGGTTAACTCCGGCCGCTGGGCCTTACTGGCCGAGGACCCACGCGAAGATCAGTGGCGCCACAATGGTCGCGTCGCTCTCGACGATGAACTTCGGCGTCTTCGCACCGAGCTTGCCCCAGGTGATCTTCTCATTCGGCACGGCGCCGGAGTAGCTGCCGTAGCTCGTGGTCGAGTCACTGATCTGGGCGAAATAGCCCCACAGTGGCACGCCGGTGCGGCCGAGGTCCTGGTGGAGCATCGGCACGACGCAGATCGGGAAGTCGCCCGCGATGCCGCCGCCGATCTGGAAGAAGCCGATCGAGCCCTCGCCGTTGCGGAGCTTCTTCGCCGTCTTCGTATACCAGCCGGCCAGCCAGGTCATGTATTCGATGCCGGTGCGCACGGTGTGGACGTTCTTGATCTCACCGGTGACGACGCGACCGGCATACATGTTGCCGAGGGTGGCGTCCTCCCAGCCGGGGACGATGATGGGGAGGTTCTTCTCGCAGGCGGCGAGCATCCACGAGTTCTTCGGGTCGATCTGGTAATATTTCTTCAGCTTCCCACTCCGGATAATCTTATACATGAACTCGTGCGGGAAAAAGCGCTGGCCGGACTGGTCGGCGGCGAGCCACTCCTCGGCGACGGCGGCCTCGATGCGGCGCATGGCCTCGCCCTCGGGGATGCAGGTGTCGGTCACGCGATTCATGTGGCGGTCGACCAGGTCCTGCTCGTCCTCGGTGGTGAGATGGCGGTAGTGCGGCACCCGCTCGTAGTAGTCGTGGGCGACGAGGTTGAAGATGTCCTCCTCGAGGTTGGCGCCGGTGCAGACGATGGCGTGGACCTTGTCCTGCCGGATCATCTCGGCGAGCGTGATGCCGAGTTCGGCGGTGGACATGGCGCCGGCGAGCGTCACGAGCATCTTGCCGCCGGCCTGCAGGTGGGTCTCGTAACCCTTGGCCGTGTCGAGCAGGGCCGCGGCGTTGAAGTGACGGTAATTCTGCGCGATGAACTTGGAAACCGGCCCCTTCTTTTTCGCCAGGGCGGCGTTGATGTGTTCGGGCAGTTTCTTGAGACGTTTGGCTTTGATCATTTCGCCCCCAGATAGGAACCGGCCGGCGCGTTTGGCCACACTAAATTAGGGTGTTCGACCGGGTAGGGCGGCGACTCCGTTCGCCGCCGCGAACGTTTCGCGGGCCTGGCGCGCAGCGGAGTCCGCGCCCTACCCTCCTCCCTCGAAACTTGCAGTCGGCCCCCGGCTCGGGAGAATGCCCGCGCATGTCCCTCCCCCGCCTCGCCCGCCGCCCCTACCTCCTTGTCGCGCTGCTGCTCGCGCCCCTGCTGGTCTTCGCGGCCGACTTTCCCCACCAGACCAGCGACCTGCCCGTCGACCCGCGCGTGCAGTGGGGCAAGCTCGACAACGGCCTGCGCTACGCCCTCCTCCACAACCCCGAGCCCCGCGGCCGGATCAGCGCCCGCCTCGCAATCCGGGTCGGCTCCCTCTACGAAAACGACCACGAGCGCGGCCTCGCTCACTTCCTCGAGCACATGGCCTTCAACGGCAGCCAGCACTTCCCGTCCGCGAACGTCGTCGAGTTCTTCCAGAAGCTGGGCATGGACTTCGGCGGCGACACCAACGCCTCCACCGGCTTCGACCGCACCATCTACCAGCTCGAACTGCCCGACACCAAGCGGGAGACGCTGCGCGAGTCGCTGACCTTCTTCGCCGACGTCGCCGGCGGCCTGCTGCTTGAGTCCAAGGAGATCGAAAAGGAGCGCGGCATCATCCTGAGTGAGAAGCGCGCCCGCGACTCCGTCGGCCTCCGCACCTTCATGGCCGAGTTGGAGTTCCTCGTGCCCGACACCCGCTTCCCCCAGCGCCTGCCCATCGGCACCGAGAAGGTCATCTCGACCGCCGACCGCGAGCGGTTCCTCGAGTTCTATAATGCCTGGTATCGCCCCGAGCGCATGGTGCTCGTGCTGGCCGGCGATTTCGACCCCGCCGCCGCCGAGCCGCTGGTGAAGGAGATCTTCGCCCCCCTCGCCG
>Ga0163152_10001171_pt1 | contig 42591 bp, 28 predicted proteins | sample OliLakLV19MP8IB2_FD_148635 | JGI IMG/M metagenome (GOLD analysis project Ga0163152, IMG submission 148635) | Freshwater microbial mat bacterial communities from Lake Vanda, McMurdo Dry Valleys, Antarctica - Oligotrophic Lake LV.19.MP8.IB-2 | ecosystem: Environmental > Aquatic > Freshwater >...
ACACTGCGCAGCGCGGAGAGACTGCGCAGCGCCGAGACACTGTGCAGCGCCGAGACACTGTGCAGCGCCGAGACACTGCGCAGCGCGGAGAGACTGTGCAGCGCCGAGACACTGCGCAGCCGAACCGGATCGCAGACCGTCATCGAATTGCGCAGCGAGATGTCACCGCGCAACCGCTCGATCACGCAGAGCCGCCTCACACGCGGCGCCGGCTTCGCCGCCGCGCTCGCGCTTGGGCTGTGCGAACCGGCCTTCGCGAGCGCCGCGTGGACCACGTTGGGCTCGACATCCGCTGCCCAGCAGACCGGCGACGGAGTGAGCGCGCTGCAGCGCGAGAACGCCGAACTGCGGCAGCGCATCGAAGCCATCGCGAGCGAGGTCGCGGCCCTGCGCGCCGGCTCGGCCCAAGCCGTTCCCGCGGACACGGCTGCGCGTCTCGCGGCGCTCGAGGCCCTGAACGAGGAGCTGCGCCGCCGGATCGACGTGGTCGCGGACGACGTCGAGCGCAGTTCGATCGGCGAGCTGTTCCCGCCCGTGCAGGGTAGTGAGCACGGACTCGGGCCCGCGGCCTCGAAGGTCTACCAGCGCACCAGCGGCCTTTCGATCGGCGGCTACGGCGAATTCCTCTACGAGAACGTCCAGGGCGTCGATGGATCCGACGAAGCCGACGCGCTGCGGACGGTGCTCTACCTCGGCTACAAGTTCGACGAACATTGGCTCTTCAACTCGGAGATCGAGTTCGAGCACGCCGGAGAGGAAGTGGGCGTCGAATTCGCCTACCTCGACCGGCAGTGGAGCGAGGCCTTCAACGCACGCATGGGGCTCGTCCTCCTGCCGATGGGGTGGATCAACGAGCTGCACGAGCCGACGACGTTCTTGTCGACGCATCGCCCGTCCATGGAGCGCTTCATCCTGCCCTCGACGTGGCGCGAGATCGGTGCCGGTTTCTACGGCGACGTGGGCGAGTTCTCTTATCGCGCGTACGTGACGAACGGTTTCGACGCGTCGGGATACTCGGCGAGCGGCCTGCGCGGTGGGCGGCAGAACGGCAGCGAAGCCGTGGCCGAGGACCTGGCCGTGTCGGGCCGCCTCGACTATGCGGGCTTGCCGGGCGTCCTCTTCGGCGTCGCGGCCTACTACGGCGATTCGGGCCAGGAAGGCTCGGGAACCGGAGGCGACCTGCCGGGCGCGGGAACGACCATCTACGACCTGCACGCCGAGTACAGGTCCGGTGGATTGCAGGCGCGCGCGTTGTACGCGCACGCGGACGTGGACGACGTCGGTGAGCTCAACGACGCGCTGGGTTTCACCGGCACGGATTCGATCGGCGAGGAGCTCGAGGGCTACTACGTCGAGGTCGGGTACGACGTGCTCAGCCTGCTCGACGAGAGCCGCGGATCCTCGCTCACGCCCTTCGTCCGCTACGAGTCGTACGACACGCAGGCCGAAGTCCCCGCGGGTTTCGCTGCGGATCCGGCGAACGACGTCGAGATCTGGACGCTGGGCATCGCCTATCAGCCCATCGATCAGATCGTGATCAAGCTCGACTACCAGGACGTCGAGGACGGCAGCGACAGCAGATCGGACATCCTGAGCATCGGGATCGGCTTCATCTTCTGACGCCATGACGTCACCGCACCAAAATCCCGCGAGAGCGCGCGCGATCTTCGCGTTGCTCACTGCCTGGCCCGCGCTGTCGGGCCAGGTCGGCGCGGCTTCCGTCGCGACCTCGCACACGGTTCGCGAAGCTACCGCTGCCCGTGCGATCGAGCCGCCCGCTTCGGTGCCACTCGCGCGCTCGGCCGGCGCGGGCAAGGTGTTCCTGTCGACCGACGAGGCACTCGCCTTGGCGTTCCCGAAGTGCGAGGTGAAGCGCGAAACCGTCTACCTCACGTCGGCGCAGCAGGAACGTGCGCGGATGCTCGCGGGAACGGCGCTCGAGGGCGCGATCGCGCGTCCCTGGATCGCGCGCCGCGACGGGAAGATCGTCGGCACGGCCTACCTGGACACGCACAAGGTCCGCACGCTCAAGGAGACGCTCTTCGTGGTCGTCGATCCCGCGGGGCGTGCGATGCGGACGGAGGTCCTGGCCTTCGCCGAACCGCAGGAATACCTGCCGCGCGCGAGCTGGTACGAGAAGTTCGCGGGACGCGCGCTCGACGACGAGCTGCGCGTGAAGCGCGCGATTCGGCCCGTGACCGGGGCGAGCCTCACGGTCACCGCCACGACCGAGGCCGTGCGGCGCGTGCTCGCGCTCCACACGGTGCTCGGCGAGCCGCAGCCGAAGCGCTGAACGATGATCCTCGAGCGATTGCAGCGGCGACGCGGCGGCTCGGAGAGCGCCTGCATGCGTCGCCGCGCTCGCGCGCAGCACGCGGAGGCGCGATGACCCGGGCCGAATCCATCTGCGTGTCGATCTCGACTGCCGTGGTCGCCGCGACCGGCTTCGTCTACGCCTGGATGGCGTACTTCGCGGAGAGCGAAGACCCGGACGCGCTCGTCAACCATCCGCTGCAACCCGACGTCCAGCACCTGCACGTGCTCACGGCGCCGCTCCTCGTGTTCGCGCTCGGCCTCGTGTGGAGCGCGCACGTCTGGCCGCGCGTGCGTTCGGGATACCGCGAGCGGCGCGCGAGCGGGCTCGCTCTCTTCGCGCTCTCTGCACCGATGGTGGCGTCGGGCTATCTGCTGCAGACGGCGAGCGACACGACCTGGCGCGAGATCTGGATCTGGATCCACGTCGGCACGTCGATCGCTTGGACGGGCGCGTTCCTCGCGCACCGGATCGGAGCGCGCAGGCCGACCGTCGCGGGCGGCTGCGCCGCGCGCACGCGCGCGTGAACCTCACGACGACCCTCGAGAGCTCGCGACGACCGCGCGAAGTTCGCTCTGTTTCCCGCTATTTCGGCCGGCGATCCAGGAAGCGCTTCTCCTTCATCTCGGTCTCCATCCCGAGCACCAGGAGCATCTCCGGTGTCGTCTTGAACTCGACGCGGTTCGGCGTGACTTCGACGCCGATCATCAGCTCCTCGCGTAGTTTCTTCTCGAACGGGACGGAATCCGTGCCGGTGCGCAGCGACGCGCGCACGACGAGCTCGTCCAGGTCGTGCGGGTCGTCGTTGCGCTTCTGCAGCAAGACTTGCCACTCCTCGATCTCTGGGAGGCTCGACAGCAGCGAGCCCATCGACGACAGGTCGACGAGTGTGCCCTTGATCTTCGTGAGGCTCATCGAGCGCTGATCGCTCGCTCGGCGCAGCTCGCTCGCGATGCGCGGAACGGTACGCCCGCACCACGGACACGGATCCCAAGTGATGCCGCCGACGGCGAGATCTCCCGTGCGGTAGCGACAAATGACGGTCCCGTGACCGTCGATCGGCGTGTACACGAGCTCGCCCGTCTCGCCTTCGCCGAGCACGCGGCCCGACTCGGGATCGACGACCTCGAACACGCCCAGGTCGGGGAACGTGTGGTAGCCCGGCGATTCCGCGTGGCTTGCGGGGCATTCGCTGAACGCCATGCGCGCTTCGGTGAAGCCGTACGTGCCCGAGATCGTGACGTTGCGCGATCCCATGCGCGCCAACGCCTCGCCCATCTTCTCCTTCAGACCCGGCGTCACCTTCTCGGCGCCGAGGATGACCAAGTTCACTTCGGCCAGTTTCACGCCCTTTTCAGCACCTTCGCGCACGAGGTGGTAGATGAAACCGGGCGTGCCGATCAGCACGGTCGGCTGCATGCGCTCCATCAGGCGCAGGTTGCCGGCCGTGCCCATGACCTTGCCGCCGCCGGTCGAGAGCATCATGCGTCCCGTCTCGAATCCCGCGAGCGCGGCCATCCAGAACGCGAGGTGCGGCGCGAACGGGAACGTGTTGACGATGCGCGCCAGCGGATCGTGGATGCCGTGCACGTCGAGCATGCGCCCGCCGCTCTCGGACAGGATCGCGAGGTCGTACGGCGTGTACGTGAAGACGACCGGGTCCGCGCTGCGGCCCGTCGTGAACGTCACGAAGTTCGGCGTGAAATCGCGACGCAGGCGCTCTTTCGCGTCGTCCAGGCCGGCGAGTAGCTTGAGCTTCTTCGCGAGCGGCCAGTGCTCGCGGATGAGATCCGGCGTGGGGATCAGCACGAAGTCGCGCTTGTGCTCGGGCGAACTCTGCGCCGCCAGCAGGTCTTGTTTCGTCGTGAAGGGCAGCCGCGCGAGGTCTGCGACACCGCGGATGTCCTCGGGCTTCACACCCGCGGCATCGAACACGCGCCGGTAATGCGCCGAGAACGGGTACAGCCGCTCACGCACATGCGTCCGCAGCTTCGCGTCCTGCAGACGCCGCAACTCGGTGCGATCGGCTCGCGCCAGGCCGTTCCAGAGGGACTTCATCGCGCGGCGGGGTTCATCGGCATGTCGGAGAGGCTGCACGCGCTCGGGCCCGGGCTCAAGGGTCCGGAGCGACTTCACCCCCGCGAATCGCGACGTTGCCCGAGGTCCGCGCGATTCCTTTCCACGGCCGCGCACCCCTCGTCATGGGCTGCTGAACGATCCCCGCCGCGAGCCCCTCCCCTTGGCCCGCGGCACTACTCGAAGGTGCCTCCCATGCGTCTCTCTCTCCGAACGAACACGCCCTCCGCACGAACCGGTCTCGTCCTCGGCCCCGTTGCGCTGGCCTGCCTCGCGATCAGCGCGCAGGCCCAAGTCGTGCCGCAACGCGTCACGTTCTCGATCGATTGGATGAGCCCGTCGCGGGCCATCATCCCGGCGTCGCACGGCGACGTCCTCTCGCCGGCGCCGTTCGGTGTGCCGACGTTCGGCGCGCCGCCGGCCATGGTCGTCATCCCGGGCGGGCCCGTCGGGGTCGGTCTCGGCATCCCGAGCTACGGCGGGTGCATCGGTACTCCGCCCGGCACTCCGTGCCCGACCGAGCTCGACGCGCTCTCCTACGGGACCGACGCGGTCATTCGCCAGGGTCCGACGCCGGCGCACACGTACGAATTCTCCGTCGACGAGTTCGCGGTCGGAATCCCCGGCTCGCCGCTCGCGCCCAACGTCTTGAGCGAAGCTCCGTGCGGCGATTCCGCAGCCGACGTCTTCGGCGATTTGGGGCAGCCCGGCGCCGCGATCGGCGTGATTCCGAACGGCAACACGGGCTTGATCGACGGCAACGGCGCGGCGAGCTGCACCGGTGCCGTCTACCCGGGTTTCGGACTCCGCGAGCCGAACATGCCTGGCCCTGTCACTGTGATCGACGGCGACGACGTCGACGCGTACGACTACCAGGACGGGCCGACGGCGCTCGCGGCGGCGGTCTACTTTTCGCTCGACTCGGCCTTCCCCGACCCGTTGACGGGTCTGCCCAACACGGGCGCGGGCCCCGCCAGCGGATTCCCGGGCGCGGCCGTGCTCGTGACGCTCGTTCCCGGCGGTCCGCCCGTGATGTACGCGCCGCCTCCGCCGCTCGGCCTGAACTTGCTCGGCGCGGGCACCGACGACCTCGATGCCCTGGCGCTGGCCGAGAACCAGATCGCCGGCTACCAGGTCTCGCCCGGCCCGTTCGCGTGGGGCCCGGGCACGCCCTTCGACATGCTGCTCTTCTCCGTGCGCCGAGGTTCGGCCGTCATCGGGATGCCCGACAGCCTGCTCGGCATGCCGATCGTCGAGGGCGACATCCTGATCCCGCCGGTGGCCGGCGGTTTCTCGCCGTTCCCCGGAATCTTCGTTCCGGCCGAGAATTTGGGCCTGTCGACGACGCGCATGGTCATCGCGGGGCCCTTCTCGGACGAACTCGATGCGCTCGATACGCGCTGGCAAGAGCAGACGAGCACGAGCTACTGCTTCGGCACCGCCGCGGCCTGCCCGTGCGGCAACGCGGGCCTCCCGGGCAACGGTTGCGGCAACAGCAACTTCGTGGGGATCGGCGCGAACTTGACCGCGACCGGCAACGCGCAAGTCAGCGCGGACACCGTGGCTCTCACGGGCACGACGATGCCGAACGGACCGGTGCTCTACTTCCAAGGCACGACGCAGGTCTTGGGCGTGTTCGGTGACGGACTGCGCTGCGTCGGCGGCGCGGTGATCCGACTCGGAGTCAAGTTCAACGTCGCCAACACGAGCACCTATCCGACCGGCGCGGATCTGCCCGTGTCGGTGAAGGGGATGATCCCGGCCGTGGGCGGCACGCGTCACTACCAGGCTTGGTATCGCGACGCGATGGCGTTCTGCACGGCCTCGACCTTCAACCTGACGAACGGAATCACGATCACGTGGACCCCGTGAGGTCCTGACGAGCTGAGCCGGGCGGGGAGGCCTGACCGGCAACTCCGAGCCTGTCCCACTGTGTAGGTGGGGCGGGCTCGACTCTTGTTTGACAGCGCGTTGACAGGTTCGAAGCCGCGCGTCGTCGATGCTCGTCCCATGCTCCACCCGCGTCGATCCCGCGCGAGCGAGCGTTTCGTCCTGGTCCTCGGTCTGCTCGCAGCCGCCGGGCTCGCGGCCGCTGCATTCGCGCCCGGCAGTGCGCCCGAATCCGCGGCGCGCGCGCGGCTCGCGCAGCTCGCGGGAGAGGTCGAGGACGCGGTGTTCGCCGAGTGGTTGCGGGCCGTGCGCGAGTTGCCGGTGCGGCTCGATCGGTCGGTCACGCTCCCTCGTTACGGCGCCGGGATCGGGATGCCCGCCGCGCTGGAATCAGCGGAGCCCGAATCGCCGGCGTACGAGGCGCTCGCAGCGGATGCGCGGAATGCAGCGGATCCGGCGCTCGGATCGGCCCTCGCGCGAGCTGCGTTCGAAGCGGCGAGCGGACCGAGGGCGCGCGCGGAGTCGACGCTCCTCCTCGTCCAGCGCAGCGCGGCGGTGGGGGACACGGTGGCCGTCGCGGAGACTTGGCGCGCGGCGCGCGGCGTGCGCGGCGAGGAATGGGATCGCGTGCAAGGCTTCGAGTACGGCGCGGACGACTACATCGTGAAACCGTTCTCGACGCGCGAACTCCTACTGCGGATGCGCGCCGTGTTGCGGCGAACCGAGGGCGAGGCCCCCGGTGTCCAGCGCGAGGAACGCAAGACGCGCTTCGGCGCGTGCGAAGTCGACTTCGCGGCGTACACCGTCACGCGTGACGGCACTCGGCAAGGGTTGTCACGCCAGGAGCTGGAACTCTTGCGCGCTTTCCTCGGGAATCCAGCGACCACGCTGCCGCGCGAGAAGCTGCTCGATCTCGCCTGGGGACGCGACGAGTTCCCGACGACGCGCACGGTCGACATGCACGTGCTCAAGCTGCGGAAGAAGATCGAGCGCGATCCCGAGGACCCGCGACACATCGTGACCGTGCACGGCGTGGGGTATCGCTTCGAGCGTTGACGACGCGTTGACGAGCGCGAGACCGCGCCGCGACGGATGGGACGCGCGTCCGTCGTCGAATGCGGTCCGGGGGAAAGTCCCCGAGGGAGACACAGACACCATGGAACCGACGACGATCCTGATCGCACTCGCACTCGCCGTTCTGCCGCAGGCTCCAGTGAAACCTGTCCCGACCGCGGGGGACGATTTTTTCACGGGCCTCGCTCCACTCGACTCGAAACCGGCCGTTCGCAAGGACGCAGCGGCGTGGCGGCGCGAAATCGCGCGCGCGCAGCTCCTCTTCGAAATCGACGGGAAAGCGGCGGAGGCACGTCGCGATCTCGCGCGCACGTGGGCCGAGTTGACGAAGTCCGAGGCCTTCCCCGGCCGCGGGCAGGTCGCGCTCGAGCTGCTCGGACTCGACACGCGGATCCCCTTGCCCGTCGGTCGGCCGGACGCCGCGTCCGACCTGTTCGATCCGCGCAGCCAAGGCACGTTGGCGGGCGAGCTGGCGGCGCTCGCGACCGATGCGCGGTTCGTGGCCGCGCGTGAGCGCTTCGTGCGGGCGAGCCAGCGCCGAACCGGCGATCCGAGTGCCGATTCCGCGGACGCGGGTCAGATCGAGAACGCCGTGCTCGACGCGTTGCGCGCGAAGAACACCAGCGTGCTCCAAGAACTCGGCGTCGCCGCGGCGCCGACGTTCGAACGCTTGGTGCGCGAAGCACCGGATGAGTTCAAGCCGGTCGACGAGGACCCGCTCGTCTTCTTGGTCCGCTGCGCGCCGGAGCGCGCGAGCGTCGTGTGTCGCGATCTCCTCTCGCAACCGGGGCTCGGCTTCCTGGTCGCGAAGCGCGTGATGCGCGCCATGTCCGCGCAACCTCCGGTGCTCGACCCGACTTCCAGCGCTTGGCGGGTCACGGACGAAACGGGGACCAGTTGGTTCGAGCGCGCGCCGACGCTCGTCGTGACGGGGTGGCGCGACGTGACGACTGCGCTCCTCGGCATCCCCGTCGCCGCGAGTGAAGCGCTGATCTTCGCGCAGAAGCTCTCACAGTACGACGCGCTCGACGCGCCGCTCCGCGCGGCCCTCGTCGAAGTCGCGCGTTCCGACGACGAGAGTCTCCACTTCGCGTTGGCGCGGTCGTTGAATTCGCGAGGTCTGCGACCGTCGGTGGAGCCGCTCCTCGTCGAGCTCCTGGACACGCCTTCGGCCGAAGTGCGCGCCGTCGCGGCCGAGGAACTGGCGCGTGGACCGCGATCCGAACGCCTGCTCGCGAAGTTCGCCGATCCCGACCCGCGCGTGCGCGCGTCGATCGCGAACGCTCTCGAACCGGTCCAGTTGCAGCGGGTCCGGTATTCGCGAGGCGGCCACACCTTCGAGTACACGACGGTCGAGCGCGCGTTCGACGAGCGCGACCGCCCGTTGCTCGACCGACTTCTCGCCGACGGATCGCCTGACGTGCGGACCGCGGCGTTGCAGACCGCGTCGAGCGCCAAGATCCGCCTCACGCCGGAGATCGTCGAGCGTCTCTCGAAGGACCCTGATGCCGCAGTTCGTCGCGCGGTGGTCTCGCTCCTCCCGCGCCTGGCGAAGGAAGCGGCGCCGTTTCTCGAGCGCGCGTTGGCGGACACCGATGCGCAAGTGCGCGCCGCCGCGAAGATCGCGCTGTGCGAGCGTTACGGGATCTTCCAACGGCCGCAAGTAGTCACCGGGCTGACGGAGGCAGTCAGCCGGCCGGTGAGCGAGCCGCCCGGCTCGGCGCTCCGCGGATTGGCGATCGCCCAACTCGTCCCCGGGCCCGAAGCCGTCGTCGCGGACTCGCTGCGTTGGCCACTCACGAACCGTCTCCTCGCGGACCCCGAAGACGCACGCGCACTCGTTCGCGCGTTCCTCGCGGCGCCGCCGAACCCGAACATCCCGGCGCACGCGCTGTGGCTGAACTTGCTCTCTCAGGAGCGCGGTGACCGCGGAACATTGAAATTCCTCGACGCCGAGGCGGTCCGTGCGCTCCTCGTCCGCGTCCATTCCGAACAACCGGAAGTCGGTCAGGTCGCGACGAGTCCGCTCGAGAGTGCTGAACGCACGCCTGCGGTGCAGGCGGGTATGTCGGCGTTCGTCGCGGATCCGGCGATCTCGCGCCACTGGAGGCTCGTCTTCTGGAAGTTCGTGGCGCGCGAGGCGAACGCGGAAGATCTCCTCGTCGCCGCGCTGACGAAGCCGCCGTTTCCGCCCGGCGGTCCGGACGCGCGCGAACTCGATGCCATCAAAGACCTCGGTCGATGCGACGGAGCGAACGACGCCTTAAGCAGCGTCCTCGTGAGGATCTTCGATGCGGACGTACCGGATGCCGTGATCGCGCGCCTGGCGTGGACCGCGATCCAAGAACGGGACGCGCCGAAAGAACTCTCGAAGCCGCTCTTGGACCGGTTGTCCAAGTCGACCGAGCCCGAGTACGAGCCCGTCCTCCAATGGGCCGTGAAGAGCGAGGCCGAGCAGGGTCGGTGGGAGACCGTCCGCGCGGCGCTGTCCGACTCGAGGACGCGGAATGTCGCGATCGCGACCATCGGTCGCCTGCGTCCGCCGCAAGGGCTCGCTTGGCTCGGCACCTACTTGGACGATCCCGCGTTGGCGGGCATGTCGGGCGCCAGTGCGGCGGCCGCGATCGCGGGTTACTTGTCGGAGGACGCGGCCGAAATCCTCCTGCGCGGCGCGGAACGGGCCCCGAACACCGAAGTGCGCAAGGCGTGCCTCGACGGCGTCGCGGAAATCCGCGCGTTCCTCGATCAAAAGGCCAGTTGGCAGCAACGCTCGACCGGCGCGCAGCAGCGCGACGCCGCCGTCGCAGAGCTGGCCGCGATGCTCGATTCGAAGGACGCGGCCCAACGCGCGGAAGCCGCGCGCGGCCTCGCGACCCTGCAGGGCGTCGAGCACCTGCCCCGGCTCGTCCGCATGCTCCAGGATCCCGACGCCAAGGTGCGCGCCGCCGTCCAGGAGTCCCTGGGGCGACTCAACGCGCCGCGCTGAGTCCCTCGATGCGGAAGTCGGCCCGCCCGCGCCCGAAAACGGCGTTCGGTGGGCCGATCCGTTTCACCTCCGCGGACTTCGTGCCGAAGAACGAGGGCGACCCTTCGCCCCACGATGCCCGCCCCCGTGAATCATCCGAACGCGCACTCGCTGCTCTCCCTCAAGGGACGCGAGCGGCCGCGCACGATCCTCGTCCTCGGCGGAGGCGGCATGCGCGGCATGGCGCACATCGGCGTGCTGCGCGCCATGCGCACGCTCGGCATCCAAGTGGACGCGATCGTCGGCACGAGCATCGGCGCGTTGATCGGCGCGATGTCGGCCGGCGGCATCCCGATCGATCGCATCGAGTCGCTCGTCGCCGCGGTGCAGAAGGAAGATTACTTCCGACTGAACTTCGTGAAGATGCTCTTGAAGGGCGTGCGCACGACGAGCGTCTACCACGGCGACACGTTCAAGAACTCGCTGCGGCGCATCCTCCCGGCCGCGAAATTCGGCGAGATGCAGGTGCCGTTCTTCTGCAACGCGACGCGCCTCGAGACCGGCGGCACGGTGTTCTGGGGCACGCCGGGCATGGACGACATCGACCTCGTCGACGCGGTGTACAGCTCGTGCGCGTTGCCCGGGATCTTCGAGCCGTACGAGCGCGGTGGCTACAGTTACATGGACGGCGGCATGGTCGATTCGCTGCCGTTGCGTTTCGCGAAGACGCTCGGCGCGGAAATCGTCATCGCCGTCGACCTGTCGGTGAAGGGCACTTTCAAGACGCCGGACTACAAGAACCGGTTGCTCTCGACGCTCTACCGCACGTTCGAGATCGTCGAGGAAGTCCTGGTCGAGCAGATGCTGCACATGCACGCCGACCACACGGTCGCGTTGATCCAACCGAAGGTCGCTGAAGCGAGCCGATTCGACTTCAAGAAGCTCGGCGATGTCATCCGCGCCGGGGAAGAGGAAACGATCAAGGTCCTGACCTCGCACGCGGCGACGCGCGACTTGGTGCAGCCGGTCATCGTCGAGGGTCTCGCCTGTCCGGTCACGCCGCGTGACTTCGTCTCCGTGCGCATCGATCCCGAGCGTTGCATCGGTTGCGGACAGTGCGAATCCGTCTGCGAAACCGACGCATTCTGGGCGCGAGGCGGCCTTGCGACCGTGCGCAAACTCTCGAACTACGAGTGCACGCGCGACCATGCTTGCGCGCGGAATTGCCCGACGGACGCCATCAGCTTGGGCAACCTGTAGCGCAGCCCCGCGGCGAGCGGGTAGCTTCCGCGCGTGGCCGAGCGCGACGACGGATTCCGGCGACTCGACGAACCGTCGCCCCTCGAAAGCGGTGGGCGCGAACGCCGCTCGGCGGAGCGCTTGGAGGCGCGCGCCGAGGAGGATCTCGCACCTCGCGGAGTCGGCGCGACGATCGACGCCGGCATCGACGCCCTGCGCGCGCGTTTCCTGCCTTGCCTCGGCGCGTGCATCGTCCTGTGGATCGGTCCGGCGTGGCTCATGGCCTACGCGCCGCCCGAGGACATCGTGGCGCAGTTCGAGACCGGTGACACGGGCGCGGACGCGCTGATCCTGCTCGGATTGTCCATGGTGCAGACGGTCCTGAGCGCGTTGGTCCAGATCGTGGCGACCGTTCTCGTCGGCCTCCTCGTGCGTGGCGAATTCGTCGGTGGATCCGTCTCGCTCGGCGAAGCCCTGCGCATCGTCTTCTCGCGCCTGATCCCGCTGGTCGTCTGCACGATCGAAGTCGCCTTGCTCGCGATCGCCGGGCTCGTGGCCTGCGTGATCCCGTACTTCTTCGTGCTCTGGAGGCTGTCGTTGGCTCCGCTCGTGTCGGCCATGGAGGGCTTGTCGCCGTTCGAGAGCGTGAAGCGCAGTTTCGCGCTGACGCAGGGCACGTTCCTGCGCTGGCTCGGGATCACGGCGGTCTCGGCGCTTCTCCTCACGCCGCTCTCCGGCATCGCCGGCGCGGCAGCGACGACCGAGATCCGGCACGCCGCGCTGGAAAACGTCGCGATCTCGCCCGAGCTCTACGCTGCGATTCTGTGGTTCACGGCGACGCTGTTCCTCGGCGTGGCCACGGCGGTGGCGGCCTCGATCTCGGCCGCGTTCTACTTCGATTGTCGCGTCCGTCGTGAAGCGCTCGACCTCTCGGCGCGGCTCGACGTGATCGCCTCGACGCGCGTCGTCGGAGCGAGCGCGTGAACGGCGTGGATCTCGCCGCGCAGTCGGGCGCCGCGGATCGCGAGGAAGTGCGCCGTGCGATCGACGAGATCCTGGCGGGCCGTGAATTCGGTCGCAGCACGACCGCGATCGAGCGCATCACCACGTGGATCTCCGAGTTCCTGAAGTCCTTGCTGCCGGACGGGTTCATCGACCCGGCCACGCTCGGCAATCTCGCCGTCGCGATCGTTTGGGTCGTGCTGGCGGCGGCCGCCGGGCTCGTCGTGTGGGCCGTCGTGCGCACGGTGCGGTTCCGGCGTGAACACGAAGTCGCCGCGGCGGCAGCGACTCCGGTCGAATCGCGTGCGCGCCGCGTCGCTCGTCTGCGCGCCGAAGCACGCGCCGCGAATCAACGCGGCGAGCACGTCCTCGCGCTGCGTCTCGAGTTCACGGCGCTCGTGTGCGGACTCGGCGAGCGCGGCGACCTCGAATACCGTGATGCGTTCACGAATCGCGAGTTGCTCGAACGCGGTCGTCCGGGCCGCGAAGCCGAAGCGCTGTTGCGCCCGCTCGTCCCGGAGTTGGACCGCAAGAGCTTCGGCGGCGAACCCGCGAGTCACGCGGACTTCGTGCGCATGTCCGCGTTGTGTGATCGCCTCGTGGGAGCGTCGGGCACGTGAGCGCTCCGTCGAACGTGAAGGCCTGGATCAGCGGCGGCGTCGTCCTGCTCCTCGTCGTCCTGCCCATCGTGCTCACGACCGGCGCGCGAAGCGGATCGGAGATCCAGGGCTCCATCGGCTCGACCGAGCCCGCGGGTCGGCGCGCTTTCGCGCTGCTCCTCGGTCGCGCCGGCGTGCAGGCGGAGGGGTGGCGACAGGTCCCGGCCGCGTTGCCGCGCGGAGCGCACGGCCTGTGGCGCGCGGCTGGCGACGGTCGGCGGAACGACGACTTCGACGAAGACGAGAAAGATCCGGCGGAGCCCGGCTCGGACGTCGAGGCGCGGGACTCGATCACGCCGACGGTCGGCATGCACGCGCCCGAGCACTACACGATGTTCCTCGAGGAGGGTGGCACGCTCTTCGTCGAAGGACGCCGCGGTATCGAGTTCTTGCGCGACGACCTGGAGCTCGAGAGCGCGGACGGGCTCGAGCTCACCGTGCTCGAAGACGAGAGTCCGCGGCAGATCCGCTTGGCTTCGGGCGAAGTGCTCGTGGTCGAAGCCGACTTGGCGTTCGAGCCGCTCGATCCGAGTTCGGCCGCGCGCGACATCGCCGTCGTCCTCGATCCTGAAGGCTCGGGAGAGATGGCGTACGCGATCGAGATCCAAGTCGGTGCCGGACGTGCGATCGCGATCGCGGATCCGCGGGCTTTCGACAACGGCACGATCGGCGAGTTCGACCACGCGCTGCTCGCCGTGCGACTGGCCGAGATCGTGCCGCCGGGCGGACGGCTCCTCTTCGACGAGTACGCGCTCGGGCTGTGGCAGCCGGAAGGCATGGTCTCGGTGGCGCTGCGACCGAACCTCGCGCTCGCGAGTCTGCACGCTGTCTTGCTCGCCCTCGTGTGGGGCTGGATGCGCGCGATGCCGCGCGCATTCCCGCGCGACCCTGAACCGCTCGACTCGTTCTCGCCCGTGCTGCGTGCTCGTGCGCAAGCGCGGATCTACGAGCGCGCGCGCCGACCCGAACTGCTCACTCCCGCAGCTCGCGCGGCGGGTTTCGATCGGATCGCGAGGATCTTGCGCTTGCCGCGCCGCCGTCTCGCGCGAGACGGGGCGGGACCCACCCGCCTCGAGATCGATCGTCTCGCCGCGGCGATCGGGGGAGAACCCGGCATGCGCGCGATCGAATTGTTCGCTACGCGACCGATCGTCACGCGTGCGGACATCGAGCGACTCACGCTGGACCTCGCGCGTTTGGAAGCGGACGTCCGCCGTCGTGGAGATCCGCGCGCGGATCGTGGACAGTAGCCCCATGACATCGAATCCGATGAGCGCCGTGGACCTGGCGCGACGCGTGAACGAGGAGGCCCGACGCGTCGTCGTGGGCCTCGAGCGCGAGGTCGAGCACGCCGTGATCGCACTGCTCGCGGGCGGCCACGTGTTGCTCGAAGGTCCGCCGGGCGTCGCGAAGACCCTGCTCGTGCGCACGATCGCGACAGCGCTCGGCGGACGCTTCGGTCGCATCCAGTTCACGCCCGATCTCATGCCGGCCGACGTGACCGGCACGGGCATTTTTCACCCGGGTGAAGGCGTTTTCCGGTTCCAAGAAGGTCCGGTGTTCGCGCAGGTCCTCTTGTGCGACGAGATCAACCGCGCGCCGGCGAAGACACAGTCGGCGCTCCTCGAAGCCATGCAGGAAGCGAGCGTCACCGCCGACGGACGGCGTCACCCGTTGCCGCGTCCCTTCACGGTGTTCGCCACGCAGAACCCGATCGAGCACGAAGGCACGTACCCGTTGCCCGAGGCGCAGCTCGACCGTTTCCTCTTCAAGGTCCTGGTCGGTTATCCCGCGGCAGACGTCGAAGCGCGGCTGCTCACGGAAACTCACGCGCGCGACGAACTGGCGAGCCCGAAGGACCTCGGTGTCACGCCCGTCGCCGGCCCTGAAGACATCCTGGCCTTGCGCGAAGTCGTGCGGCGCGTCGTCGTCCGCGAGGATCTGCCCGCTTACGTCGTGAAGTTGCTCGCGGCGACGCGCAAAGAGGGCCGCATCGTCCTCGGGGCGAGCCCACGCGCCGGCGTGATGCTCTTGCGCGCGGCGAAAGCGCGCGCAGCGATCGAGGGCCGCGATTTCGTGCTGCCCGACGATTTGAAGTACGTGTTCTTGCCCGCGCTGCGTCACCGCGTGACGCTCGATCCCTCGGAAGAAATCGAGGGCGCGACGACCGACGACGCCCTGCAGTCGATCCTCGACGCGGTGGAGGTGCCGCGCTGATCCCGACGCGTCGGCTCCTCTTCGCAGTCGGAATCGCGGGAGCGCTTTCCGTCGTCGCGGCGTTCGTGCCGGCCCTGCGTCTCGCGGTAGTCGCGCTCGACGCGCTCCTCGTCGGCCTCGTGCTCGTCGATTTCGGGCGGACGCCGCGGCCGTCGAGCCTCGACCTGCGTCGGCGACTCGCAGCGCGCACGGCGCTCGGCCGCGATCTCGTGCGCACGCTGCGGGTCGATGCCAGCGGAGTGCCGTCCGCGATCGGTCTCGTGTTGGAAGTCGACGAGGACTACCCCCAGAGCTTCGACGTCGTCGCACGCACGCGACTCGTCGCGGGTGCGCCGAACCCCGCGGATCCCACGCGGCCTGGAACCGTCGCTCCCGACGCCGAGGACCCGAGCGGCGGTTCGGACGCCGTCGTGCTGCCCGCGCGCGGACAGATCGACCTTGCGCGCGTCTACGTACCGCGCCTGCGCGGCGTGCACGAGCTGGGCGCGTTGCGGCTCCGACTCACGGGCCGATTGGGGCTCGTGCAGCGCAGTGCGTACATCGCGAGTCGTCACGCGACCGCGGTCGAGCCGGCGCTCGCCTCCTTGAAGAAGAACCTCGCTCTCGCCGCGAGCGAGCGCTGGCGCGACCTCGGTTCGCACACCTCGCCGCGCCGCGGAGGGCTCCAAGAGTTCGACGCCTTGCGGGATCACGTTCCGGGCGACGAAGTGCGCCTCGTCGACTGGAAGGCGTTCGCGCGGCGCGGTCGACCGATCGTGCGCCAATACCGCGAGGAACGCGGACAAGAGCTCGTCGTCGCGGTCGATTGCGGGCGTCGCATGGCGGCGACGACGGCCGAGGTCCTGCCGAAGACGCAGTCGCGTCAGGCCGTCGCGCGCGGGATGACGAAGCTCGATCACGCGCTCGACGCCGCGTTGCAACTCGCCGCGGTCGCGCTCGAGCACGGCGATCGTGTCGGCGTCATCGCGTTCGACGCGGAAGTCGTCGCTTGGATCCCGCCGGCTCGCGGTCGAGCACAATTGGCGCGCATGCGCGGGCGACTGTTCGGACTCCAGGCCTCGACGCGCGAGTCGGATCTCGAACGCGTGTTGCGCGAGCTCGCGCTACGCCATCGCCGTCGCGCGCTCGTCCTCGTCCTGTCGGATGTCGCGGATCCGCTGTCCATCGACCGTCAAGCGGCGGCGTTGCGCGCCGGATCCGGTCGTCACCGCGTGATCTTCGCCGGCCTCGACGACCCGGCTCTGCGCGCGATCGTCGAAGGACGCGTCGAAGCCGACGCGTTGGTCGCGGCGAGTGCTGCGGCACTGCTCGCCGAACGACGCGCCGGCCTCGAACGACTCGCGAGCCGCACCGTGCGCGTGATCGACGCTCCGCCGGCCGAAGCGGCCGGACCCGCGATCGCCGCATGGCTCGCGGCACGCCGCGGTGCTTGAACGGCGCGAGGCTCGGGCCCGCCGCAGCGAGACCGAGCCTCGAACGAAGATCAGAGTACGAGTCCGTCCAAGCTCGTCGATGGATCGCTCGCGGTCAGATCGCCCAGGTGATGCTCACGGCATTCGTCATGTTGAACACGGCGGGCGTGCAGAACGCCGCGGCGTTGCGGTACCAGCACTGGTAGACGCGCGTGACCGGCGCCAGCAGGGCCGTGTTCCAGAAGCCCTGGAGTGAGATCGCCGGTCCCGCAGTTCCGCCGACGAAGGATGCGCCGGCGACGTTCAGGCGCGTGCCGAGCTGGACCTGGAACGGGTTGTTCACGCAGCGGATGCCGTCGCCGAACAGGGACGGGATCACAGGCGATCCCTGGAAGTAGACGCAGGCCGCGTTCGGCATGCCCGAACCCGCGAGCGTGATGCGATTGTTGCCCGAAATGTCGGCCGACACGCTCGGCAAGGCGCCCATCCCGAACGCTGTCAGAACGCCGGGCGAGCCCAGCGAATTGAGGCAGCCGCCGGTGCTGGGCGCGCTGAAGTTGGCGCACGGGCAGGGGCCCGAGGACCCGTCGCCGAAGCAGAACTGCGAGATCTGGCTCCACGCGGGGCTGGCGGTGGAGAGGGCGAAGACGAGGAGCGCGATGAGGGAGCGCAGGAGGTTCATGGCCGGGCCTTTCGAGCGAGGTATCCGAGGGGGCGCTCCGCAAGTGGGCGCGCATCCAACCATGACGCGAGACCGCGGAATTTGGACAAGAATCGGGACGAACCGTCGAGCGGCCGTCGCGAGCGCGCTACCGGGGCGCGACGTCGCGCGACGGCGCGCTGGCCCGGCCGCCCAGGAAGGCCCAGGCGAGCAGCAGGAGTCCCGTGCCGATGGCCGTGGCGATACGCACTTGGAAGGGCGCGTGCGGGCTGACGAAACCCTCGATGAGCCCGGCGCAGAAAAGCAGCGGGAAAACAGGCGCGAGGAGGCGCCACGACCGCCGTGCACCGAGGCGCAGTGCATGCACGCGCGTCCACGATCCGGGGAACAGCAGTCCGCGCACGAGGACGAGGCCCGCCGCTCCGGCCAGGACGAGCGCTTGGATCTCGATCGTTCCATGGCACCACAGGATCGAAGAGATCTCGTCGGCGCGTCCCCAATGCGAAGCGACGGCGGTGTAGGTGCCCAGCATGAGGCCGTTCGACGCCAACACGTAGACGAAGAGCGGCAGGAGCAGTCCGCTGGCGAAGAACACGACGCCGACGCCCATGTTGTGCGCCATGATCCAGCCGGCCGTCAGCGGTGATTGGCCGATGCCGAACGTGAAGTTGCCGCGAAACGCTTGACCGTCGGTCGTGCGTTGCAGTTGACCGATCTCGGTGGCGACAGCAGCGGGATCGAGCAGCGACCAGGCCAGGTCGAGGTCGGCCGCCACCGCGAAGTACGAGACGAGCGCGAGTCCGTAGACGAACGCGAACGAGGCCGTGAGTGGGCGCCACTCCGCGCGGATCGCGCGCGGGCATTCCGCGAGGAAGAATTCGAGGATGCGCGCATAAGAGGGCCGCTCGTCACGCTCGAGCCCCTCGAACAGGATCGCGTGACCGCGCGCCAGTTCCGCTCGCAACGCGCGCGCGGCGGCCGGGTCACGACCCGAGGTCTCGACGCGCGCGAGTCGCGTCGCGGCGTATCGGTACAGACGCGGGAGGTCGGCCAGATCCTTCCGATCGAGCGCACGGATCCCGTCGCGAGACGCGCGCCGACAGAGATCGGTGAACCGCGTCAGAGTCGGATCCGACGCGCGCGCGGACCCGCTACGGGTCCAAAGCTCCGGCTTCGCGCGTGCCATGGCGCGCGACTCTCGCATTCGCTCGGACTGGCGCGCCAGTGTCGAGGCGACGTACCCTGCGTCGCAGCATGGCGAAGCTCGTCGTCGAAACTCCCGAGGGCGTCCAGATCCGTCAGGACCTCGCCGGCGCCGGCAGTCGTTTCGCGGCGGCGCTGATCGACGGGATCCTCTTCTTCTTCGTCGTCCTCGTCCTGCTCATCGTAGTGGCCCTCGCGGCCCAGGTCGGAGACGCCAGCCTCCAGGGATTCCTGCTCGGCCTCCTCCTCGGCGGCACCATCCTCCTCGGCGTGGCGTACCCGTTCCTCTGGCATGCGTTCGGGCACGGACAAACGCCCGGGAAACGATTGCTCGGAATCCGCGTGTTGTCAGCCGACGGATCGCCCGCCAGCACCGTGCAGCACCTCTTGCGTTCCCTGATCCTCGTCATCGACATCCTGCCGTTGCCCGCGCCGCTCGGGATCATGTTGGTCGCGATCATGCCGCGGCACACGCGACTGGGCGATCTCGCGGCGGGCACGCTGGTCCTACGGATCGCGGACCCGGATCGAGTTCGGGACCGTTGGCCGAACGAAACGTGGTCGGCTCTCGCGGAAAAACGGCTCGCGCTCGACGCACGTGCGGCGGCGAACCTCGATCCGCGCGATGTGGCGTTCCTGCGTGACGTCGTGACGCGCGAGGACCTCGATCCCGTGGCGCAGAAGGCGCTCATCGAGCGCACGGCGGACGTGTACTGCAAGAAATTGGGCGTCGAACCACCGGCCGCTTTCGTGAACGAGAAGGGACTCGTACGCGAGCTCTACTTGTTCGCGCGCGAGCACCTCGGTGCGGCGTCGCGGGCCTAGGAGTTCACGCCGTGGCCCGGGAACGTGCGGAGATCCTCGCGATCGATCTCGACTCGGCTGTCGTGCGCACCCGTCGCGTCGCATGGCGTTCCGCGGATCCGCACATCGATCTCGTCGGCAGGTTCGGCGGATCTGCGCTCGCGGTGGCGATCGTCGCCGAGGATGCGCGGAGTGGATGCGCGATCGTGCCGTTCGTGATCGCGGTGGGGGACGCCGTGCGACGCGGACTGCCGACTGCGGCTCGTGCGTGCGTCGCGAGCCGTGCGCCGCTGAACCGTCGTTACGCGGACGGACACGTCGGTGGTCGGCTCGGTGTCCAGTTGGCCGGCCACGCGTCAGCACTCGTGTTGCGCGGGACGATCGCTGTACCGGATGCCGTGCTCGTGATCGACGCGCGGGGCGTCGCGCGCATCGAAATTTCTCCGGGCATCCGGGGCCTCGAGATCCCCGAGCGATCGGCGCGTTTGCGCCGAGTCTTTCCGGGATCCGCGCTGCTCGTCTGCGGCCCGGCCGGCGATGCGCGCGTTCCGTTCGCGAGCCTCGCGAACGAGAGCGTTCCGCCGAGTTTCGTCGGTCGCGGCGGGATGGGGGCCGTCCTCGGCGAACTCGGACTCGCCGCGATCGTCGTGGAGAGTGCCTCGTTTCCTCGCGCTAGCGTGCACGAAGGGCGTGAGGATCCGCCGTCGTCCGCGCTGCTCCTCGAGTCCGCGCGTTTGCGAGCACGCGCGCTCGGCGGAACCTTCGAATCGCGCGGCGGCGACATGCCCGCGGATTCCGGTGCGCGCAAGGGTTGTCGCGGCTGTCCGACACCGTGCGGATACGTGTTCGAGCGCGCGACGGGTGCGGTCGGCGCGCGACAGAGCGCGATCGAGGCGCTCGCCGCACCGCTGGGACTCACCCGATTCGAGGACGCGTTGACGCTCCTCGCGCGTTGCGACGCGCTCGGCGTCGACGCCAAAGAAGTCGGGCTCGCGCTGTCGCTGCTCGTCGGGAGTTCGGAAACTTCGATTCCGCTGGCAGGCGACCTCGCGGCGCTGGTGCGCGTCCTCGACGACGTGCCCATGCGCCGCGGACTCGGCGCGCGCATCGCAGGCGGTTCGAGCGCGCTCGCACGCGAACTCGGCGTGGACGCTCCTCTCACGCGCGGGGGCGCCGCGCGCGCGGACAGCGACCTCGCCTCGTTGCTCGGACAATGCATCTCGACGCGCGGCGCCGATCCGATGCGCACGTTCGCGTTCCTCGCGGCCGACGTGCCCGACCGCGCTCGCCTCGCGCGGCTCGTCGCGCCGTGGAGCTTGCCGACGCACGCGGAGGATCCGCGAAATCCCGCGGGAAAAGGCCGGCTGGTCGCGTGGACCGAATCGTTCCTGGCCGTCGTGGACGCGACCGGATTCTGCGCGTTTTCCGCGGCGGCGCTGCTCGCCGACGGCATCGTCGACCTCGACGAACTCGCTCGTTGGATCGCGCCGGAGGCCGTGCGCCTGGACCTGGGCGAAGACGGGCGTGCGCTGCTCGCGGCCGGCGCGACGATCGCGCTCCTTCAACGCGATCTCGCGCGCACTCACGGAGCGAGCGCCGACGACGACCGACCGCACTTCGCCGCTGCTCATCTCGATCGGCCGGGAATGCTCGACGAATACCGACGATTCCGCGGGCTCGATGCCGACGGGAGCCCCACGGACGCGGCGCGACGCGCAGTCGGGACGCTCGCCGTGCTCGACCTGCACGGAGAGCTTGCCGACGTCGCCGCGTCGCCGTCCCCGATCAGGCCGACGGTCGCGCGCCGTCGCGGTCACGTCGTTCTGCGCGCGACCGGACCGCTCGGGTTGGCGCTCGGATCTCCGCGCCGCGTCGAACTGGATCTGCCGGCGTCGCTCGTCGAAGTTCTCGATGCCGCGGGCGCAGCCCACCCCGGCGCACGGTCTTGGCTCGTGCGCGACGCTCACGCTCTCCCGATCGCAGCACGGGGCGGCCGTCGTTTGGTGGGCACGGAATTCATCGCGGATGGCGACGAGTTGGATCTCGTGCTGGCCCTGTCCGGAGGGTGATACCGCCGGAGGGTGATAGCGGCCCGCGATGGAAAATCGGACGGCGGTCTCCTCCGACGGTGCCGCGGATACGGGCGCGCTGTCTCGATCTGATTCCTCGGGACTGTAAGTGCTGCCGACGGGGCGCCCATCCAGAGGGGCCCGGCCAGATTCGCGGGGTCCGCACCTTGCCCCCCACGGGTTTCCGGGTGAAGCTCCATCGGATGCGTCTCCTTGCAGCCGGCTTCGCTCTCCTCACAACGCCTGCCTGGGCGGAAGTCGTCATCGTCCGCGCCCCGGGGTTCTACTTCTCTCCGCGCGAGGTCGTGATCCGTCCCGGCGACACGGTGCGCTGGCTGTGGAGCGGCGGCAGCCACACCGTGACCGAGGGGACCGATGGCCTCATCAACGGCAACGAGGCGTTCCACTCGTTCCTCACGACGAACTTCCAGGTGGTCAACGTCACGTTTTCCCCGGCGTTCCTGGCCGCGAACCCCCGTCCAGGCGGGCGCTACGACTACTTCTGCTCGCCGCATTTCGTCGGCGGCATGAACGGAGTCGTGTGGGTCGCGGATCCGGCTCCGGGCGTCGAATCCTGCTCGGGCGACGGCACGGGTACGCTTTGTCCGTGCGGCACGAACGGTCCGGCCGGCCAAGGTTGTCCGAACTCCGCGGGGGGCAGCGCACGCCTGCGCGCGATCGGGACGGCGAGCACGACGGCGGACACGCTGCGACTTTCGGTGACCGGCGCGCCCGAGGGCTACACCACGTTCTTCTTCCAAGGCTCGACGCTCACGAACGGCGGCGCGGGAGTTGTCTTCGGCGAAGGGTTGCGCTGCGTCAGCGGCACCGTCGCTCGGCTCGGGCCGAAAACGCAGAGCTTCAGCTTCGCTTTCTATCCCGAAGTCGGCGACACACCGATCTCCGTGCGCGGCAAAGTCGCGCCGGGACAGACGCGGCACTACCAAGCGTGGTATCGGGATTCGCCCGGCCTGTGCGGCCCGCCGGCGCCGAACATGTCGAATGCTGTGACGATCACCTGGCAGTGACGATCACCTGGCAGTGACGATCAGTCGGCAGTGACGATCAGTCGGCAGTGACGATCAGTCGGCAGTGACGATTCAGCCGGCAGTGATGATTCAGCCGGCAGTGATGATTCAGCCGGCAGTGACGTTCATCAGGCCGTGACGTTCAGCCGGCCGTGACGTTCAGCCGGCCGTGACGTTCATCCGGCCGTGACGTTCAGTCGGCAGTGACGTTCATCAGGCCGTGACGCGCGACGATCGAGCTCGCCAACGCTGCTCGGGAGGCGGTCCACCGTTGCGGAGCCGGTCGCGCCCTGCTCAAGTCCCGGCGCCGTGAGCGTGACCGACCCCGACGTCCTCGTCATCAAGACTGCTGCGTTGGGGGACGTCCTGCGCACGACGTCGATCCTCCCCGGGCTCGCGGCGACGATTCCCGGGGTTCGCATCACGTGGGTCACGGCTCCGGGCGCCTTCGACCTGGTCCGCACGCACCCGCTCGTCGCTGAAGTCGTCACGGTCGAGACGAAGAATGCGGCCGACCTCGCGTCGGTTGCGACGCGGCTCTCCTCCACGCGTTGGGCGCGCGTCATCTCGCTCGACGACGAAGAGCCCTTGTGCGCGCTCGCGGCGCAGCTTCGGACGGACCGACTCTCGGGCGCGACGCTCGACGCGTCGGGACGCCGCGCGTACACGCCGGACGTCGCGCCGTGGTTCGACATGGGGCTCTTGTCGGTCCACGGGAAGCAGCGCGCGGACGAGTTGAAGATCTCGAACCAGCGGAGCCAGCCCGCGATCTACGCCGCGATGCTCGGTATCCCGATGGGCCGGCCGGAGCTCGTCTTGCCCGAGTCCGCGCGCGCATTCGCCGCGGATTTCGAGCGGCGACACGAGCTCGAGGGCCGCTGGCCGATCATCGGGCTCAACACGGGCGCCGGCGGGCGCTGGACTTCGAAACAACTCCCGCCGGATCGCGTGATCGAGCTCGCGCGGCGACTCGCCGACGAGCCGCCGACGACGGACGCCACCTTCGTCGTGTTCGGCGGGGACAGCGAGGAAGCGCGCAACGCCCAGATTCTCGCCGGGTTGGCGCGCGTCGGTCTCGGGACCCGCGCGATCGACGCCGGCGTGAAGAACTCGTTGCTCGACTTCGCGGCCCTCGTGGGCCGAGTCGACCTGCTCATCACGAGCGACAGCCTCGCGCTGCACGTCGGCATCGCCCTCGAGCGCCACATCGTCGCGTTCTTCGCACCGACTTCAGCGGCCGAGATCGAGCTCTACGGAAAAGGGGAGAAGGTCGTCAGCACCTCACCCGACGCGTGTTCCTATCGCGCGGACGCGGACAACAGCTCGCTCACGCCGCATCGGTTGGCGGCGGCCGCACTCCGCGCGTTCCCAAGGGGTTCGAGCCAGGATTCCGGCCGATTCGGCCGTTCACGAACGCCCGAGCCGCGGTAACTTCGGTGGGCAAGACTCCACGTTCGTCGCGCGCGCTCCACAGGTCTCGAGTTCCCAGGCCCTCCATGAATTCGTTCTCCCTTCTCGTCGCCGTCCTCCTCTTGGCTCCGACGGCTGGCGCTCAGTTCGTGCGCAACACGACGAGCATCCCTCCGAGCTCGAGCGCAACGGAGAACGTCGACTTCGGTGACGTCGACAACGACGGCGACTGGGATGCGGTGTTCGCGAACGGTGGAGACGCCGGCAACGATCAGAACGAGATGTGGATCAACGCCTTCGTGGGCGGCGACCCGATCGGCAAGTTCACGAACCGCACGACCACGCAGTTCCCGGCCTTCTCGGATTCGAGCCGCGACGTCGAGTTCGTGGACTACGACACGGACGGCGACCTCGACCTCTACGTGTCGAACACGTCGGCGATCTCGAACCAGTCGAACCGTTGGTGGCACAACACGGGTTCGCAAGCGGGCACCATCGGCTTCTACCAGGACCAGACGTCGACGCACTGGTCGGGACTCGGGCAGCCGGGCTCTTCCATTCCGCCGACCATCCTGATCGCCGGCGGATTCGTGGACTTCTCGTGCGACTGCGACTTCGGCGACCTCGACAACGACGGCGACATCGACCTCGTCCACTCGACGTACGGCGGCGTGTTCAACGGCAACGCGCCGACGCGCATCTTCCTGAACGACGGCGTCGGGCACTTCGCCGAGTTCAATCCGAGCGGCGTGCAGCTCACCGGAATCGACATCGCGAACGGGACGCAGGGGATCTGGTGCCAAGGCACGCAATCAGCGGACACGGTCAACTCCACCGGGGCGCAGTGCGACGTGGCGTCGACGCCGCTCGACATCGACTTGGGAGACATCGACGGCGACTTCGACCTCGACATCTTGCACGGCGCGCGCAGCGAGATGCCGCGGATGTTCCAGAACCGCCTCGCGGAGCAGGGCACCCTCGCGTTCCGCGACGTGACCGGCGCCACGTTCTCGCCGGGATACACGACCGGCAGCGGGCACTACGAGCAGGAGATGGGCGACCAGGACGGCGACGGCGACCTCGACATCTACGGGCTCAACTGGAACAGCCTCACGGACAACGTGATGAAGAACAACGGGAACGGGACGTTCCAGACGGCCGTGAACTTGACCGGGTCGAGCTCCGACGACAACGAAGGTGACTTCATCGACTTCGACCTCGACGGCGACCTCGACATCTTCGTCGCGAACTTCTCCGGGCAAGAACGGCTCTATCGCAACGATGGAGCGGGCGCGTACACGTTGACTTCCGGTCTGTTGCCCGGTGACGGCACGACCACCCTCGACGCGGACGCCTGCGACGTCGACGCGGACGGTGACTACGACGTCTTCGTCGCGAACGACGGGGGCACCGAGGAGTGGTACTTGCAGAACACCACGTCGGCGAACGACGTCACGGCGCCCTCGTTCCCGCTCGTGGAGCAGGCCCCGAATCGAATGTCGGGCGCATCCGCGACCGTGGTGCGCGCTCAGCACCGGAACAACGCGCCGTACTACATCAACTGGTACGACGCGCACCGCGTGGACGTCACGGTGAACGGCGGTCCGGTCACGAGCTATCCCGCGCGCACGACGCAGGGCGACACCGTTCGCGCAACGATCCCGGGCAGCCTCGTGGGCACGATCTGCTACCAGTTCGTGTCGGTCGACAAGTACGGCAACACGGGGACTTCGATCCAGCGTTGTTACACGGCCACGGGGCTCTCAGTGGGCAACCCGTACTGCTTCGGCGACGGTTCCGGCACGGCCTGTCCGTGCGCGAACGTGGGCGCGATCGGCAACGGTTGCGCGAGCTCGGTCTCCGCGAGCGGTGCGAACTTGTCGGCGACGGGCACCGCGTCCATCTCCGCGGACAGCGTCGTTCTGACCGGCACCAACATGCCGAACAGCTCGGCCCTCTACTTCCAGGGCACGACGCAAGCGAACGGCGGCAACGGCAACGTCTTCGGCGACGGCAAGCGTTGCGCGGCGGGTTCGATCACCCGCCTGGGCACGAAGACGAATGCGGCGGGCGCGTCGAGCTATCCCGAGGGCGGCGACCTCGTGATCAGCATTCGAGGCACGATCGGTGCGCCGGGCACGCGGACCTACCAAGTGTGGTACCGCAACGCCGCGGCGTTCTGCACCGGCGACACGTTCAACCTGTCGAACGGTCTGGAGATCGCCTGGGGCGCGTGAGAGGGGCGCGTGAGAGGTGCGCGCGCTCCGATATCAGTTCAGAACATCGAACCGACGGGTTCTCGGGTCCGAGTTGCGCGGCTCCGCCGCTGCCTCGAGCCCGTGATTTCTTCGCAGGCTCCGAGGGCTCGGCCTCGCTGACCGGAAGTGAACCGTCGCTCGCGGCGGTCCGCGGATTCTTCACGTACTCTGAACTCGAGAACGTCGTCCTCCGCCGCGGGGCCGCCGCCCCGAGCCCTCGACGCCGCGCGCAGATCGGATCACGAGCGCGCGGGTCGTCGCGCATGAGTTGCGGAGCGTGAGCCGCGGATCTCGGTTCGCTTCCCGTGCATTCCGTCGGGAAGGGAACCTGGACGCTTCGCGATCCGTTCTCAAGACGAGTGCTTCATCCTCGAAAGCTCACTCGGAAAGCGCTTCCGCACCCCTCCCGGGCTCTCCCGATCCGGGGTACAGTTTCCAACCTAGGATGTCTCGGGTCGCGCGGTGGGGACTGCGCCGACGCGAGACGTGTTCACTCTCTCTCGTCCGGACACCGCGTAGAAGACCTGACTCCTCGGTCCTGCGCGCCCACACATAGAACTTCCGACATGGCACGACTTCGCTTCGTCCGCGCATCGGCAATCACAGGTCTGACCGTGCTCGGCTTCACGTCTGCTGCCTACGCGCAGCAGATGCCGCGCAACACGGTCGACGTTCCCTCGAGCAGCGGTTCGACGGAAAACGTCGACTTCGCCGACGTGGACAACGACGGCGACTGGGACGCGGTCTTCGCCGACGGCGGCGACGCCGGCAACGACCAGAGCAAGATCTGGATCAACGCTTTCAACGGCGGCGATCCGGTCGGCAAGTTCACGAACCGAACCACTACACAGTTCCCGGCGCTGCAGCAGCAGAGCCGTGACATCGAGTTCGTCGATTACGACAGCGACGGCGACCAGGACATCTACCTCTCGAACACCTCGGCGATCTCGAACCAGACCAACCGCTGGTGGAACAACATGGGCTCCCAAGCGGGCACCATCGGCTTCTACCAGGACCAGACGGCCACGCGCTGGTCGGGCCTCGGTGGCGCCGGATCTTCGGTCCCCCCGAGCATCTTGATCGCCGGTGGGTTCGTCGACTTCTCCTGTGACTGCGACTTCGGCGACATCGACAACGACGGCGACCTGGACCTGTTCCACTCGACGTACGGTGGTGCCTTCAACGGCAACGCTCCGTCCCGCATCTTCCTGAACAACGGCGCGGGCGTCTTCGCGGAGTTCAACCCGGGCGGCGGCCAGCTGACGGGCATCGACATCACCCCGGGCGCTCCGGCGATCTGGGCGCAGGGCACTCAGTCGACGAACACGACGAACTCGACCGGTGTGAACGCCGACGTCGCCTCCAGCGCCCTCGACATCGACCTCGGGGACATCGACGGTGACTTCGACCTCGACATCCTCCACGGCGCGCGCCAGGAACTGCCGCGCATGTTCAAGAACCGCCACTCCGACACGGGCACGTTGGCCTTCCGCGACGTGACGGGCTCGACGTTCACCGGCGCCTACTCGACCGGCGACGGTCACTACGAGCAGGAGATGGGTGACCAGGACAACGACGGCGACCTCGACATCTACGGCCTGAACTGGCTGCAGGGCAGCTTCTCGTTCACCGACGCCATCTACAAGAACACGGGCACGGGCACGTTCACGGCCGCCGTCGCGCTCTCGGGCTCGGGCGCCGACGACAACGAAGGCGACTACATCGACTACGACCTGGACGGCGACCTCGACCTGTTCATCGCGAACTTCAACGGTCAGGAGCGCATGTACCGCAACGACGGCGTGGGCAACTACGCGCTCCAGACGACGGGCGTCGTCGTTCCGTCCGACAGCACGACCTCGCTCGACGCCGACGAGTGTGACGTCGACAACGACGGCGACCCGGACGTCTTCGTCGCGAACGACAACGGCGCGTCCGAGTGGTACCTGAAGAACTCGACGGCTTTGAACGACGTCACGGCGCCGACCTTCCCGACGGTCGAGCAGGCCGCGAACCGCACGGCGGGTCCGTCCGCGACGGTCGTGCGCTGCGCGATCCGCGACAACGCTGCGTACTACATCACCTGGTACAACACGAACCGCCTCGACGTGACCGTCAATGGTGGTCCCGTGACGAGCTACCCGGTTTCGATGATGCAGGGCGACCTGTTCCGGGCCGTGATCCCGGGCAACCTGGTCGGCACGATCTGCTACCAGTTCGTGTCGAGCGACAAGTACGGCAACACGGGGACGTCGGTCCAGCGTTGCTACACCTCGACCGGTGGCTCGACGGGCACGCCGTTCTGCTTCGGGGACGGCTCGGGCACGGCTTGCCCGTGTGCGAACTCGGGAGCGGCTGGCAACGGTTGCGCCAGCTCGATCTTCGCGAACGGCGCGAACGTCGCGGCCACGGGCAACCCGTCGCTCTCGAGCGACACGGTCGTGCTGACGGGAACGAACATGCCGAACAGCTCGGCGCTCTACTTCCAGGGCACGAACCAAGCGAACGCCGGCAATGGTTCGGCGTTCGGTGACGGCAAGCGCTGCGCGGGTGGGTCGATCATTCGCCTCGGCACGAAGATCAACGCGGCGAACACGTCGAGCTACCCGCAGGGTGGCGACCTCGCGATCAGCGTGCGCGGCGCGATCGGTGCGCCGGGAACGCGGACCTACCAAGCTTGGTACCGCAACGCGGCGGCCTTCTGCACGGCCGACACGTTCAACCTCTCGAACGGCCTCGAGATCGTGTGGGCCCCGTGATCGGCTGAACCGCACGCGCGGTCACTTCTGCGGCGCGCTCCGGTCGAACCGGTGCGCGCCGCAGTGTTTTCGCGGTCGTGTTCAGCCCGCGCCGCGCCGTGCCGCGCCGCGCCGTGCCGCGCCGTGCCGCGCAGCGCCGTGCCGCGCCGCGCAGCGCCGTGCCGCGCCGCGCCATTCCACGTCGCGCCGTGCCGTGCCGCGCCATGCCACGTAACGCTGCGAGGAGCGACGCCGACGCGCACTTTCCGTATCCCCGCGCCGGGGTAGCGGAAGTCGTCGTACGCAGATCGCAAGCCTGCGGGAGACGGGCGTAGACTGGACCTTCGCGTGTTGCGCTATCTGCCATTCGCGACCCGCGGACTCCTCCGCTCGGGTCCGCCGATCCACCTGACGCTTTTCGTCACGGGGGCCTGCAACCTGCGTTGCAGGCACTGCTTCCACTGGCGCGAAGTCGCGGCCGGAGTTCCCGGTCCGAGCCTCGCGAACGTGCGCGCGCTGGCCGATTCGGTCGCGCATATGGGGCCGCTCCTGTGGCTTTCGCTCGGCGGTGGGGAGCCTTTCCTGCGCAAGGATCTCGTGGACGTGGCCTCGGCGTTCGCGCAGCACGGCCTGCGGCACCTCGCGATCCCGACGAACGGGCTGCTGCCCGAGCGCGCCGAGGCCTTCGCGGAGGAGATCCTGACGCGTCACCCGGAATTGCACCTCGCGATCTCGGTGTCCTTCGACGGACCGCCGCCGATCCACGACGCGATTCGACAGATCGAGGGCGGTCACGCGCGTTCGATGGAGCAGGTGCGGCGCTTGAAGCGGCTGCAAGAGCGGCATCCGCGACTCGGCGTCGGCGTCATCGTGTGCGTGACGCGTGAGAACCAAGACGTGCTGGCCGAGCACGTGGAAGAGCTGGTGCGCGAGCTGCGGCCGGACAACGTGACCGTGAACCTCGCGCGCAGCGACGCGCTCGATCGCACTCTGCTCGACGTCGACATCGCGCGCTACGAGGACGTCGTCGCCGCGAAGAAGCGGCTCCAGGAGTCGGGCGTGCTGCCGTACTTCGACTTCCCGCTCGCGCGCGTCGCGCAGGCGCGCGACGAGATGATGTACGAGCACGTCGCGCGGGTCGCCCGCGGTGAGAACGCGTCGCAGCACCTGCCGTGCACGGCGGGCTCGATCTCCGCCGTGGTCATGGAGAACGGCGAAGTGCGTGCGTGCGAAAGCCTGCCCGACGCGATCGGCAACCTCGCCGACACGGGTTGGGACCTCGAGAAACTCTGGAACGGTGCGGCAGCGCGAGCGCTGCGCCAGCGCATCGAGTCGACGAAGTGTGCGTGCACGTGGGAGTGCGCGCAGGCCGACAACGTGCTTTTCAACGCACGGAAATGGCCCGAGCTCGCTTGGCGAGCCGCCCGGGGATGAGGCTCCTCGTCGTCGTTCCGTGTCGCGACGAGGCGCTCGTCGTCGCGCGTCGCGTCGCGAATCTGGCGCGCTGCAAGTGGCCCGCTTCCGAGCGTCCACACGAGATCGTCCTCGTCGACGATGCGTCTCGAGACGGCACGAGGGCCGCGGCGGAGGTTGCGATCGCTGCGGAGTTCGGCGCGCGCGCGGACGTCGCGGCACGCGTCGTCCTGAACGACGTGCGGCCCGGAAAACCCGGCGCGGTGCGCGCGGGGATGCGCGGGGCAGGAGCCTTCGACCTCGTCGTCCTCACCGACGCCGACGTCGTGATCGAGGAATGCGCGCTCGTCGAGATCGCGGATGCGTTCACGCGCGAGCCGCGGCTCGCGTTGGCCTGCGCGGCGCAGCGCTTCGTCGCCGGTCTCGCTGGCGATGGGACTTGTCGCGCCGGCGACGGCGGAGCCCTCAGCGACGCGGGTGGAACGTTCGATCGATGGACCGCGGCCGTGCGTCGTCTCGAGTCGCGCGCGGGTGTCCTCTTCAGCGTTCATGGACAACTGTGCGCCTGGCGTGCGGATCTCGAGCTCGCGCCGACGTTCGGCGTCGCTGCGGACGACGTCGATCTGCGCTTCCAGGTGAAAGCCCGCACGAGCGAACCGCGGCGCGTCGAAATCGTCCCGCGTGCTGCGTTCTTCGAGGTCAAGACTCCAGCCGGTCCCGAGCGCGACGCGCAAGCGGCGCGGCGCGCGCGCGCGTGGTTCCAAGCGGTGCGCCGCGGTCCGATCCCGGCGCGTGGCGCGTTGGAGTCCGTGCAAGCACTCGCGTACGGGGTCGTGCCGCGCAGCGCGCCGATCGCGAGCTTCGCGGTGGCACCGATCGCGGCGCTGGTCCTCGCGGTCCTCGGGTTCCACGTCGCCGCACTCACGGTGCTCGCCCTCGGAGTCGCGTTCGTGCTCACGCCGCTCGGACGTCGCTGGATCGAACTGGCGCGCACGATCGAGACCGCTGCGCGTACCGAACGGCGCGAGCCGGCGACCGATCGTTGGGAGACGCCGCGTCTGTGAGCACTCGTCCTCTTCGCCGCGATCTGCCCTGGATCCTCGGACTCGCGCTCCTCGGATTCGTGCTGCGCCTCGCGGCCGTCGCGCAATACCAGGCGTCGCATCCGAACAGCGCGAACGTCGTCATCGACGAGAAGAGCTACGACCGCTGGGCGCGTGCGATCGCGGGCGGCGAGTGGATGGGCACCGAGGTGTTCTTCCAGGAGCCGCTTTATCCCTACGCGCTGGGCAGTCTCTACGCGACGCTCGGCGAGAGCCTGTACACCGCGCGGGTCGCGCACTGCGTTTCGTGGACCGTCGCGATCGTCGTGATCGGGCTTCTCGCGCGACGGATCTTCGGCAGCGTGACCGGATTCTTGGCGGCGGGAGCGGTCGCGTTGCACGGGCCGGGGCTCCTCTTCCCGAGCTTGATCCTGAAGGAAAACCTGTTCCTGCCGGTGTTCGCGGCGCTCCTCTTCGTGATCGTCGCGAGTCGGCCGCTCGTCGGTCGCACGGCGCTCGGCGCGTGGCTCGCGCTCGGGATCCTCGGCGGACTCGGCAGTTTGCTGCGCGGCAACGTGCTCGTCTTGTTGCCCGTCCTCGCGGCGTGGCCTTTGGCGCGAGCACTCGTCGAGCGCACGCGAGCGAAACCCGCGTTCCCGCTCAGCTTGGCTTTCGTCGTCGGCGTCGCACTCGTGCTCGTGCCCGTCGCCTGGCGCAACCACCACGTCGGCGGAGTCTTCGCGCTCACGACGAGCGGCGCGGGCACGAACGTGTACGGCGGTAACAACCTCGAGAATCCGTTCGGACGCGCGACCGAGTTCTCGTTCATCCGCGGGATCCCCGAGCACGAGGCCGGCGACTGGAGACGCGAGGCCGAGCGTCGCACGGGCCGTGTTCTCGATCCGGCCGCGGTGAGCTCGTACTGGATGGGGGAGGCGTGGCGGTCGGTGCGCGAGCATCCGCTGGAACACGCGCGGATCCTGTGGCGGAAACTGCGACTGTCGCTCGGGAGTTACGAGGTTCCCGACAACCACATGCTCGATTGGGACGCGCGCTACGTTGCGATCGCGCGATTGCCGTGGCCGGACTTCGGCGTGACCGGCATGTTCGGGATCGCGGGCGTGCTCACGTGGTGCGTGCTCGTGATCACGCGGCGCAAGCCCGTCCTCCCGTGCGCGGGCGGCGCGAGCGAACTGGCGATCTTCTTCGTGTTGTATCTGGGCACGATCGTGCTCACGGTGACGAGCGATCGCGCGCGCTTGCCGCTGCTCGTGCCGCTGGCTGTGTTCGCGGCGTTCTTCGTCGTGACGACGGTTGTCTGGCTCCGTTCGAAGGCGCGTTTCGAAATCATCGTCGCCGTGAGTTCACTCGTCGTCGCAGCGCTCCTCGCACACGTCCCCGCGCTGCCCGCGTCGGATCGCGCGGAGGATTGGGACGAGCGCGACTACAACCTCGCGGTGCAATTCCTCGACGAACCCGGCCGCGAAACAGAAGGCCGCGGTCTCGCCGAGAGCCTCGCCGCGAAGCATCCGAAGACGGCGCGCATCCAACTGCTCGTACAGAGCTTCGCCGCGCGTCGCGCATCCCGCATGTACGGGAATACGACCGAGATGGTGGCCGTAGCCGGACGGGTGGAGTTGTTCGAGGTCTTGAGCCGAGCGACACAGATCGCCGAGGATGCGAGCGTGTTCCCGCGCGAGCGGTTCCGAGCCGATGTCCTCGCCGCCTTCGTCGCGCTCGAACTCGGTCAGCACGAAGCGGCCGAGCGACGTTTCGGTTCGGCTCGAGGTTTCGACCCCGACTCCCCGGATCTTCGGAACGGGGAGGCGCGAGCGCGGCTATGGATCGCAGAGAAGTGGCTCTCGGCGGCCGACGCTATCCACACCCCACTGAAGGATCGGCCTCGCTACGTCGAGGAAGCGCTCGACCGCTATCAGGTGGTCGCCGAGGACGCCCGGGTCGCTGTCGAACTCCGCTCCAGAGCCCGGCGAGCCGCCGGCTGGATCCAGTACGGTCTGAATCGTCTTCCGAACGCCGAGCGGCATTTCCGGGCCTCGCGCGACCTCGCGGACAGTCCGGATGCGCGCTCAGGACTCGTGCACGTGCTCGCGCTGCGCGCCGAGACCATGACTCCAGGGCCCGAGCGGGACGCCCTCGTCGCAGAGATCCAAGCGCTCCTACCGACCTTGGACCCGGACGCGCCGTCCTCGGAGCGCCTCGAGGCGCTGCTTCAGGAACTCCGTCTCCGCTGAGTGACGGCCCCTCGGTGCCAGCGCGAAATTGGACGCGAGTCCCAGGTTTTCCTGCTGGACCCGAGGGGTGGAGTCTGGCGTAGAATCTAGGGGCAGTCTCCGTGAGGCGTCGCACCATGCGAGCGGTACGGCGCCCGGGAAGCACGGCGATTGCACTCTCGGGCCGGTGGGTTCGCCTACCGGCCCCCTTTTTGCCCCGAGCGCCGAACTGAGGGCTTTGGGGGCCAAGGGCTTTTTCGGCCGAGAGCTTTTCACGACGAGGACTTTTCGGGCCGAGAGCTTTTCGGGCCGAGGACTTTTGGGGCCGAGGACTTTTCGGGGCCGAGGACTTTTTCGGGCCGAGGACTTTTTGGGGACCGCATTCGGGTGGGTTCGCGCCTCTCGAGCGCCAACCCTGCACGGCTGAACATCGTCCGGTCGAAGGACGATTCTCCACCACGGAACCCGCGCCGGTCCGCGTCCCCGCGTTGAGTTGGGATCAGGCCGTCCCGGCCTCGGCGAACTGCAAGCGGTGCAGCCGCGCGTAGATCCCGTCCTGGGCGAGCAGCTCGTCGTGCGTGCCCGACTCGCGCAAAGTCCCGCGGTGCATGACGAGGATGCGATCCGCGCGGCGCACGGTCGACAGCCGGTGCGCGACGACGAGCGCGCTGCGACCGTAGAGGAGTTGATCGGTCGCCTCTTCGATGCGCGACTCCGTGTTCGAATCGACGCTGGCCGTCGCCTCGTCGAGGATCACGATGCGCGGTTTGCCGGCCAGCGCGCGCGCCATCGCGAGCAGTTGGCGTTCGCCGGTCGAGAAAGTCGCGCCGCGTTCGGCGACGGGCGCCGACAGGCCGCCCGGCAGTCGATCGACGAGTTCGCTCGCGCGGCTCGCGTCGAGCGCGATCTCGAGCGAATCCTCGTCGACGTCGAGACGATCCATGACGAGATTCTCGCGCACCGTGCCTGCGAACAGGAAATCCTCCTGCAGCACGAGTCCGAAGATGGATCGCAACCGTTCGAGGTCGAGCTCGCGTAGGTCGATGCCATCGAGCGTGATGCGGCCGGACGTCGGCTCGTAGAAGCGCAGTAACAGGTTCACGATCGTCGACTTGCCTGCGCCCGTCGCACCGACGACCGCGACCGTTTCGCCCGGGCGGATCTCGAAGGAGACGTGGGAGAGGACTTCGGTCGTGCCGTCGTAGGCGAACGAGACGTCCTCGAAGCGCACGTGGCCCTTCACGGCGCCGGGCTCGATCACGCGCGGGCCGCCGATGACCTTCGGAGCCGTGTCGAGGACCTGGAAGATGCGCTCGGCCGAGGCGAACGCGCTCTGCAGCACGTTGTAGCGCTCGCCGAGCTCGCGGATCGGGGCGACCAGCATCGCGACGTAGAACCAGAACTGGACGAACTCGCCGTAAGAAAGTTCACGCCCGACGATGGCGACGCCGCCCACAGAGAGCGTCGCGGCTTGGATGCCCGTGACGGCGAAATCGATCGCGGGGAAGAACAGCGCGAAGAGGAAGATCGTGCGCAGATTCGCGGTGAGGTAGTGCGCGAGGTGATCGGCGAAACGCTCGGACACGCGCTTCTCGCGGCGGAACACTTGAACGACGCGGACGCCCTGCAGCACCTCTTGCAAGTAGCCGTTCAACCGCGCGAGCCGCGCTCGCACGGCGCGGTGCGCGTCGCGCGCTCCGCCGCGGAAGTACAGGCTGATCCCGATCAAGACGGGCGTGCCGCAGAGCACCACGACGGCCAAGTGCCAGTCGAGCCAGAACAGCAACGCGAGGAGCAGCACGACCTTCAGCAGGTCGAACAGCAGGACGACGATGCCCGACGTGAACATCTCGTTCAGGTTCTCGACGTCGCTCGTGACGCGCGTGACGAGCGAACCCGTCGGACGTCCGTCGAAGAACGTCAGGTCGAGGGACTGGATGTGCCGGAACAGCTTCGTGCGCAGGTCGGCGATCACGACCTGCCCCGTGTGGTTCAGTTGCGAGATCTCGAAGTAGCGCAGCACGATCGAGCCCAGGACGAGTGCGAGGTAGCCGCCGATCCAGAGCCAGAAGGACCGCATGAAGATCGACGTGTCGGCGTTCGGATCCAGCGCGCGCGCGTCCATCGCGGCTTGCACCGGACCGTCCAACACGTGCCGCCACATCCAGGGTCCGAGGACGTCGAGTGCGAACACTCCCGCCAGCACCACGAAGCTCCACCCGAAGAGTCGCGCATGCGGCCGCGCATAGCGCACGAGCCGCATCATCAAGCGGTTGTCCCACGACTTCGCCGTCACGAGCTCGTCGTGCGGGTCCAAGTCGTCGGCCTTCTTCTTGGCGGCATTTTTCACAGGACCGAGAGCTCCTCGCGCGCCTGTTGCCGTTGCCACGTCTCGCGATACCAACCCTCGCGATTCACGAGTTCGTGGTGTCGGCCGACTGTTTCCACGCGGCCGTCGCGGCCGAGCACGACGATGAGATCGGCCGCGACGACGGAGCTCAATCGGTGCGCCGCGATCACGACCGTTCGTCCCCGTCCCGCGGCGCGCAGGTTCCCGATCAACCGCGCTTCCGTTTCCGTGTCCACGGCGCTCAGCGCATCGTCGAGGACGAGGATGCGCGGATCACGCGCCAGCGCGCGCGCGATGCACGTGCGCTGACGTTGACCACCGGAGAGCGTCACACCGCGCTCGCCGATGCGCTGATCGAGGCCCTTCGGGAAGCGCGCGACCTCTTCGGTCATGCACACGAGTTCGGCGAGCTGCGCCGAACGCGCGTCGTCGAGCGGCGCATCGAGCCCGAACGACACGTTGTCACGCCACGTGTCCGAGAAGAGGAAGCTGTCCTGCGGCACGTAACCGATCGCAGCGCGAACGCTCGCGATGGACGTCTCGCGCAAGTCCACGCCGTCGAGGTGCACGGCACCCCGCGTCGGGTCCATCATCCGCGCGAGGAGGAGCAGCGCCGTCGTCTTGCCGCTGCCCGTCGGCCCGACGATGCCCAGCACGCTGCCGGGCACGATCTCGACGGAGAGCCCGGAAATCGCGGGCTTTTCGGCCAACGGGTACGCATAGGCCACATCGCGCAAACCGAGTGCGCCGCGCACCGGCTCGATCGACTTCGGCGACGTCGGCTCGAGGAGATCCGACTTCCGTTCGAGCAATTCGTCGATGCGCACCGCGCTCGCCAAAGCGCGCGGGTACATGCCCGCGATCCAACCGACGGCGATGATCGGCCAGAACACCTTGAACGTGAGGTCGATGAACTGGAACAGGTCGCCGGCCGCCAGACGCCGGTCGATCATCGCCATCCCGCCGACCACGAGGATCACGACGAACGTGAAATCGTTCGCGCCATGCGTCAACGCGTGCGTGATGCCGCGCGATCGTCCGAGCAGGATCTGGTTGTCGCGATTCACAGCCGACGCCTTCTCGAAACGTGCGACTTGCGACTCCTCGCGCCCATAGCCCTTCACGACGCGGATGCCGCCGAAGTTCTCCTGCGCGCGGTGACCGATCTCGGCCAGTGATTCCTGAACAGCTTGGCTCCACTTGTGGATGCGCGGCGTGAAGGCCTTCATGCCGAGGCCCATCAAGACGAGCGGCACGAGCATCGTGGCGGCGAGCGTGGCATCGATCGAGAAGAGCAGTCCCATACTGACTGGGACCATCACGATGGCGCCGAGCGTGTACATCATCCCCGGGCCGAGGAACATGCGCACGTTCTCGACGTCGCTCGTGACGCGGCTCACGGTGTCGCCCGACCGACTCGTCGAGTGGTACGAGAGCGGCAGCGACACGAGCTTGTCGAACAGTTCCTGCTTGAGTTCGTTCTCGACCCAGCGCGAAACGACGACGATCCACCAACGCTGCAGGTAGCGGAAAACGCCGCGCACGAGCGACAGGCTCATGATGATCGCGACGATCCCGTACAGGAACTCGGTGTCGGTCGCGCTGCGCAGTCGGTCGATCGTCTTGCCGATCACGACCGTGATGCCGACGTCGAGCAGTTGCGCGGCCGGGATGCACAAGAACCCCGCGACGAGTTGGCGCCGGTGGCGCAGGAAACGCTGGAAATGGGCCCACAGACGCTTCACGGTGTGCTCAACGCGCGGCCGTCGCGCGGATGCGCGCGAGCCCTTCGAAGAGGGGCGCCGCGGCAGCGCGCAGGCGCTCTTCACCGCCACCCCGCTCTGCGCGCAGAGCGGGGAACGTCTCCGCTCCGTAGCCGTCCTCGAGGCCGGATGTCCACATCACGTTCTTGTGCCACTCGCGGCCGGGGACGCCGGCGGCGGAAGCCATGTCGCGCAGCCAAGTTCGCCCGGCCTCCGGTCGTCCGGCGAGGACGTCCGCCGTCGTCCCGAACTCCGCCGCGAGTGCCGTCGCGACGTTCGCGAGCGCGATGTCGTCACCGGCCTTCGCAGCCAAGTCCGCGGCTTCGCGCTGCATGCGTCGCGCCGCTTCCGCGCCGTCGAACGATCCGTGTCCGCGTGTCGCGAGTTCGGTGAGCAACTCGACGTGCGTGCGCGCGCTGAGTTCGTGACCGACGAACCCGGGATCGATGTAGCGCTCGACGATCGCGACGTCGTCGAAGTCGGTGTGGTACTGACCGCTGCTGCTCCCGCCGAAGGAGAGCTCGACGTAAGGCACGCCCAAGTGGTGCACGAACACCGCGAAGTCCGATCCCGAGCCGGGAAGCGACAGGCTCGGGTTCGACTTCTGCGCGAGCCACGTATCCCACAGCGACTTCGCGTCGACACCCACGACGCGTCGCAGGACGGGCTCGAGTGCGCCGAGCATGCCCGGCGTTCCGCTGGCTCCGCCGAAGTTCGGGCCCGACACGGACGCGTCCGAGTTCACGTAGGCGACGCACTTCGAGCGCACGAAGTCGGCGTGGGCCTCGGCCCATTCCGTGCTGCCGATCAGGCCGAATTCCTCCGCGTCCCAGAACGCGAGCTTCAGCGTGCGCGGCGGCAACCACCCCGTGGCGGCGCGCGCCCCGAGTTCCTGCGCAACGCGTATCAGCACCACGCAACCCGACGCGTTGTCGTTCGCGCCGCGCACCCACGCGTCGCGGTGTCCACCCGCCAGGACGAACTCGTCGCTCGCGCCGCGCAGCGTGCCGATCACGTTCAGAATCGTGCGGAGCTCACGCGGCGCGTCGATCGCGACGAGGACCTCACGCGGACCCGGACCGACCGCTTCCTCGATGGCTTCGCCTTGCGCACCCACGAACGCGCGGCGTTCGAGACCTTCGAGCATCGAGCGTGCTTCGGCGACACCGATCGGCGCGCACGGGATCTTGGGCAGCGCGCGCTCGAGTTCGCTCGGCGAAAGTCGGCGTTCGACCTCGCCCGGCTTCGGCGAGGCAAAACCCGGCGTCGACGGATCACCCGGCGTGCGACCCATGGGGGAGATCGATCCGCGTTGCGCTTCGTGCTCGTGCTTCCATGGACCGGCGGGCCACGTCGCGCCCTTGTCGGCTCCGTCGGACTTCGGATCACTCCACAGGAGCACGGCCGCGCAGCCGTACTGTTCCGCCAGATCGACCTTGATGCCGCGGTAGCAGCCGCCGTAGCGACACAGCGCGACCGCACCGCGCAAGTCGACGCCGGCAGCGCGAAGACGCTCGAAATCGGCGCGCAATCCGCGGCCCGCGTCCACGACCGGACCGCGGATGCGCCCGCTCGCCGACCACGCGTTGTAGAGCGGCACGTCGCCGGCCGGCACGCGGTCGGGATCGAACGTCTCGATGCGCTCATGGAGCGGCTTCTCGGCGCCGCGCTCGAACACCGCGATCTCGGTTCGACGCGGATAGGTGAGCATCACGACGCGCGGCTCGATCTCGACTTCGAAACCGGCCGCCGCGAGCCGTCGTGCGACCTGCTCGGCTCCGACGAGCGACGCGCGCGTGCCGGCGAGGCGCGTGGTCTCGCACAGCTCGCGCAAGAGGGCGCGTGCCGGCGGATCCTCGCTCGCCATGGCGAGAACGGGGAGCGCGAGGAAGGCAGTCGTCGATGCGGCGCGGCGGAACACGAACCCCTAGAGTAGTGCTCGACGCGGGGCTTGCGAGGCAAACCGCTCGAACGACGATGCCTGCTCCGCCTTTCCTCTTCGATGCCGTGGTCTTCGATCTCGACGGCACCCTCGTCGCGACGGACCGATTCTGGATCGACGCGGCTCGCATCGGAGCACGTCGCGCATTCGCGGAGCTCGGACTGGAACGTCCGTTGCCGAGCGCGGCCGAATGGATGTCGCTCGTCGGCCTGCCGCTCGCGCAAGGCTTCGCGCGCCTCTTCCCCGAGCTCGATGCGGTGCAGCGCGCCCGCGTCCAGGCCGCGTGCGAGGAGGAGGAACACCGCGTGTTGCGCGCCGGGGGCGCGGCACTCCTGCCCGGCGTCGCCGAGACGCTCGAGGATCTCCACGCCCGCGGCGTGTGCCTCGGAATCGCCAGTAACTGCGGCGCGTCCTACCTCGCGAGCATGATGGGCGACCTCGGTCTCGAGCGCTGGATCGACGAAGCGCGCTGCCTCGACAGCCCGGGTATCCGCTCGAAAGCGGACATGGTCGCCGACCTCCTCAGGGCGTTCGGCACCCGCGCGACCGTGATGGTGGGAGATCGACTCGGTGATCGCGATGCAGCCTGGGCGAACGGCATTCCGCACGTCCATCTCGCGCGCGGCTTCGCGCCGGCGGGCGAGGATGTCGAGGCCGAAGCGACGATCGAGACCATGCTCGACCTCGTGCCGCGTCTCGAGCAGCGCACGCGTTGGATCGAAGGCGCTCTGGAGTGGCTCGACGTCGATCTCGAGTCACCACCGCGTTCGATCGGCGTCACCGGGCCTCCAGGGGCCGGGAAATCGCTCTTCGCGCGCGACGTCGCGCGGATCCTTGCTGCGCGCGGACGAACTGCGGTCGTCGTCGCCCTCGACGATCACGCCCTCGCGAGTGCGGAGCGAGACCTGTCCTCGACAGCGTTCGTGGCGGGCGCGCGACCGCTCGACGTGCTCGGTCACGCGTACGACGTCGATGGACTCGTGGCGCGCATCGCGAATCTGCCCGCGGGAACGACGGCGGTCGTGCACGGACCGTTCCTGACGCATCCCGCGTTGCGCTCCCACATCGCGCGCATCGTGCACCTCGAAGTCGACGACTCGACCTCGCTGCGCCGCCTGGCCGGACGCGACGTGCGCGCTCACGGCCCGGAATCTTTGCTCCTCCTGCGCCGCCACTTGCTGCCCGCGAGCCGCGCATTCGACCTGGCCGTCCCGCCGCGCGAGCGCGCCGATCTCGTCCTCGACGCGCGCAATCCGCTGGGCGTGTAGGCTCGGCGCGGCGATTGCAAGGATCGCCTCGAAACGATCGCCTCGAGAGGAACACCCATGCGCTGGCAGAACGAACGTCGGAGTCGGAACGTCGAGGACCGTCGCGGAACCGCGGGTCCTCGCATGGGCGGTCGTGGAGTGGTCGGCGGAGGCCTCGGCCTCGTCGTCGTGGTCGTCATCGTCATGCTCACCGGCGGCGATCCGTCGAGCGTGATCGGAATGCTCGGTGGCGAAGGGGATCCGAGTGCTTCAGCTCCCGTGCGCGAGCGGACCGCGGAGGGCGACCAGCAGGTGCAATTCGTCGAAGCGGTGCTCGGTTCGACCGAGGACGTGTGGAACGGACTGCTCCCTCAATACCGCGAGCCGGGCCTCGTCGTGTTCGACGACGCGGTCGAGTCCGCGTGCGGGGTACAGGGCGCGGCGGTCGGACCGTTCTATTGCCCCGGCGATTCCAAGGTCTACCTCGACCTCGGATTCTTCCGTCAGCTCGATCGCGAACTCGGCGCGCCCGGCGATTTCGCGCAGGCCTACGTGATCGCGCACGAAGTCGGTCACCACGTCCAGAACCTGCTCGGCACGTCGCAACAAGTGCAAGATCGCGAGCGCGGTGCGTCGGAAGAGGAGAGGAACGCGCTCTCCGTTCGACTCGAACTCCAGGCCGATTTCTATGCCGGTGTGTGGGCCCATCACGCGCAGAAGGCCAAGGACTTGCTCGAGCAAGGCGATCTCGAGGAAGCGCTGCGAGCGGCGTCGAGGATCGGCGACGACGTGCTGCAGAAGCGTGCTCGAGGACGCGTGTCGCCCGATTCGTTCACGCACGGCACGGCCGAGCAACGCATGCGCTGGTTCCGCCGCGGCTACGACTCGGGCGACCTGCGTCAGGGCGACACGTTCGCTGCGAAGCAACTCTGAAGCGGAGAACCCGCGAAGAACTCGGGCGCATCCGGCTTTCGTGAGGGTCAGCGCCCCCGTGCCGGCCGGGTGACCCCGGCGCTCGGGCTTCGACGCGAGCGCCGGTGAACTTCGTGGTTCGAGAGCGTCCGCGCGCGGTGTTCGGATCCAGGACCCGCGCGCGGCGCGAGCTCACATCGTGTGCGTCGGTGAGCGCGTCGGTGGGCGCGTCTGCGAGCGAGTCGGCGGGCGCGACGGCGGGCGCGTTTGCGAGCGGGTCTGCGAGCGGGTCGGCGTGCGCGTCCGCGTGCGGGTCGGCGAGCGAGTCCCCGTGCGCGTCCGCGTGCGGGACGGCGAGCGGGTCGGCGTGCGAGTCGGCGTGCGCGTTTGCGAGCGCGTTCGCGAGCGCGTCTGCGAGCGGGTCGGCGTGCGGGTCGGCGTGCGAGTCGGCGTGCGCGTCCGCGTGCGGGACGGCGAGCGAGTACGCGTGCGAGTACGCGTGCGAGTCGGCGTGCGCGTCTGCGTGCGCGTCTGCGTGCGAGTCGGCGAGCGCGTCTGCGAGCGGGTCGGCGAGCGAGTACGCGTGCGCGTCCGCGGGCGAGTCCGGGTGCGAGTCCGCGTGCGCGTCTGCGAGCGGGTCGGCGTGCGCGTCTGCGAGCGAGTCGGCGAGC